>OFEJ01000237.1_pt1 | contig 17708 bp, 17 predicted proteins | sample 1521051 | NCBI WGS metagenome assembly OFEJ01 (sample SAMN06268701, study PRJEB24108) | sediment metagenome | isolation source: Joseph's Coat, Yellowstone National Park, Wyoming, USA | place: USA:Joseph's Coat, Yellowstone National Park, Wyoming, USA | reverse complement strand
TGTTGAACCCTACGACGGCCTCTTCCTTCCGGCCGCCTTCTCCTACTCCGTTTACATAAGGGGGTGAGGGTGTGAAGGTTCTCGTCACCGGGGCCACCGGCTTCCTCGGGGGGCACCTGGTCGAGAAGCTTCTGAGCGAGGGTTACGAGGTCAGGGCGCTCGCCAGGAGGACCAGCAACGTCGCCCGCCTCAGGGAGCTGGGAGTGGAGATCGTGTTCGGGGATCTCACGGAGCCTGAGACGCTAGGCCCCGCGACGAAGGGGGTTGACGCGGTCGTGCACCTCGCGGCGTACTACACGTTCTTCGGCAAAAAGGAGCTCTACGAGCTCGTGAACGTGAAGGGGACGCAGTGGTTGGCGGAGGCAGCCCTCAACAACGGCGTGACCCGCTTCGTGTACTGCAGCACCCTGAACCCGCAGTTCGAGTACGGCAGGTCCAAGGCGCGGGCCGAAGGCGTCGTGAAGAACCTCGCGGCGCGAGGGCTCAGGTACACCATAGTCAGGCCTACGGGCATCTACGGCCCCCGCAACGTGGACGACGTAGCCTACTGGTTCATCACGAGCTACGCTAAGGGCGGCTTGGCGAGCAGGGTGAAGATTGGGACGGGGGAGAACCTGATACAGTTCGCCCACGTAGCGGACGTGGTGCAAGGCTTTATGCTCGTGCTCGAGAAGGAGGACGTGGCAGTGAACCAGACGTACATCGTGAGCGAGGATAGGTGGTACACGTACAACCAAGTGTACCAGATACTCCGCGAGCTGACGGGCAAAGGGCCCCCCAGCGTTAAGCTGCCGCCCTTGCTCGCGAAGATGCTCCTAGCCCCTCTCGAGCTGTACGACCGCGTCACGGGCGAGGGGAACCTTATGCACCGGATAGCTCTCGTGGACGCGGTAACCAGCGACAGGGCCTACAGCGTAGCGAAAGCTAAGAGGGAGCTGGGGTACAGGCCGAGGTACGACCTTAAGACCGGCCTGAAGGAGGCTATCGAGTGGTACAGGCAAAACGGCTACTTGGGCTAGCTGGAGCGGAGAGCGTTTCAGCGGCTCCTCTCCAGCACGACCACCGCCGCCGCGTAGTCGCGCGTGTGGCTCAAGCTGACGTGCACCCTGTCCACCCCCAGCTTCGCCAGCAGCTCGGCCGCAACCCCCCTTGCGACGAGCTTGGGCGGCTTGCCGAGCACTTCGACGTCCCTGAAGGGCACGGAGGCCGGGTGCTCGATCCCTAGAGCCTTCGCGAACGCCTCCTTCGCGCAGAAGCGCGCGGCGACGCAGGGGTAGGGATCGGCCTTCGCGAAGCAGTACTCCCTCTCCCCCTCGGTCAGCACCCTGCGGGCCATGAGCTCGAACACCTCCCTCCTCATCCTCCTGAACCTCTCCACCGACTCTATGTCGATGCCCACGCCGGCGATCACGGGATCGCCGGTCTCGCGAAGGTTAAAATGCGTGAGCTCCCGCACCCAACGCGCGGGCAATGTTGTGGGTGGGCGGAGGCCGGTCGATGGCGGGGGGTCGCGGGTGGGCGCGCTGGCGAACGCTAGCTTGAGGGGGAGCTCCATCCACGGCGCTTGGCCGGAGGTAGCCGCGCTGGTCGAGAAGATGGCCCGAGGGGAACCCCTCTCGGGGCTGGACGGGAAGAACTTCGAGGAGCTGGCTAATGCGACCGGCTGGGACGAGGCCGATCTAAAGGAAGAGCTAGCCAAGCTCGCCGAAGACCCTTCAGAGAGCGTGGCTAGGTACAGGGAGTTGTTCGAGAAGTACCACCGGGAAGCGCTAGACCTCTTCGCTAAGGGAGATACGAGGCAGGCTGCGGAGAAGCTGTGGGCGGCAACGCTGGCGCTGGTGAAGCTCTACGCGGCTGCCAAGGGGGTTTTCGTCGCTCACTGGAGCCGCGCGAGGATCGACGACGTGATAGCGAACAACGTTGAGCGCGAGCACAGGAAGCTTTTCAGGGAGCTCGTGGACAAAGCCCAGGTTCTCCACGAGCACTTCTACGAGGGGAACCTCAACGAGGAGCTGTTCAGGGAGCGTTGGAGCGAAGCTCTCGAGCTGCTGGAGAGAGTTAAGGGGATAGTGTACGAGAAGCTCCAGCGCTAAGCGCCCCCCGTTTCAGCGCTCAGAAGCCTCTTCTCGACCAGCGCCTCGCTCTAACCGCCGCCGGGTTGGAGCGCGCTGAGGTCCTAGCCCTCCTCCACCGCTCCGCGACCGCGCCTCTCTAGGGTTCTGAGGGCGATCTCCCTGAGCTCCCTGTACGTTTGGAGCACGCTACTCGCATCGTCTTCCGCCGGAGCGTACTCGGGGTCGTACCTGGCCCTGTTCCTCGCCTCCAGCGCCCTGTACAGCTTCGGCACGATGTCTCTGCCGACCTCGCCCGGAACTACGTAGAGCTCCCCGAACCTCTGGATGTAGCCTCCGTGGCTCCTCGGCAGGGCACCTCCCTTAGCGAGGATCATAGCCTTTAGCAGAAGCTCGACGGCGTTCTGCCCGAGGTCCACCGCTGCCCTGAGCATCAGCTGCTGCGCGCACTTCACCGCGTAGCCGTAGTACTTCTCGGCCAGCTCCACTAGCTTCCTAACCATCTCCTCCTCGGGTTTCGGGTCGCGGTAGAGCTCCCTGCCGTACCTCTCCACCTCGTAGATGAGCGGGTTCCCCGAGAGCTTCGCCCTGTACTCCTCCAAGCTCATGACCACGTACTCCACGGGCTCGCGCGACCTCAAGCTGACCTCGAACGCCGCTTCGGCCACGATTTCCTTGACTTCGTCCGTCACGCGGCCGACCACGACTAGCACGTCTACGTCGCTGCCCTCGTCCGCCGAGCCCTTGGCAACGCTCCCGAACAGCACCACTCTGCACAGCCTACCCCTTAGCCGCTCCGCCAGCACCTTCGCGAACTCCCTAGCGCACGCAACCTTGCTCTCGAGGCTGCTCACAGGGCACCTGTCCCTTCCTGCGGTCCCTTCGTAAATGCGTTTCCCCGCAGCTTCACGATATTGAGTGGGACGCGCCGCGGTGAGCGCTGAAAAAGTTAAGTCCGCGCCTTAGCTCTCAGCCCGTGGAGGGGTCGGGCGGCGAAATAGCCGGTCCGCTAGTGAGGATTGGAGGCCTGATAGCTTTCGTTCTTGGCGTTTTCGAGGTCGTAAAGGGTTTGCTGCTTCTCGCTTTGGTTCAGGCTGCGGGTAGGCTCCTCAGCGGCGCTTGGCTCCTCAGCAGCATTTTCCCCGAGTTAGGCTGGCTCCTAAGCCTCGCCCCCGTCAGCGGAGCCGCCCTAGCAGCGGCGCACATTGTTGCAGGGGCGGTGTACGCCGCGGCGGCTCGCTCGCTCATCAAGGCCCCCGTGCCGATGCCGCCTGAAGAGAGGGACAAGTGGACAACGGTTCTAGCGGTTCTAGCAGCGGTCGCCATAATCCTCAACTTGCACGGTCTCCTCCTAGCTTTGGGCCTCTCGCTTGCGGGTCTCCTCCTAGGCGCCGCTGAAGCAACTCAGCAGTCGGCGGAGACGCGCCCCAACTGAATGCCGCGTGCGTTCACGCGATGCGACAAGCTGCCATACTTTATTATACGGCAGTTCCGCGATTCCCCCATGCTCGCGCTGCTACTTGCGTTAGCGCTGCTGCTCTCTAGGCAGCTCTCACCGCCACCGGCCCTCCCAGAGCTGCTATGGGCGCTCGCCTTGCTGGCTTCCAACGCGAGCCTCTACGCGGCTCCGACCTTCGAGGTGAGGGAGATCGGGGGCTACCCGGTGCCGTTCCAGAACGGCGTCGTTTACCCGACATTCGGGAGGCAGCCGTCCAGGCTGTACGTCGACCTCTCCGGCGACTGGGAGCTGCTGTACGACGAGGAGGTGGGCAACGCGCGCGTCGGGGGCGTCAGGCTCTCGCTGGCCGCGAGGAGCCCGGAGGCGGTTGCGCTCCTCACTGAGCAGATGCGGAGCGCGCTGGCGAGAGGGGGCTGGAGGAGGGTGCGCGTGCCCTCCGTCAACAACGCGCGCGGCTCGGAGATGGAGGGCTACCAGGGCGTCGCGTGGTACAGGAGGGTCTTCGAGGTTCCGGCGGGCCTGCTGAGCGGCGGCAAGAGGGTTTTCCTGGTTTTCCACGGCGCGAACTACGTGGCTGATGTGTGGCTCAACGGCGCCTACCTCGGCTACCACGAGGGCGGCTTCACGCCCTTCGTCTTCGACGCGACGGGCGCTCTGCGGGAGGGGGCGAACATGCTGGTCGTTAGGGTCGACAACGTCCCGTGGGATTCTGAAGACGCCCGCTTCGCCACCGTCCCCTACAAGAAGTGCGACTGGTGGAACTACGGGGGCATCTACAGGGACGTGTACCTCGAGGCGGTCAACGCGACCTACATCGCCCGTCTGGACCTAGTGCCCCGCAAGCTCGAAGGGGGCTGGGGCCTCGAGGCCAGGGTCGTCATCGTGAGCGCGAGTAGAGGGCGGGCCAGGCTAGAGCTCCGCGTCCACCCGGCGAGCGCTGCCGGTAGGGTGGAGCCTGATGCCCGCTCGATCGCGAACCTCTCCGAAACCGTGGTGGAGCTCTCGCGAGAGGTCGAACTGGAGCCGGGCGTCAGCGTCGTTGCGCTGCGGGCCGACGGCTTGAACGTGCGCGAGTGGAGCCCCGAGAGCCCCTCCCTCTACGCGGCTGCTGCCCGGCTGGTGGAGGGCGAAGCGGTCTTAGACGAGGTGTGGGACCAGTTCGGCTTCCGGGAGGTTAAGGCGGAGGGTTCGAGGATCCTGCTGAACGGGAGACCGATCTTCCTGAAGGGGGTGTCGAGGCACGAGGACTACCCGGGGCTGGGGAGGGCGCTCCCGCCGAGCTTGATCTACGAGGACCTGCGGATCGTGAAGGAGATGGGCGCGAACTTCCTCAGGACCGCCCACTACCCCAACCACCCGCTCACGTACGTCTACGCGGACAGGCTCGGCCTGCTCGTCTGGGAGGAGATCCCCGTCTACTGGTTCGACTGCGAAGCACTCCGCGCCCAGCTGGCGAGGGGCACAGCTAAGCAGATGCTGCTCGAGATGGTGTACAGGGACTTCAACAGGCCCTCCATCATCATCTGGAGCTTGGCGAACGAGTGCGGGTGCCGGGACGAGAGGGTCGCGCTACTCAGGGACCTGGCGCAGGCGGCGCGCCGGGCGGACCCGACGAGGCTGCTCACGCAAGCGATCGCTTGGGACCCGAGCGACGACACGACGCTGAGGGCGGGCCTCGACGTCCTGTCCGTGAACATGTACTTCGGCGTCTTCTACGGGAAGCTGGAGGACATGGACGCTGCGATCAAGGAGCTGGGGAGGAGGTACCCGAGCGTCCCGAGAGTGGTCAGCGAGTTCGGTTTCTGGTCGGGCGGGGGCGTGGGCGAAGCGAGGCAAGCCGAGTACTTCGCGAGGGCGTGGAAGATCATCGAGTCTAACAGGGACCTCCTGAGCGGAGCCGCCTGGTGGACCGCCTTCGACTACGACAGCATGATCGTCTTCGACACGTTCGGCGCGCTGGACTGGCAGCGGGGGCACCGGAAGCTCCTGTTCTACGACATCAAGAGGGCGTACGAGAGCTTCCCGCCCGCCGGAGAGAGCGGGCGGGAGGGCTTCCCCTCGGCTCTGCTCCTCGCGGCGGCAGCCGCGGCCCCGCTCCTCTACATCGCCGGGAAGGTCATAAAGAAGAAATACGGCTCGGCCCAGAGGACGGGCGATGGAGAAGGAGAAGGGCGCGTTCATGAGGAAGGAGCTGGGCGAGGGCCCGCAGGCGGTCCTCAGAACCCTCCGCGAGGCTCGCGGGGAGGTTAAAGCCGCCGCCGACCTGCTGAGGAGCCTGGCCGGCGCGGGCGTGGAGAGGGGCTTCATCATCGGGAGCGGCACGAGCTTCCACGCCAGCCTCTACCTCCAGCACCTCCTCAACAAGCTCACCGGCTTCCACGTGACCGCGGTCCCCGCGTCGGAGTTCGCCGAGTGGAGGCCCGCCAAGCACGCGAAGTACTTCATCATCGGTTACTCGCAGTCGGGGGAGAGCAGCGACATCGTCGAAGCGTTCAAGGTGGCGAAGGCTGCCGGCGTCAAGACGATCGCGGTAACGAACACGCCCGGGAGCACGCTGACCAGGATCTCCGACGCCTGCATCGTCACGAGGGCCGGCGAGGAGAAGGCGGTGGCGGCGACGAAGACCTTCGACGTGCAGCTGGCCGCCGCGCTGATGCTCGCCCACGAGCTGGCCGGAAAGCACACGGGCGAGCTGGAGAGGGCCGCCGAAGCCGCCGAAAGGGTGCTGCGCGCCGAGAGCGAGGTCCGCTCGCTGGCTGAGCGCTACGTGAAAGCCGAGCACGCGTTCAGCCTGGGCAAGGACTCTGCCTACCCTATAGCGCTCGAAGCCGCGCTCAAGCTCAAGGAGGCGGCGATGGTTCACGCGGAGGGCTTCGCGGCGCGGGAGTTCCTCCACGGCCCCGTGCAGCTGGCGGACGAGGCGACGCCGGTCCTCGCTTTCGCGCCCAGCGCTGAGGCGTTCAAGGGGTCGCTCAAAGCGTTCGAGAAGATCGCGCAGTACAAGGCCCCGCTCATCCTCGTCGGGCCGGGCGCCGGCGAGGTCGCCGGCTACGCCGCTCACCGGGTTGAGGTGCAGGGGGTCGAGGGGGACGCCGCTGCGATACCGCTGGTCAAGTTCGCCCAGCTCTTCGCCTACCACCTCAGCGTGCTGCGCGGCCTAGACCCCGACAAGCCCACGAAGCTGACGAAGGTCGTGAAGTACTGACCATTTTATCTTCTTATTACTATTCATTACTATTACTATTACACTGTATATATGCTCAACGTTCGGGAGAGCCTAGCTCGCCAGGCGTTTTTGTTCCAGCGGTTTTAAACGTCTGAGTGTTTAAGAGGTTGCAGCAAGCAGCGGCTGAGGTGGACGCTTATACTTCGATCGGTTTACCAACCCCTATAGCCGCTTGCCGGGGTGCAGCCTCCGGTGAGGGGGTGGAGGGGGAGGACTCGTCGGGTAAACTGTTAGCGGTAGCGACCCCCCTCGCGAGGAGCAGGGTTCTCGGCAGGTTCCTCGGCCTCGGCGGGGTGCGCCTCTACCTGAAGTGGGAGGGGGCGAACCCGACGGGGACCCACAAGGACCGCGCGGCCCTTCTCCACGTCAGGAGAGCTGCGGAGCTGGGGTTTCCGGCTGTGACTGCCGGAACGTGCGGCAACTACGGCGTCGCGCTGGCCCACTACGCTAGGGTTTTCGGGCTGAAGGCCGTCGTGTTCGTCCCGAGGGGTTACACGAACGGGCGCGTCCGCGAGATGGTGGAGCGCGGGGCCGAGGTCGTGTTCGTCGAGGGGAGGTACGAGGACGCGGTGGAAGCGAGCGTCGAGGCCGCGGAGGAGCGCGGGTGGTACGACGCCAACCCGGGCGGCCGCAACGGGGATTTGGGCATCGAAGCTTACAGCGCGATAGCTGAGGAGATCGTGGCGGAGCTCGGCGACGCCCCCTACGCGGTGGCGGTGCCGGTGGGCAACGGGACGACCCTCGCGGGCGTGTACAGGGGCTTCCTGAGGGCTTACAAGGAGGGGCTCGCGACGGGCTTGCCGAAGCTGGTGGCCGCGACCACCTCCCACGCCAACCAGCTGGCTTCGCTGTGGTTCGGCGAGAAGCTCGAGCCCGAGCGCGTGGTGGAAACGTGGGTCAACGAGCCGCTCGTGGCGCTGGAGGCGCTCGACGCGGAGCCGGCGCTGGAGGCGCTGCGCTCCACGGGCGGCCGCGTCTACACGTTCGACGACGAGGAGATGGTGGAGGCGGCTCTGCTCGTCAGGGCGCTGGAGGGCCTGCCGGCTCTGCCGGCTTCCGCCTCGGCGATCCTCGCGCTGGAGAAGCTCGCGAGGGAGGAGGGCGCTGAGGGGCCGCTCGTCGCGGTGGTGACGGGGAGGTGGCGGGGGAAGCTCCCGAGGCTCTGATCCTGGCGGAGGGCCTCTACGCGACCACCGACGCGAAGACCGCCCACGGGCTGGTGCGCAAGAGCCTCAAGTACCGGATCGTGGGGGTCATCGACAGCAAGCTCGCCGGGAGGGACGCCGGCGAGGTTCTCGACGGGGTGCGCAGGGGGATCAGGATCTACGCTTCGCTCGAGGAGGCTCTGCGCGAGCACCCCGGCGTCAAGTACCTCATCGTCGGCGTGGCCACGACGGGGGGTAGGCTGCCGCCCGGCTACAGGGAGGTGGTCAAGGAGGCCCTGCGCAAGGGGATCAGCGTCGTCTCGGGCTTGCACGAGTTCCTGAGCGACGACCCCGAGCTCGCGGCGATCGCGAGGGAGGCGGGCGCCGAGATCGTCGACGTGCGCAAGATCTACTACGGCATGAGGGTCCACTACACGGGGAAGATAAGGGAGGTGAAGGCGCTGAAGGTGGTCGTCGTGGGCACGGACTCGGCGGTCGGCAAGCGGACGACCGCCCTCGTGCTGGCCGACGAACTGAACGCGCGCGGCGTGAAAACCGTGTTCGTGGGGACCGGGCAGACCGCCTGGATGCAGGGCGCGAAGTACGTGTTCGTGCTGGACAGCGTCGTAAACGACTTCGTCCCGGGCGTGCTGGAGGACACCGTCTGGAGGGCGTACGTGGAGGAGAAGCCGAAGGTGATCGTCGTGCCAGGCCAGGGCTCGCCGCTCCACCCCGTCTTCCCGGGCAGCTTCGAGATCCTGAACCTCCTGAAGCCGGAGGTCACGCTGCTCCAGCACGCGCCGGCGAGGAAGCACTTCGACGGGTTCCCCGAGTTCCCGATGCCCCCGCTCGAGAAGTTCATCAAGCTGATCGAGCTGCTCACCGACAAGCCGCCCTTCGCGATCACGCTGAACACGGAGGGGTTGGGGGAGGTGGAGAGGGTTAGGGAGGCGATCGAGAGGGAGTACGGGATACCGACCGTGGTTCCGCTGAAGGAGGGGCTCGGGAGGGTCGTGGACCTGATGCTGCGCAGCTTCCCCCAGCTGCTCGAGAGCGGCTAGAGCGAGATCTCGTAGCCCGAGCCGCTCCTCCTCACGATCACCTTCACCTTCTTCACTCCGGCTTTGGCGGCGCTCTCGGCCCACCCCTCGCCGAGCGCGGCCACGACGATCGCCCCCAACAGCACCCCCCTCGCCTGCTCGACGATGGTGGCGAGCGCGGGGAGCGACTCGAAGTTCCTGGTAACGCCCTTCGCGACGAGGACCCTGGCGCCCTTCTCGATCGCGTCCCTCGGCAGGTGCAGGTAGACGATCTCGCCCCTCTCGCTCGAGTGGTAGGAGGCGGAGAGCAGCTTCCCCCAGTTCACCCAAGCTCTCTCGCTGGCCGCGCAGGCGTCGGCGCCCAGCCAGTCGGCCACCACCGCCGCGAGCGCGGAGTCCCTCTCGGAGGGGGCGAGCACGAGGTCGATCTCGTCTTCGCCGAAGTGCTTCCAAGCTAGGTAGCCGACGATGTTCAGGAACCGGGGGTTGAAGAGGAGCTTCCACTCGGCCACAACCCCTTGGGGCCCGAGCACGATCTCGCGGATCGCTTTCTCGAGGAGCCTCTTCTCCTGTATCGCGTCGAGGAGCTTCTTCGCCGTGCTCCTCTCGGGGAACTGGACGTGGCTCGTGTACCTCCAGAGGACCTGCGCCGGGACGCCGAGGAGCTCCTCGAGCTCCTTGAACGTGAAGACCTCCTTGAGGCCGCTGAGGAGCCTCACCGCCACGTACGAGCACTCCTTATCCTCGCTCGAGTTCGAGGGCATCGGCGCCTAAAACGCGGCGTTTGCTCCGATTATATGCTTAGCGCATAGGGGGCCCGCGCGGCCCACACCAGCGCTCAGGCTCTGGGGGCCGCCGGCTTCAGGGTCCAGAGCTGCAGCAGCGTGAGCTCGAGGATCCTCTGCGAGCGGAAGCCTTCGGGGAACACGATCCAACGCCACTGGGCGGCGACCCTCGACGCGACGTCGATGCCGGGAAGCGCGCGCGTCCGTGCGTAGCATGCAGGGGTGGAGAACCACCACCAGCAACCCTCCACTACCCAAAAGGGAGCGGTACAGCTCCTCGAAGCGGGCTTTCAAGCCGTCGAGGTAGCCGGGCTCCGGCCCCTCCTCTCGTCGAAGTAGAGGGCGTACCTGACCGCCAGGACCCCGCAGAACCAGAGCGGCTGCGGCTCGAAGATCCCGTCCGCGTACACGGGTACCCCCAGCTTCCCCATCGCGTAGGGGACCTGGGGCGCCCAGTCGCCGCCCGGCTGGATGTAGGCGGAGGGGCGCTGCCCGAAGATGCTCTCGAGGTCCCTCAACCCCGGCCCCTCCCGCTCGATCACGATCTTGACCCCCTCTCCCCAGCCGCTGTCCCGCAGCTGCTCGGCGATCGTCGGGTGGAGGGAGTGGTAGTTCGACTGGTACGCTATATCGTGCCTCCTCAGAGCCTCGATCACGTCCCACCTACCCCTCCGCCGCAGAGCCCTCGCCTTCTCCCCCACCACCGCAAACGTAGCCCTGACCCCGTACCTGTCGAACAGCTCCGCCAGGTCGAGGAGCACGTCGTCGGTCTCCGGGGTCACGAAATCCTCCGTGTCCAGCTGGAAAACCACGTAGACTCTCCCCAACGCGCATCCCCGCCTTCAAGCGCTAGGTGACGCTTAAAAGCTAACCTGGAGCGCGCGAGGGTCGAGCGACCGGCCCATTCACCTCCAGGGTCTTGTGCAACCGTGGATCGATACCGTAACGCGCTCCCCCCAAGGATCGATAATTTAGCGCGCGCCGCTTGAGGCTACACGATGGTTGCTGATAGTGCGCGAGCGTGCTTGGGCACTTCGATAAGCAGGTGAATCGCTAAAGCGCACTGCCAACTAGGTAAGCTTTACCGGCACCGTCACACAGCTGTTACCGTCAGCTATAAACGATGGTTAAAGAACCCGCCGTCCTTGTGGATCGAAAGCTATCTAGAGTGAAGGGGGTTGCCTGGACCTCCAACTACTACGCTAAGTGGCTCATACTAGGGATAATAATAGGTGTTGCTGCAGGCGCCTCCGCCCTAGCCTTCTACTTTGCGTTGAAACTCATGGAGCAACTCTTTCTAGGCTTAATCGTCGGTGCATCGGTTCCTGAACCGATCGGTGAGGGCGGTTCGTTGGAAAGTGGGTTTAGAGCCACTAGGTACTGGCTAATACCTGTATCAACAGCTCTCGGAGGCTTGCTATCAGGTTTAATAGTTTACACTTGGGCACCGGAAGCCGAAGGGCACGGCACTGATGCAGCCATAAACGCCTACCACAGGCTGCAGGGTAGGATAAGGAGGAGGATCCCCTTGGTAAAGCTAGTAGCCTCGGCGATAACTATAGGGTCTGGGGGTAGTGCCGGTAGGGAGGGGCCCGCGGCCCAGCTTAGCGCCGGCATTGGTTCAGCCATAGCTGATCTCCTTAGGTTAACGCCCGATGACAGGAGGATAGCGGTGGCTGTTGGTATCGGGGCTGGCGTTGGCTCAATATTCAAGGCGCCGATTGGCGGTGCAATATTAGCGGCTGAGGTACTCTACATGAGGGATATCGAGGCTGAGGTCATTTTCCCAGCTCTCGTAGCGTCGGCTGTGGGCTACTCGATATTCGGCTCCGTAGTAGGTTTTACTCCAATATTCGGCTACTACACGGGTGCGTTTAACCCAGCAAGGCTACCCCTTTATGCAGTGCTCGGCGTCGTCGACGGGCTGTTCGCGGTTTTATACGTTAAGACCTTTTACGCGATTCATGATTCATTCAAGAGATGGCGTATTAGCAGCTATGCAAAACCGGTAGTGGGTGGTTTACTAGCCGGCGTAATAGGCCTAGTGGCCCCCGAGGTGCTTGGCACCAGTTATGGTTGGGTTAACCTAGCAGAGTTTGAGAGGCTTAGCCTATTCGCATCACCAGTGCTTCCAAGCATTGCGCTACTGGTGGCTTTACCGTTCCTGAAAGTCTTAGCCACTTCGTTTACGATAGGGTCGGGAGGTAGTGGTGGAGTGTTTGCCCCTGGGATAGTCACAGGGGCCCTAGTGGGCTTTGACGTGGGTTTACTCTTCCATTACTTGCTTCCATCACTAGTACCTGACGTAGCTTCCTTTGTAATAGTGAGCATGCTTGCCCTATTCGGCGCCGCTGCTAAGGCGCCATTAGCAGTCATGTTCATGGTCGTGGAGATGACTGGTAGTTACCAATTGCTGCCTGCAGCGATGATCGCCGTGGCCATAGCTTACCTAGTCTCGGGGGACAGCACGATCTATAGGGCCCAGGTGCCCACGAGGAGAGATTCACCGGCCCACTTGGGTGAGTACAGCGTACCAGTGCTCATGGAGGTTAGGGTTGGTGATTGCGAGCTGAGGAGGGAGCCGGTGGTCGAGGTTGATGAGAGCGTTGATGGTGCGGTGAACACAATGCTCCAGCGCCGCTACGCGTCGCTGCCGGTTGTGAACCGCAACGGCGAGTTTGTTGGCGTAGTGCACCTACTAGACGTGCTAGGTAAGAGGGGGGCTGTGAGCATGTATGTTAAGGCCGTGAACAGCTACGTACGGCCTGACTCGACGCTCTACGATGCCTGGGAAGTGATGAGCCGTGAGGGTACCACTTGGGTGCCCGTGGTGAAGGACGGGAAACTCATCGGGATATTGACGATGGAATCTATGAGGAGAGCGTACGATTTATGGATTCGCTCGATTAGAACAAACGCCAATTGATTCTTAACAAATGCCATTTGGTTAACAACTCCTCCTCTCTCCTGCCTGCCGAGCTCGTCCTTATAGCGCCGTACACCTTCAAAGGAGTCGAGCATCGCAAAATGCTTATTGCAAGCAGCGCATCACTCAGCAGTCCCTAGTTACATAGGTGTAAGTTTTTCGCGGGGCCTTAGCGCGTGTTCATTGAGAAGCTAAAACGCGCGCTAGCGCTGGGTGTTCCCGAGAGCGTTCTCGGGCTCTTGCTCCGCTGCAATGCTCTCTAGAGCGCTCAAACTATATACCGCTGATGCCGCGGTAAGCTGTGGACCGTGTCAGGGTGGGCTTCATAGGGGCGGGGGAGCACGCGAATAGGGTCCACTACCCCTCGCTCGCCAGCTTCAGGGACGTCGAGATCGTCGCCGTGTGTGACTTGGACGAAGCGAGGCTCAACAGGACGGCCGACAGGTACGGGGTGGAGCTGCGCTTCAGGGACTACAGGAAGATGCTCGAGAGCGTGCGGCTGGACGCGGTTTACGTCGTGATGGCCCCCGTCCCCACCGGGCACTATGCGCATGCCGAGCCGATGGTTGAGGTGGTTCTCGAATGCCTCAAGCGGGGCTTGCACGTGTTCATCGAGAAGCCGCCGGGCGCGAACCTCGAGGAGGCGAGGAGGATGGCGGAAGCCGCTAGGGAGCGCGGCTGCAGGACGATGGTCGGCTTCAACAGGAGGTTCATCCCCGTCTTCAGGGAGGCGAAGCGGAGGATCGAGGAGTTCGGCCCCGTAACGTACTGCGTCGCGGCTTTCCACAAGAACGCGCTGGGCCAGCCCGAGCCGTGGGGGCGCGTGAGCTTCCTAGTGGCCGACGTCGTACACGCGGTCGACGCGCTGAGGTTCATGGGCGGCGAGCCGAGCAAGGTGATCAGCTGCGTAGCGCGCGCAAGTTTTATAAGTTCTACTTTGAGCATGCCCTTTGGGGTGTCTGGAATTAGTACGTATGCGCGCGTACGCGATTGAAACTGTTGATCTTACAAGAACCTATGTGAGGTACAACTACAGGGGAGTGCGCGTATCGATGGATATTGAGAACAACCCGGGAGGCTTGCTCCTGTCCCTCTACAACAGGTATTTCAACAGGAACGTTGTGAAAGAGGAGGTTGTCGCCGTCGATCACGTGAACCTAAAGATTCCACAGGGCGAGCTCGTCTGCCTCCTCGGCCCAAACGGCTCCGGTAAAACCACGCTCCTGAGAATCCTAGCCACCCTGCTGAAGCCTACTAGCGGTACAGCCTACGTGATGGGTCACGACATCGTCAAGGAGGAGGGCGAAGTGTGGAGGCACGTCACGTACATCGCCGGGCTCCTCACCGGCGGGGCCTGGATGGACGCCAGGCTCACGCCTAGGCAGATACTCACGATTCAATCGCAGCTCTACGGCTTCCCGCGCGATCGGATCGAGGACGCTTTGAAGCTCTCCGGTCTCGAGGAGGTTGCGGATGTAAGGGTTGCAACGTTCTCCACTGGGATGCTTGCAAGGCTTTCAGTGGCTATAGGCTTGCTCAGGGACTCTCCCGTCTACCTTCTGGACGAGCCTATGAGCGGGATCTCTAGGGATGTCGCAGAGGAGATATACGTTCACATGAAGGAAAACATTGTGAGGAAGGCTAAAGCCGCGATACTCTACGCGACTCACAACCTGGTCGAGGCTGAAAGGTACGCTGACAGGGTCATACTCATGCATAAGGGGAAGGTGATCGCTCAGGGCAAACCGGAGGAACTCATAAGCAGCATGTTTAGGGAGATGTCGATAGAGTTTGAGGTATCAAACTGTACGCGGGAGATCTTGAAGTTGGTGGAAGGGGTGAGTGGTATATCCAAGTTCGTGGAGTTGGGTGAGACGGGGGAGGACAGCAGTAGGTTCGTGGTCTACACCGAGAACCCGAGAAGGGTTCTGCCCAAAGTCATCTCCACCATCGTTGAAAACGGGGGAGAAGTAAGGTACGTGAAGGTGAACAAGCCGACGCTCGAGGACTTGTTCATCAGGATTGCCCGCGAGAAGCTGGGTGACCAGTCGTGAACATTGAGCGCTTGAAAGCTAGAATCGCCCTTTTCCGGACCAACTTCTTCAAGTTCCTACTGTTTAACCTTTTCATGCGGTACTATTGGCTTGAATGGATGCTGCCCTTCCACGTTGTCAACCTCGTGCTCGGCGCCTCAACCTGGATATTTTTCGGTAAAAGCTTTCAGGAGGCAAGCCCGATCTACCAGCAGTACGGTGGGGACTTCGTTTCCTTTCTCATTCTCGGGTTGATGCTCAACAGCCTCTACGCATACACCCTTGACGCGTTCAGGGTAGCGACGCTCTTCATCCTCAGGGGGAGAGTGGGAAGCATGGGGCAGCAGCTCAGCATGTACGACTACCTCAAGCTCTCCGGGATACCCTTCTCGGCGCCCCTGCTCGCCTTCGTGGTGAACGGCTATATCGAAGAGCTAATCTCGATCTTCATTTACTTTTGCGCAGGGCTGCTCTTCGGGTTGAGGATCGGTGGGGGGAACTACCCCGTAGCCCTCCTGGGCGTACTCGTAGGGTTGCTCGCCGTCGCGGGCATAGGGTTGATCTCCGCAAGCATGATAACGATCGTAGGCGCTTGGAAGGGCGTCGAGCCCATCAGCTGGTTGGTCAAAGTGTTGACGGGGCTTGTAAGCGGCGTCTACTTCCCCCTCGAGGTTCTACCGGAGCAGCTTCAAGCGATCTCCCGGGTGCTGCCCCAGACGTACGCAATGAGGATTGCGAGGCTGGCGCTTCTACAGGGTTTCGGGCTCAGCGAGCTCTGGGCGGATTTCGCCGCCCTAACGTTCATTGCCTCGATCCTCTTCCCCTTAGGAGTGGCTCTTTACAGATACTCAATTGACCTAGTAAGAGTAAAGACGCTGGTAGAATGAAACTGCTCAATAGTCGTGCGAGCACTGTGTCTCGGGGTGGAGGTGGGCGAAGGAAAGCCGGAGGAGTACAGAGCAGGCGCTGGGTAGCGGGACCTCCCGAGCGGTGGAAATAATAGCAAGGTGCCAGCGGCATCCTCGTGATACTCTACGAGTTCGAGGCGAAGAGGATCCTCGAGGAGGTGGGCATCCCCACCGAGGCGTCGGTGCTGGTGAGCGAGGAGGATGCGGGGAGGCTGCGCGAGCTCGCGTCCCGCGTGCCCGGCCCCTACGTCGTCAAGGCGCAGCTGCGCCAGTGGGGGCGCGGCAAAGCCGGCTTGGTGAGGTTCGCCGACACGCTCGACGAGGTTGAGAGGATCGCGCGCGGGATGCTCGGCCTGGAGTGGGGCGGCGAGCGGGTCAGGTACGTCCTGGTCTCGGAGCGGGTGCGCGTGCTGAGGGAGCTGTACCTGTCCATGATGGTGGTCGGGAGCCCTCCCGGCGTCCTGCTGCTGGCGAGCGGGGCCGGCGGCGTCGAGGTCGAGGAGAGGGCGCGCGGCGAACTGCTCGCGATCAGGATCGACCCGTTCGAGGGCTTGCGCGACTACATGGTGAGGCGCGCGGCCAAGCACCTCGGCCTGCAGGCGGACCAGCTGGCCCCCCTGCTCAAGGGCATGTACAGGGCGCTGTGGGAGTACAGCCTGCTCCTGCTCGAGCTGAACCCCCTCGCGGTCACCGACAGGGGCTTGGTGGCGATCGACAGGAAGGCGGTGGCGGACGAGGATTCGGGGAACCCGAAGCTGTCCGAGTTCCTCTCCCGCTACGAGGGCGAGCTGGGCGACCTGCAGCGCGAGGCCAGGAGGTGGGGGTTCGCGGCGGTCCCCCTCGACGGGGAGATCGCGGTCGTGGGGAACGGTGCTGGACTCACGATGGCGGCGCTCGACGCGGTGGCGGACGCCGGGGGGAGGCCGGGCCTCTTCCTCGACCTGGGCGGCGGCGCGAGCGCGGACCGCGTCAAGGCGGCGCTCAAGCTGGCTCTCTCGCAGCCCCGGATCCGCAGGGTGCTCGTCAACGTGCTGGGGGGCATAACCAGGTGCGACGAGGTGGCGAGGGGGCTCGTCGAAGCCTTGAGGGAGGCGGGCCGCTCTGGGGTGAAGGTGGTCGTACGCCTCTCCGGCTTCATGGAGGAGGAGGGCAGGAGGATCCTCGAGGAGGCGGGGCTGAAGCCCTGCGGGACGCTCGAGGAGGCGGTGGCGGAGGTGGTCTCCTGATGGCGATCCTCGTCGACGAGCGCACGAGGGTGCTGGTCCAGGGCATCACGGGGAGGCAGGGGCAGCTGCACACGGAGCAGATGCTCAAGTACGGCACCAGGGTTGTGGCGGGCGTCTCGCCGGGGAAGGGCGGGTCGAGCGTCCACGGGGTCCCCGTCTACGACAGCGTGGAGGAGGCGGTGAGGGAGCACCCCGACGCCAACGCCTCGATAATCTTCGTGCCGGCCCGCTACGCGCCCGACGCGATCTACGAGGCGGTGGACGCGGGCTTGCGGCTGATCGTGGTGGTGACCGAGGGGATCCCGGTCCACGAGGCGCTGCTCGCCGTCAGGTACGCGTCGTCCAGGGGGGCCGTGGTGGTGGGCCCGAACACCCCGGGCGTGATCACCCCCGGCAGGTGCAAGCTGGGCATCATGCCGGCGGACTACTTCAAGCCCGGGCGGGTCGGCATCGTCTCGAGGAGCGGGACGCTCACGTACGAGGTGGCGATGCGCTTGGCGCAAGCGGGCTTCGGGGTCTCCACGGCCGTGGGCATCGGGGGCGACCCGGTGACCGGGTTGAGCTTCTGGGACGTGTACGAGATGTTCCTCGGGGACCCCGAGACCGACGCGGTCGTGCTGGTCGGGGAGATCGGCGGGGTGAAGGAGGAGGAGTTCGCCAAGCTCTACGCCGAGCGGGGAGGGGGGAAGCCGGTCGTAGCCTACGTGGCCGGCCGCTGCGCGCCACCGGGCCGGCGGATGGGGCACGCGGGGGCCGTGGCCTTCGGGGCCACGGGGACCTACGAGGGCAAGGTGAGGGCGCTCGAGGAGGCGGGGGTGCGGGTGGCGAGGAGGCTTGGCGAGCTCCCCGAGCTCCTGCGCGAGGCCCCCGCGCGCTGACTACTCGAAC
>OFEJ01000232.1_pt1 | contig 18053 bp, 9 predicted proteins | sample 1521051 | NCBI WGS metagenome assembly OFEJ01 (sample SAMN06268701, study PRJEB24108) | sediment metagenome | isolation source: Joseph's Coat, Yellowstone National Park, Wyoming, USA | place: USA:Joseph's Coat, Yellowstone National Park, Wyoming, USA | reverse complement strand
CTTTGACGCCTTTTAGGCATAGTATGTATAGGCCTATGCTGTATGTGGATGTAAGGGATGTCGCGCGGGCTTTTAGGACCTACGCTGAGAAGATTCTCGACGGAAAGGTTGACAAGGAGGGTGGTAGCCTTAGGAGGGTTTTGAACCTCTTCTACCCTGAGCCGTTCACTGTGCTGGAGATAGCGGAGATGGTTCGGGACGTCATTAGGGAGGTTACTGGGGGCGCATTGGAGCCCAGGATCGAGGTTGTTGACCAGGGCTTGCCTTCGCTGTTTGGGCCGGACGACAAGTATAGGTTTAGAGTGGATGTTTCGAGGACGCTGGGTTTCCTGGGGCTTGAGAGGCTTATTGGCCCGAGGGAGTCTATCGAGTATATTGTGAGGAGGAGGCTCGGGAAGGAGACAAGCTAGGCTTTTCCTAGAGCGTCATCTTCTTTTTTTTCTTGTTGTGGTTTTTCCTTGTTTATTCTTTTGAGGATTCTTGGGGTGAAAAATTATTTAATAGTGGTGGGAATCGTTGTGGGTAATAAAATTTTATTTTTTGCATGAAGTGCTTTGTTTGCTGGGATGAAGCCATGGGTGACTTACGAGCAAAGTTGTTGGAGATATAGGGTTACTGGCTGAGGGCGCGCTTTTGCCTTGATGTTTTGGTTTTTGTGTTTATTTTGTTTTCTTGGCTGGCTTTTTATGTGTGGGGTGAGCGTGTCGTTTTGGTGGGGCTGTGTCTGGGAGGTTTGGTGGAGGGGTTAATGTTTTGGGGTTGTGGTGGATTTTTTGGATGTGGAGAAGGGTGTTGGATGTTGTGTTTTAGACTAGGTTTGCGGTGGAGCGTAGGGTGTAGTTGAGTTGGTGTAGTATGGCTAGGAGGAAGGCTTTGTTTTGGGTTTTTTCTTCTAGTTTTGTTAGGAGTTTGTGGGTGCCTAGTGTTGTGTAGATGTTTGTGGGTAGGAAGTATATTAGTCTGGATTGTGTTGTTGCGTCGACGAATATGAATGGTGTTGCTGCTATGGGTAGGATTAGGTATAGGGTGTCGAAGAGGGGGTTTTCGTATTTTAGTAGCTGGGTTGCCCCTATGGTGGAGGCTAGGAAGATTAAGATGTTTGTTGTGTAGCCTCCGACGAGTATTTGTGTTAAAATGTGTAAGTTTCTTTCTATGGTGAAGATGTTTGTGGGGGAGAATGTTGTCACGGTGATTGTGTAGTCTGCGTGGGCTCCGCCTAGGGAGTTTAGGAGATGTTGTTTTGCTGTGTCTAGGACTAGGTTGGCTAGGAAGAAGCCTAGTATGAGTAGGGCTTCTTGTTTGTTGTAGGGTTTTCTTAGTTTGAGTTTGGCTAGGAGGTGGTTTAGGGGTAAGAGGAGGAGTACGGCTAGTATAGTGATGGTCCAGCTCCATGGGTGGGAGAAGAGGGCCAGGGCTGAGAAAAGTATTGAGGGGATGAGGTATTTTTTTTCTTTGAATGCTAGGGAGAAACATGTTAGAGAGAGTAGGAGTAGAGAGGTTGCGATCCAGTTTGCAAGGTAGCCAGCGTAGAGTCCGACTACAGTTTGGATTGAGAATGTTGAGAAGTAGACTGATGTTGTGGCTAGTGTTTTGTTTTTTGTTGTTGTTTTTAGGGATATGTAGGTGGAGAGAACTAAGAGGTAGGAGGCGAGAAAATAGGAGAACTTTATGGCTTCGGCTGTGTCTTGGAGGAAAATGTTGACTATGTATGTGAGGAGAACTATGGTTGCTCTTCCTCCTCCAGTGTCTTGTAGCAGGTAAGTGAAGCCGTTTTGGTTGAATCCGAGGGCCTTAAATTTTTCGAGATATTCTTTGTAGAAGACTAGGTCGACGCTAACGGGTTTTCCTTCAGGGTTTAAAGAGGGCAGGTAGGCGTAGTAGGAGAGGTAGAGTAGGATTAGAAAGGAAGAGGCTAAGGCTAGTTTCTCGTTGATGGAAATTTTTAGGTCGTTGTTTTCCCTTGTTTTATGTATCGTGATGAGGAGTTTTTTTCCCTGGATTTTAACTCTTATGAAGGGGAGTATTGATAGTGGGAAAGAAAAAATGAAAAGCAAAATGGCGAAGCTTCCAAGTGTTGCGTTGAGGCTGTAGAAGAGGAAGGAGTCAAGCTTTGAGAAAGTCCAGGTTATGTCTGAGTACATTGGGGAGTAAAAGATGGGATATGTTGTCCATCTTATGGCGGAGAGGGCTTCAACTATTATTAGGAATGAGAGGCAATTGTTTAGTAGGTTCCAGAGTTGATTTTTTAGCTTGTGGTAGGTGAGAGCGAAGATGGAAAAAGATAGGAGGGAAAGGATTAGGTGGTTGGAGGCGAAGAATAGTAGGGAGGCTAGTCCGAAGGCTGTTGGAATCCAAAATTTTTTTACTTGCTCCTTGTTTAACTTTAATGTAATTGTCGATAGAAGTATGGATAGGAATAGAAGGAGCCCTGTTAGGTTTCTGTCGAGTTCTTCGGATATAAGGGTAAAGCTTAGGGTTTTGATAGTTGAAAGTCTGTGGATGGTTTCGTAGTAGGGGAGCTTGATTTGATTTATCGCTGTGAAAAAGAGGAGAGTCAAGGTTATGACTATTACGAAGCTAAGTATTCCTTGTTTCATCTTCTCTTTCAATCCTCGTCTATCCTTTTAAGTTTTTGTATAGTTGGAAAGATTTTTAAGTAGTCCTTGTCTCCCTGTAAAGCTGATGGAGGAGAAAGAAACAATAATAGAGATAGGGACAAGAGAGATCCTATTATTCTTAGTTATCATTGCTCTTTTATTTTTGTCTTTACCTTTTGTTCTCGACTTCTTTAGGCCAAGGTTAAACTTAAGTGTTGAAGTTAGGAAGTTTGGGGGCGATGCTTTTCTAGTAAATATCACTGGAAAGGTAACGGTAGGAATTAATGTTATAGATAAAAGTGTTGGAATTGAAGTTAGAGATCCGGACAATAACTTGGTCTGGATAGATATTGCAGAGTCTGGCAAGGATGGCTTTTGCTCTGTTTTTTTGATTGGGGACGTGAAGAGAGGGGAGTACGTGGTCTACGCTACTACTGACATAATTAGCGAGAAGACTACGTTTAGGCTGGCTAATCCTTAGTTTTCTGCTTGCCTTTTTTAAAAAAGCTCATGGGTGTCGTGTGCTAAGTTAGAGGAGCGAAGATATACGGTAAAAAAAGGGGAAATGTTTATAAATGAGTGTTTTTGAATATATAGTGAATAGTATGACAACAAAAACAAGAATGTCGATGGCTTTATTTGCCGTCTTTTTACTGGCTTTTTCCTCGCTGATGCTACATACTGCATATGCCAATGGTAGCTATGTTCTTCAAGTAACAAGTGTGGTGCTTAGAGATGAAAATGGAAATGTGATAACTTCGATAAGCAGAGGAAAGTTTGTATTTGCAGAAGTTACCGTAAAGAATACGCAGACTTATTCTTATGCTTCACAACCCTTTCTGCTAATAGCAAGACTAACCTATGGATCTCCTCCAACTATGTATGGGATAGGTGCGTTTAAGGGGTCTTTGGCTGGCGGCCAAAGTATGACAGCTGCGCCGGGATTTCTAGTTCCAAGAGATGCACCCACAGGCACTTATACTGTTACCATACTTGTCTTTAGTGACTGGCCTTCTGCTGGTGGGTATCCAATAGCCACAGTTGTAACAACGACTTTGACTGTAACTCCTTAAAGGGTGGAGGTAAGTGCAAAGCAGTAGCATTAAAAGAGGATTAGTTTTTTCATTCATATTTATTCTTATCTTTGCAAGTCTAGGTGTTGTTCTAGCCTCCATAACTGTCTCTACGGATAAGTCAAGCTACACTCCAGGAAGCGTTGTAGTTATAAGTGGGACAACTTCCCCAAACACCCCAGTCGGAATACAGGTTAAGACTCCTTCTGGATCTACAGTTTGGATCGACTCGGTGACCTCTGATTCGTCTGGACGTTTTTCTTCAAGTTTTACTCTGCGTAGCGACGCTGAGCTTGGAACCTATACAGTTTATGCAAGTACAAGCAGTGGAACGGCCACATGTACTTTTACTGTTACGTCACCCCCGTCTCCCCCACCACCTCCTCCACCCCCTCCTCCACCTGTAAACTACGAGCCCCTAGCCCGTAGCCAGATCATGTCCGACAAGGAGGCCCTAGCCTCCCTCAACTCCACCATTAGGACACTACAGACACTTCTGACACAGCTCAACCAGACACTCAGCACAGACTACCTCAAACAGCTCTCCCAGATAGCCCAGCAGATACAAGCCGCCGAAAACCTCTACTCCCAGGGACAGTACGAGCAAGCCTACAACACTGCAACGGCAGCATCAAACGCCCTAAGCAAGCTGGCGACAAGCCTAGCCCAAGAAACAATCAGCATCCTCGGCACCACGGCCAACACCCTCTACGCTAGGACAACAGACCCAACAGTAAGGGACCTACTCCAGGCAGTCATTAGCACACTATCCTCCCTGTCCCCCTACGACACCCAAGTATTCGAGAGGTTATTCTTCATAACTAGAACCCTCGCAGTCGTCGCCAAGACACTAAACATACCAGCCCTACAATCCAGCCTATCCTCCCTATCCACACAGCTCCAAAACCTCCAGTCCAGGCTGACAAGCCTAAACCAGACCAAGGCCCAGCTCGAGCAACAAGTAGCCACACTCCAACAGCAGAACCAAAACCTCCAGCAGCAAGTCTCCAGCCTCCAGACACAGGTAAACTCCCTCCAGTCACAGATATCCCAGCTCCAGCAACAAGTATCAACACTCCAGACCGAGAACGCTAACCTCAAGGCCCAACTTGAACAAGCAATGCCGACAACCACGGCGACGGTTGTAGCAATACTAGCACTCATAGCCGGTCTAGCAATAGGAGTAATACTCTCGAGGCTACGCCGCAAGGCCTAAAAAGGAAATTTTTTTCTGTCTTCTCTTTATCTTTTTCATGCTGTTTACACCGGTGTCTTTTTTGGCTCTGCGTAATCAAATCTACTCCGGAGTTAAGCATCGGGGAGGCTTGCCGCTGGCTTCTCTAGCGTGCGCCCTCAGGGAGAGGACGGTTTATAGCCTGTTAGGGAGTTGTTTGTTAGGCTTTATTGGTGGGAGTGCGCGGAAATAGCTGAGGAGTTCTTGGGATATTTTAGTAGGTTGGGGGCTTTCTTGGGGAGTAAAGGGTCCTATGGCGGGTATAGAGTTGCATCTGTTGGATAAAAGGAGTGCCTGAAAGACTTCTAAAAGGTTAAAAAATTCTGTGGTCTTGTTGGGCAATAGCTGTATCTATTTTTCTTGTGATGAGTTAACACGTGTCTTGGGGTATGAGTCTGCTCGCGGAGCGTATTACTGTTGTTTATTGTCTCGCTTGATAGTTTAAGCCTTGTGAGTCCAAGAGTTTACATGGCTCCTTCGAAGCTGATTTGTTTTCAATGCTTCTTTAGAATGGCGGGCGCGCCTTAAACGGAACAAATGAGCTTTTACCTTGACTATGTCTGCTTGTGCAATTTTTGAGAGGCGTCCCGTGTCCTTTGATATCCTCCAATAATGGTTGTAGATGCTCTCTCTGGCAGGTCACCTTGACGTCTTTCCATATATAACTTCATCTAGTATTTGTTGAAGCGTGGTATGTTAGGATAGGCGATAGTTTGAATTAATTACTTTCCTTTTGCCTTTTAATTTCGCTAGTTCTTCGATAAAAATAGCACAAATATTTACCTTAATCATGTGACTATTTAATTTCGTAATAAGTCTTGTGAGTGATAGAAAGATTTTTATTTATGTCTAGAAAATGAAACATGATACAATGTCGTCAGAACATAGGCTATCAAAAGTTTTATTGATAGCTGAATTGGTTCTTCTTATAACATTAATTATAGCTCCTACTCCTCTTGGAAAAATAAAATCCATTATAATTATAGGTGAAAGCAGGCCCATTAGTAACAAGACAGGAAACTCGTCGACTTCTATATCTTCTTATACTATTATTAAAAATGACTCTAAATGGGATCAAATCACAGGTAATGGAAGTATATCTTTTACCTTCCGCCTCAACTCATACACCTATGATGATGGTGTTTATAGCTTTAATTACTGTATATTTACTACTCGAGAAGGTTTTCCAATATTGCCTTACGTATCCGAGCGATTTATTCTTCCATACAATGCATCGATAAAGGATGTTTCAATTACGGAAGTTGAGAGTGAAATACTTAGACCACCTTCGCTTCGCGTATTTGTATCAGGGCCAAAAAACTCTTCAGGAGGATCATTCGACTTATTTAGCGCGCGCACGAGCGCTTATAATTTCACCTTTGATGTGTTTCCTGAAAAAATAGTTCAGGTGGGTGGTAGCCATAACGCTGAATATGGAGTAGATATTTACCATTTATCGATTTTCCCGTTTCAGGCATATAGAAACGGAAGTGTAATACTCCATAAAAAAATGAAGATAACGATAAAGTTTTCAGCTTTGTTTGAAAATATAAAAATACATTCAGATTCTAAATTTTTAGAAGATTCAAAAACAGCAATTTGGAGAATTTTTAATTCTACGAATATTCCAAGAGGTCTAAGAAGGTCTTCTGAGCAAGTTAAAGGTGTTAATGACAGGATTGCAAGCTTTATATTTGTTGATGAAGAGAGCTTTTTCCCCGCCGCGGTTGCATTCTCTACCTATTTTCATAATGTGTCCTACGTACAACACTTTGGTTTGATAATGCTGAGACCGAATGAAACAAAGTTTATTCCACAAACTAGTGAAAAATTAGAAGTGATAGGGTACATGACTCCTTCTATGTTAAATTATACCTCTTTACTTCATTTAATTTCTGCGGAATGGAGTTTCAGTCCAGGTATAATTGTAGCTGATACGGGCTCTTCTCCGTATTGCGCTCCCTTGGCTTCTTATCTAAATTGGCCCCTTTTAATATATAGCGAGAAATATAATAAAGATGTTCTAAATGTTGTTTTTAAGTTCATTAGAGATTACGGCACCACTAATATATTCACTGTGGGAAATGTAAATCTCATGATAAATGATACAAAGGTAAAAATTATCCACTTCAATGTAGACGAGATACCCAATGTTCTAGCTGGTCTTCAGTGGAATGAAGGCTACCTAGCCACTCGGAAAAGCCAGATGCGTAACTATTTACTGCATAGTATGATTAATCCTGAGGATTACAATTTCTTTGCAAACCAAAATCCTTCGAAAAGTGAAAAGAGTGTTTACTATCTTGTTTTATATAGTTCCAGTAGCGACGATAATTTTCTCCCCGCCGCACAAATGCTGGCAAGTTATAGAGGAGCAATTCTTCTCAATGTGGCAGGATATAATGAATGGACGATTAGATCGCTACTTAATTATTACAATCCCTACTACGTGGCATTATATGGGGATGGTGATCCAGGTGAAGTTACTACATTCCTTGTCCCAGATCCAACTGGAGATGATCCTAATATAGCAACTGATTTTTATTATGCAGAGAGGGACGAGTGTCATCCTCCAGATACATGGTCTAATTCACCTATTACTATAGATTCTTTTGTTGGCCGACCAATAGCTGCGTCTGATTTAGCTACGCAGGAATATATAAATGTTATATATCTTTATGAAAATGGTGGCTTATCAAGTTATTATTTCATAGGCTTTGCTGCATTATTTTCCTATGAGTTTGGTTGGGGGGATGCTTCGCAAGATGTCTATAACCTCCTTTCGAGTTCAGGAGCAACCTATCTGAGGTGGTATAAAAGAAGTAATAATGATTTTACAAAAAATAATGTTTTGAGAGAATTAGATAATGGTTTACAAATAGCCTACTTCAATACGCATGGAGCTACTACTGTTATTACGACAGGGGATAATTCTGGCATATTCTCTTCCGATTTAGCGGGTCATGATTTTAAGAATCATCCAACATATCTTCATGTTGATGCTTGTAGAACCACTAATTGCCTAGGAAGAATCGAATATGATGAGTTGTGTATTGCGGCTAACTTTATGGATCATCATATACTAGGATATTTAGGCTCAACAGGAATTTCTTATGTTGGTTACTTTGATACCTTTGATAGGAATTTTTTCAAGTATATCCGAGATTATTCTGCACTACCTTTGGGCATGATCGTCGCTTTGGCCTTGGAAGATAGTTACTATCAATTTGGACCTGGCGATTTCTGGGGGCTAAGTGCTAGAGATAAGAAAACAATACTAGAAATACTTCTACTGGCGGATCCTGCTGTTACTCTTTACTTTGGGAATGATGGGGCTCCATCTGATAAAATTCCTCCCACTAATCCTACTACGTTTAAATCTTATCCTCAACCAAATACCTGGTCTAATGTTAGCACAGTATATGTTCAGTGGTCAGGAGCTTCTGACTATGGAACAGGCATCAACGGCTACTGGTATAGATGGACGCTTAATGCACCTGGTGATCCTACAGGTTACAGCTATACAACGTCAACGAGTATAACAAGTTCTCCATTGTCTACTGGAATATGGTACTTCAATATTAGAAGTAGAGATAATGCTGGAAATAATGCACAGGACTATGTTTATTATGGTCCCTTCAAGATAGATACTACTCCTCCTGGTGCTCCTTCCCTGTCGGGGCCTTCTGGGTGGACTAATGATAATACTCCACGTATAACTTGGAGTGCTGTAAGTGATATTGGAAGTGGCGTTGCTGGATATGAGTATGCTATTGATCAAACTACTTCTTGGACTAACCTGGGAAATGTTTTAGGATTTGATACTCCACCTTTATCGGATGGCTCGCATGTGATTTATGTGAGGGCGTATGATGGTGCTGGAAATCGTGGTAGCTATGGAAGCTGGACTGTCAAGATAGATACTACTCCTCCTGTAGGTAGCATTACCATTAATGGAGGTGCAAGTTATACGAATTCACCTTCAGTAACGTTGGCTATTAGTGCTAGTGATGGAAGAGGAAGTGGAGTAGCTTACATGTGCTTTAGCAATGATGGGTATTCCTGGAGTTCTTGGGAACCATATGCTACATCGAAACAGTGGACCTTAACACCAGGTGATGGAGTAAAGACAGTCTACGTTAAGTTTAAGGATTACGTTGGGCTTGAATCTTCTCCTGTTAGTGCCTCTATAACTTTAGATACAACTCCACCCAGTACTCCTACGCTTTCTTCTCCAACTAATGGGTCTAGAGTTAATCCTAGGCCAACTTTTGTTTGGACGGCATCAAGTGATTCTACGAGTGGTGTTTCCAGTTATATCCTGGAAATAGACACTTCTCCCACATTTGATTCTAGTAATCTTAAAAGGTATGAAGTAGCTACTACAAGCTATCAAATACCTCAAAATCTGTCTCTGGGGACGTGGTATTGGCGGGTAAGGGCACGCGATAAGGCTGGAAACCTGGGTAGCTTTAGTATTGTCTATAAGATCGTCGTTGACAGGTTAAAAATAATAGATGGAGGCGTAAGCAACAGTAGGATTGATGTAGGAGCCCCTGTTACGGTATGGTTTAAGGCTGTATACGAAAGCGATAACTTGATCTTCGATGATAGCAAAGGAACACTTTACATAAATGGAAAGGCGGCTCAGTGGTCTTCCCTAAATAACAGGTGGGAGCTTACAGATACTCAAACAACGGTGCAGAAGAAAAGCTATACAGTTACAGGTTTGAGTGATATATATGGGCTAACGACTATAAATAATGTAGTCGGTTCGTTGGAAGTTATTTGGGATCGAATCAAAATAACAGGATATGCGGTAAGTGATGATAGGGCAAATGTTAATTCAACTCAGTTCGTATTTGTAAATGCTGTGTATGAGTATGATAATGTTCCATTTACGACTGGAGTGTTAAAGATTAATGATACAGATGCTTACTACAATGCCTCGATCAAAAAGTGGGTGTTACCTTATTCAAGTAGTAAAGTTGGCAAAATTGTTTTCAAGGTTTCTTCAGTAAAAGACTCTATGTACAATTTAACTTTCTTCTATGACTCGAACCTACCCCCATCAATAATATGGGATAGGGTGAAGATTGATAGCTATGGAGCCGTAAGCGAGAGAGTTAGTGTCAACTCAAGCTGTCTAATATACTTCGTTCTGAAGTACGAATACGATGATAGTTTAGTAACTGACGGGGTAGTGATTCTTAATGGCTCTTTACCGATGACGTGGAACTATACAAGCAACAGGTGGGAGCTTAAAGACTCTCTTAGCTCAGTAGGTAAAAAAACATACTATATCAGTAGTATAAAGAACAATAAGTATAATATAACTGTACTTGAGCAAGGTGCTCCAGCAAAGTCGGTATATGTCATATGGGATAGAATAAAAATAACAAGCTATGAAGTATCGAAGAAGAGAGCTGATGTAGGGTCAAATCAAAAAGTTTTTGTTAGTGCAGTTTATGAGTATGACAATAAACCATTTGTAGATGGCCAACTTTATGTTAATGGTTCACTAGCAACATATAACTCGTCTATCAATAAGTGGGTTGTAGAGGTTAATAGCTCTCAGATTGGAAGATTTATATATAAGGTTTCAAGAGCACGGAGTGGAGATTTATCACTGGTATATGATAACTTGACTCCTCCAAGTATCATATGGGATAGAATAAAGATCTATGATGGTGGTGTAAATTCAGCATTAGTAAACACAGGAGAAAAACAGGTCATTTGGTTTAAGGCTGTATATGAATATGATGGAGTTCCATTTAACGAGTCGGCAGGCTCTCTTTACGTTAACGGAACAAAAGCTGTTTGGAACTCCACATATGGTAGATGGGAGATTACATATGTTTCTGACGTTCCGAAAGCCTTAGTTTTTTCTATAAGTTCGATAGATGATGCGATTTATGGACTTACAGCTTTTATTAGTGAAGTTAAGCCAAAGGTAGTATGGACGGAGCTCTGGATGACCAACCTCACTATGGCTCCTTCATTCTTAGTTAACGTTAACACAACTGTCAGTGTTTCGGTGCAGGTGGTATGGGCTCATAATGGAAGTGTCGTCCCTGGAGCAACGGTTAACTTCTCTTTGGGAAGACAAGCTTGGGTTGCAAAGACTAACTCTTCCGGGTGGGCATCCTTCAATGTATCGCAGGGTGTTATAGGTTCTTACCGCTTCAACTTAACAGCTTTAGAAGATCCAAGTAGAACAATTACAAAGTGCAGAGGTAAGACAGGTGAAGTAACGTGGACAGCACTCAAGTTGATTAATGCATCCTATGATAAGCCGATAACAAACGTGGGAAGTCCGATAAGAATTCAGCTACGGGTCGTATGGGCTCACAATAATTCAGCTTCAGTAGGCGCTTTGGTTGGAGTTAATGGAACACTTTTCACGGCTACGACTAACGAGACGGGTTGGGTGAGCTTTAACATTACCTATAATAAGATAGGCATTCATTGTTTTGAGATAAAGCCTATAAAGGATCATAGTGGATACGTAACAACATCTATTGGAAGTTACTCTCCACAACTTACGTGGACTGGGCTTAACGTGACTGATTTTACTTTTAGCAAAGATTTCTTAAGTATTGGGGAGAATGCAACATTCTACGTTAAGCTTGTGTGGGCTCACAATGGAAGCACGGTTATTGGAGGCCTAGTAAATGTGAGTGGGTCGATAGGAATTACTAATAGCAGTGGATGGGCCGTGGTAAATGTAACTAAGCTTATAGGAGGAGTCTATGAAGTCAAAGCAATTCCGTTAAGGGATTCGATGGGATGGGTCACGATGCCTTTGAAAATTGTTTCTCATAATGTCACTTGGACAGGACTCAGAATCTTAAACGTGCTTTGGGAACCTTCAAACGTAATTAACATTGGAGAGAACATAACAATTTATGCTCAATTGGTTTATGCTCATAATAACTCGCCTATTGCAATGGGAATAGTCGCTTTCAACAATACTCAGCTCGAAACCAACGAAACAGGTTGGGCATCCTACAAACTAAGTTACAGTAGACCAATTTCCATAACTGTTAGCATCTGGGGTATAAAAGATGCCGTTGGAGTCATAAGGGCCCATGAGGAACCTAAGAATTGCACGCTGACATGGACTGCCTTGGTACTGAACTTGATCACGGATAAATCGTTAGCAAATACAGGAGAAAATGTGACCTTATATGCAAGCCTTCGCTGGGTCCATAACTCATCAGCGATAAAGGCTGGGATCATAAGCCTTAATGGAATAGAGAAGGAGACAAATGAGACAGGGTGGGCTAGCTGGATCTTTTCCTATGATGATCCCAATACTTATCTCTTTAGGGCGGTTGCTGTAAGAGATCCAACTGGATATGTTACGGTGGGCATGCCTGGAAACATTAATATCACAGTAACGTGGACAGAGCTAAGGATTTCCTCCTACACTATTTCAAAGTATTTTGCTAATATAAACGAGTCTATTACCATAACAGGAACCCTCATATGGGCTCATAATGGTTCTCCTGTTATAGGGGGGCTCATCAGCCTAGGCAATTCCATATCTTACACTAATAAGAGTGGCGTAGCAATCTTCAACATTAGTCAGGACAAACCAGGAGAATATAAATATATAATGAACCCGGTGAGAGATTCAACTGGTCATATCACTAAGGGAAAATCTGTGCAATTGCCCTCTATTACTTGGACCGCACTTAAAATAGATCAAATGACTTGGGATAAAGACTTCGTGAATATTGGAGAAGTTGTTAGAATATATGCTCACTTAGCTTACGCACATAACCTTACTTCAATAGCAGGAGGAATTATTGCTTTTAATGGAACAATAGCAGTGACAAATAGTACTGGCTGGGCGATCTTTAACGTGTCGGTAAACTCGCCATCAAGTTACGTTTACTTTGCAAAGGGAGTTCGAGACGGAACTGGTATAGTAACCGTTGCAGCCAACAATGAGAGTCACAAGTTTACTTGGACGGCCATTAATATAAGTTATATAGCTTCAAACGCCACACTTTCAGAAGTTAATAAGACGGTTGAAATAACCGCTAAAGTTGTATGGGCTCATAATGGTTCAGCTATACCTGGTGCTTTAGTTACCCTAGCAGGCAATTCTACAATGCTTCAAGCTTACACGAATGGCTCAGGGTACGCTCGGTTTAACATTACTGTTAGTAAAGTTGGCGAGTACTTCTTCAACCTTACTGGAAAGGAGGCATATGGGATCAATAAAACGTTGGGATCAAAGTCCACTAGTATTAGGTTTGGGATTAAATGTTATATAACGTTACAACTTAGAAAAGGATACAACTTAATAGCTTTGCCATTGCTAAATGACAGCCTAACAGCGTCTTCTTTGCTAAGTCTCATTGGGGAGGTTTCTCAAAGTGTATTCATGTTTAATGCTTCAAGTCAAGCATGGGTTTCATACGATAAGAAATTAGTTGAATTTGGTATTCCTCAGCCTAACTTTAAAATTGAGCCCAATGTCGGTTATTTCGTTTATGTTAGTAACGACACAAATGTTACGTTTGTTGGAATAAGAAATGACTTTAAGAGAATTATACCTCTTAGAAAAGGATACAACTTAATTGGATGGACGTCCTTGAATAGAAGTACTGTAATCGAAAAGTTTATAAATTATAGTTCCTCGATAGACAGCGTATTCATGTTCAATGAGACAATACAAAGGTATGTTTCTTATGACAAGAAAGTTGCAGAGTTTGGAGTTGAACAACCAAACTTTGAAATCCTTCCAGGTCATGCATACTTTGTATATGCAAATAAAGATGATTATCTTTATTATGGAGGTGAGGTTTAAATGAGTAGGGTAAAAAGTCTGATTTCTCTTGCCTTATTTATAGTAATTCTAACATTTTTTACTCAGAGAGTTTTCGCTCCTGGTGTTCCATTCAACGTTTATGGTTACGTTAAAGATGACTTTGGAAACCCAATATCTGGAGCCTCAGTTACAGTTAAGTCTCCAATTGATCAAGTCTCAACTACAACGAACTCTGAGGGAAAATATGCAGTAACATTGTCTATAAACGGTCCTGGAGACCAGATACAGGTTACTGCAACCTATGGTGCTAGGTCAGGCTCAGCCTCTGGAACTGTTCCAAGTGGAACCTCAAGTATGCAGATAGACGTAGTTGTTCAAAGGATTTCAACAAGCATATCCTGTTCAGTTTCTCCAACAACTTTAACGATTGGAGGAAGCGTAAGTGTTTCAGGGGCGATTTCTCCAGCAGTTGGAGGAGCAACCGTGACATTAACTTATACAAAACCAGATGGCTCAACGTTTACTCACAGCGTAACAACCTCTTCCTCCGGCGCATACTCTGATACCTATACTCCGGATAAAATTGGAGTCTACTCTGTCCAGGCAAGTTGGTCTGGAAACAACGACTATAAAGGGGCGACGAGCAGCAAGATTTCCTTTACAGTAACAAAGAAATCAAGTTCAATTTCAATATCCTTATCTTCAAATAGCATAGTCATAGGAGAAAAGGTAGAGATAAGTGGCTCCATTTCCCCACCTATATCTGGAGCAAGCGTAACAATCTCTTATAGGTCAAGTGGAGGCTCCTGGTCAAGTATAACTACGGTTCCTACTGATTCAAGTGGAAGGTATTCTTATTCTTGGACTCCTTCTTCTCCAGGTAGCTATGAAGTAATGGCATCATGGCCTGGAAACGATGAGTATGAAGGAGCATCAGCTTCATCTTTACTTACCGTTATGAAACCTGACTTTAAAGTAAGCATAGATAAAAGTAGCATAGATTTAACTATTGGAGAAACTGCAGAAAATGTAACAATAACTTTAAGCTCAATTGGGGGATTATCTTCGAGTATAACGCTAAACTTAGAAAACGTCCCACCTGGAGTTCAAGCTACGCTACAGAAAGCTTCACTTGAATTGCCTTCAAATGGCCAAGTTAGCACGACTTTAAACTTGTATGCCAGCTGGAGTTCAACTCCTGGAAGCTACAGCATAACGGTGAAAGCTTCAGGAGGCGGGGCAATCCATGAAGCTACTTTAAACATCAACATAATTCTTCCACCACCGTCCTTCAACGTCATCTTGGATAAGAGTTCCCTTTCTCTACCAATAATAAAAGGTTATAATTCGACCCTTACCATTACGGTGAATTCTAAGACTAATTACTCACTAATCTGTGACCTATATGCTAGAGATACCCCAAGTGGTGTAAAGGTAACCTTAGAAATCAATAAGCTGAAAATAAATAGGCTGTCTCTGAACTCAACAAAGTTAAGTTTTACCGTTTTAGAACCTTTACCGGCAAAAGGAAACTACTCTCTTGTAATAATTGCAAGTTGTATGGGAATAGTAAGAAACGTAACGCTTAATATGCAACTGGTAGAGAAAATACCGTCTAAAATTACTGTTCCATTGAATAGAAGCAGTATAGTTTACGGGGAAGCTTTCAAGCTGGAAGGAAACATAAGTCCAGCACCACATAAGCTTACAAAGGCCTATGTTTATGTTTTGTTCGAGAACAATACGAAAGTAAAAGTTGGAGAGACTGATATTAACGAACAAGGTAAATTCAGTTTTGTCTATTCTCCTACGGAAGTTGGAGAATACATTATCTTAATTGAATGGCCAGGAACAGAGCTTTATCTTGATTCATCAACATCAGTTATGGTTTCTGTGAGCAAGGCCGCTACAAAAATTACATTAAAAACTAATGTGACTGAACTTCATTTAGGACAAACAGTCTTACTTAGTGGAAAAGTCACAACAGAAAAAGGTGAACCGATTTCAAATATGAATGTGAATATAACTATTCATTATAAAGGATTTACTTTCCATTCGATCGTAACTACAAATTCAACTGGAGATTATTCTCTGCCATTAAATCTAGCTGAAGGAAACTATGAAGTAAGCGCCTATACTGTAGGAAACAAGAACTATGCGCCTTCAAGTTCAGAAACTATAAAGCTTGCAGTAACTAAAGAGCCAGTAACTATGAGCGAGATATTATTCTTGGTTGTTGGATTCATTGTCGGAATAGCATTTGGAATCGCAATTAGCAGGCTTAGAAAAGTTAAATTTTAACTTAAAAGGGATTTTTCTTTCTCATTTTGTAACTTTCATGATTACCGCGCGCGCTATTAGGTGGACCTTGTGGCGAGTAAAGAGACTTATGGCGGGCATACGGTTGCTCTTGTTGGATGAAGAGGTGCCTGGAAGACTTCTCTAGGGTTAAAAGGTGGGGACTTTTCTATGTGTGTTGTGTTTTCTACTTGTGAAAAATATGTGCCGATTTGTCTCCTTTTTGTAGCCTAGCTTAACAGAATAATGGGTTAGTGGAGCATGGATAGGTTGCTTTATGCGTGTGGTGGTGCTCTGCAAGGCTTATAGCACACGTGTCACTAGGAATATAATAGGGGTTTTCTTTGATTGTTCTGCCTAAGCGCGCGCCTAAATATAGGTAAATTTTAAATCCGTCTTTGTGGTCGAATGTATTAAGCTAGACCTAGTGTTTTGGCGATTGGCCGTCTCTGGCTTTGAAATAGCGCGCTATAACTGACTAATGTTTCTCATGTTGGGGAAGGGCGCGTTCCTTATATATTTGTTTTGGGTGGACGGTTTTAGGAGCATAATGTCCGAGGTTGTGGAATTGTTGCAGGAAATAAGGGATGAGCTTAAAGAGCTGAGGCTCCTATATAAAAGGCTTGTTGATAGACTTGTACCAGGGGAGGAGCCTCTCGATGACGAGAAAGAGGCTATTGAGTCTAGTGATGAACTGGTAGGTGAGGATGAAGTTTTTAGGGTTTTTGGATAATGTTTCGGTTAGAGGCTGAGAGGAGGGTACTGGAATAAATTGAGATGCTTTATCCTTCGGTTAAAGCGAAGATCAAAGAGGTACTGCTGAGAATTACAAAACGACCCTGTGTCTCATAAGAGGTTTGATTTTTAGATTAGTTAACGAGAAGGGGTGCCGCTTATTCTTAACGGATATGAGGCATAAAATTAATTTTCCAATACGTGTTATCGCGTTAGGATTGCTGTTTCTTCGTGGCTAGAGGTAGCCGTGGGTGGGCGAGTATACGTGCAGTTCTTTTAGGCTGTATCTTGCAGATATTTGTCTCCATTTGTTCTTTATTTTCTCTCAGTCTTTTAGGTCTTGAGTGACTATGGTGTCGGCTACAGAAGATATGGCTAGGGCTGCGTGTAGGGAATCATATGTGACGCGCGCAGTGCGAGCTATTTCTCGGGCTAAATCTAGTGCTTCTAGGGAGGGTTCTATTAGCTTTATGGGGAGTGAAAGATATGCAAGTGAAGTTTTGTATGCTGCATCAACGCTATATTTGGAAAGAGCTCCAAATAACTCGAAGAGTACTAGTTTTGATCCGTAGGCTTCGAAATCTCCTGAGACGAGAGCTTCGAGTACATCGTGACACTTTTCGTAGTAGTCTGGGTGTCTTGTTGCAACATAAATGAAGATGTTTGTGTCAATGTATACCCGCTTCCCTGTCAAGGGACTCTTCGATTAGTCTTGCCGCGTCTATACTCCTCGGCCCGCCGAGGTAGCGGTCGGCTATGGTTTCGAGTATTTCTAGTGCTTCTTTGGGTCTGAGGGGCTGGAGGATTATTGCTCCTTTTTCTGTTTTTACTATGAAGCGGTCTCCAGGCTTGATACCTAGTTTCTTTCTCAGCTCCTCTGGTATCTCGACTTTGAAGTCGCTTGTCACGACAACTTCTTCCACAATTTGAAATTACTTTGTAAGTTTAATTAAGTTTTCTTGTAGCAGTTCAAAGCCGCGTTCAATATTCTGGTAAAGATTCGGTCAAGCTATAATATCGACTGGTTTAATTCGTTTTGACGTGGATCTGCCTAGGTAGCCTCGTTGTCTCCTTTTATTGATAAGCTTTATCACGACCGTGCGCGTTAAAGTAATGATTCTGTGCTGGATGTTGAGATGCGCGCTTCAATTGGTGTTTATAGGGATGGTTAATGTATAAGATAGGTAAATTTTAAAATTAAGTATGCATTTCATGGAAATGCGAAAAACAAGTATTTTGGTGATTTGCGTGTCACAGGCCTTGAAGATGATAATTCCATCTTCATTCATAAAAGTAGAGGGCTCTGAATCCACTTTATCCCGTCGTGTCAA
>OFEJ01000228.1_pt1 | contig 18238 bp, 17 predicted proteins | sample 1521051 | NCBI WGS metagenome assembly OFEJ01 (sample SAMN06268701, study PRJEB24108) | sediment metagenome | isolation source: Joseph's Coat, Yellowstone National Park, Wyoming, USA | place: USA:Joseph's Coat, Yellowstone National Park, Wyoming, USA | reverse complement strand
TAGCCTAATTAGGCTAAAAGTCGTAATTGAACCATGGCTCATATGCTCACGATTGGTGAGCCTAAACTTGAGAATGCCATAGCCATTGTTGGGACAAGAAAGCCCTCAAGCGTTGTTGATGGGCTAGTCAGGGAGTTGGTTAGGGTAATTGGCAGTGAGGGTTACAGTATTATTACAGGTGGGGCTATTGGGGTTGATTCAATCGCCATTAAGTATGCTATTGCCTACAAGGTGCCTTATACTATCGTTAAACCGTGCCTGACTGGCATTGAGAAGCCTCCCCCAAGTGGTGCTTTGATTAGCCCATTCAAGTGCAAGAGGTTTTCTAGGAGGTATTTTGTTGAGAGGGATAGGGTTATTGCGGAATTGGCGTTAGCCATTATTGTCCCCGAGGCTCGTAGTGGTACTGCCAAGTATGCCTGTTGTGGGACATGGTACACTGCTGTCAGGTATGGTGTAATGCGTGGTAGGCCCGCATTCATTTTTAAACCACTAGTCAATGATGCTGACGTGTGGGAGGCTTTTAGGATAATGGTTAGTGATGGTGTTGTGCCAGTATCGGGCATTGGAGAATTGCTTAGGGTATTGGGGTTGGTATTACAGCATAGGCGGCTATGTCACTCCACGTGATGTTTTGAACCTCGCCTGGTTGTGGTAGCCTATTCTTGAGGACTAGTACAAGGAGTAGTTCCTCCCCGCCAAACCTCCATTGGCTTCTTTCGCATTTAATATTGTACTGTTCTAGTAGGCTTGCTGTTGCCTGGTGGCCAATGTAGCATTTAACATCTTGTGTCTTGAGTAGGTTTAGTAGTACATCCGGCTTTTCAATGGGTGTTACGTCTAGGCGTATTGGTTTTTCGAAGGCGTTTAGGGGTAGGGAGTTCAAGACTACTACCCTTATCCTCTCTCCTGCTTTTTCCATGAGTGCCCTGTACTACTATTTACTAATTAGTCTAATAGCCTCTAGCACACTCATGGCCCAGAGCCAGGCCAATCAAGTCGAAACTCCTGCCCAAACCCTGGTGGAATCAGAGCCAATTGAGTCTTGGTTGTTGAAGAAGGTGTTTAAGATAGCATCAATAGTTGATGCCAGTGTTACAGTAATACCGAGGGATGGTGGTGCGAGGATTGAGGCGTTGTCGAATGATAGGATTGCCCTGGTGGCTGTTGATGTGGACTGGTTTAAGCCGTCATATGGGTTCGTTATTGATGCATATGATGTTGGTAAGATAATGAGGGGGCTACCGTGGAGTAGGCTCCTTGTTAGGATGTTAATTAATGGTAGGTCGTTTAGCATACGCTCTGTTGATGGAGCCATTAACGCTACGGTTGATATTGCCGAGAAGCCTGAGGGCATTATGGATGGTGTCCTGAGGAATTTAGGCAATGGTGTTAAGGCTGTCATGAGGGTTGATGCCTATAGGCTACTGTCGTGGTTCAAGCCCTTTGCCGTGGTTGGTGAGGGTAGGGCTCACTTCAAGGTGTTGTTTGGTGGGCTCATTATTGGGGCGTTGAACGAGGATGCCCCAATGATGCTTGACGTTAAGGGCTCGCTGTTCACCGAGTATGAGTCGGATAGCCTCTTCGAGGTTGGTTATTATCTAGGATATGTTACCGAGTTCCTGGATAATGTTAAGAGGGATGGTAATGTAACTGTAATGCTTGGCCCCAATAAGCCGATGTTAATTGAGGCTAATCTTGAAAGGGGGGTTGTTGCGAGGATTGCCCAGGCTCCAATGGTTGAGTAAGCCTTATTACCCAAACCCCCATTCCAAAACCCGAATGCCCGAGAGGAAGCAAACCCAAGCCCAAACCTCGAAAACATGGTGGATACCGTTGATTATAGGCTTCATGATGATGGTGATACCAGGTGGAATATTCGTATCACCAATAATGTTTTTAATGGCTGTGATAATGAGGAGGAATAAGCCTAAGCCTAAATCCCCCGAAACCTCCCCCAACTCACCATTACCCCTAATTTACATCACTCCCTAACCACAATCATGAGCATCACCATAATAGCGTTCATAATCAACACCCTAGGCATTAAGACCAGCACGCTCCTAAGCGACAGTGATGATGGTATTGACGCCAGGGTTAGGGTTCAGAAGGTGGCATACTTCCTCAAGAGGCTTGGTTACAATATTGGCTTTGAATTCGACCTATACTACCATGGCCCGTATTCAGGTGAATTAGCTGAGGCTATTGAGTGCCTTGTTAGGCTTGGGGGTGGGCATGTTGAGGAGCTTGCTGTACTATGCCTCAGGGCTGGGGATTGCCGTAGTATTAGGAGTATTGTTGAACGGCTTAACCAGTACCCAACAGGCATCTTGGAGGTTGCCTCGACAATAAGGAGCCTGCTCGATTCACCAGACTATAGGAATGATTTGAATGGTGCGATTGACCACGTTAAGTTCCTCAAGCCTTGGGTTAATGATGATGTTATTAAGGATGCCCTGAGCCTACTCAGGAGCCTTGGGTTACTAGAATGGGAGTAGCTGGCTTATGACACCCCACAACGGGCTAATGAACTCTACAATGATTGCCCCTAGGTAGGCAGTACCAATTGCAATGTAGGGTAGGAGTAGGATGCCAAGTAGTGTAACGGCTACCGTAATAATGCCGACGGTCATGAATGCCGTCTCAACATTACCCCACTGGCTATTAAGCCCAATAATGAGGTTTAGTGGCCCTGCCAGTGCCCATTCAACAGGCCCAGTGGCTGGGAGTACAGTGTACCCACTCCACCTTGAACCAGGTTTAAAAACAATGATACAGGACTCGTTGTAGGCGGTGGCGTTAATGAGCATTTGCCTGTAGCCCATTGGCGCACTTGGTGGGTACGTGCCTGTCAGTGGTGCGTAAATTGGGAGTACGAGTGGCCCGCTTACGAGTGTTGTCTTAACCATGCTTGTCTCATTCACGGTTAGGCTACAGTTAGCCTTAACCCCACTAGTCCAAGCCCAGAATAAAACACTCTCATTCCTAATGTAGAAGGCTGTATCGTTAATGGGGTACCCAGTCCCGTTAGCCCAATACCTGAGTACCCTCAATGGGAACCATGCACCATAGACGCCAGTTGAATTCTCGATTACCATTGCTGGGAATGGTAGTTGGGCATATATTACGAGGGTTCCACCGTAGAGTGGGATAATGCTGAAGCCTGGTGGTAGTGGAGTATAAGTATAGTTTAATACTAGCCAGTCCCATGCAACCTGGGTAACATAAACCCTCTCACACCCCCAAATTGGAATGTACCTTGTCCCATTAGTCATGAAGACTCCTTGACTCGTTGTAACCAATGCTGGGCCTGGCCCAAAGTAAACCACACCCAGTAACTTTATGTCCAGGCATGGTGGGGATAGTACTGCCATCACACCCATTGTAATATTGTAGAGTAGTGAGACAAGCCATCCTATTAGGGGTGTTGCCACTAGTGTCATTAACCCAACCCCCATTAGTACAATGCCCCCAGGCTTGTTTGGCCTTGCTAGGGCTAGGCTTATGAAGAGTGGGGCAAGTGGGAATAGTGCCAGGAGTGCCTTGTATAGGGCGATTACCATTGCCGTGAGGGTGGCTAAGCCACCAAGGAAGCCAATAATACTGTTGATTACCCCTGATAGTGAGTAGTATGTGGTGAACTCCTCAATTGGGAAGAGGATTAATGCTGTAACCATCTTCACTGCACTTAGTACTGCGGCTATGATATCATACTGTTCGAGAACCCAGCTCCCACTTGGTGGTTTGGCTAGGCTTGGTAGGTGGCTTAGGAGTGGTGTAATAATACTCATCATTATTATGAATGCTGTGAAGGCACCCACGGCACTATACAATTCCCGTGTAACATTCATACCCCTTAGCCTACCCTTCACGACAACAAGGTAGGCAATGTAAACGGCAAAGAGACTTACACCACTTACAAGGGAACCCCAAAGAATGTTTGTGTAGTTCATTGCCAATCACAGGTGCCTTACCTCGAAGAGCGCCCTAGCCCCAGCCTCAATGAGGTCAGCCAGCCATGCTGTTATGGCGAATCCAATGCCCATGATAATATCAATGATAATGTCACCTTCCAGCAGGTTGAAGGTGCCAGTGCTCACGAGGGTGGCAGTGTTCGTTACTAGCCATTGTAGTGATGTGATACCGCAAACAAAGTCAGCGAGGATGTTGATTGCGTTCTTAAGCCAGCTTGGTGCGTTCAGGAAGATGCTTATTATTGTCTGCATTATTGAATTGTTAGAACAATGCTGTTCAATCGTGTTCACCCACATTGTAAAAACATTACCATAGTTGGATACCAAGACATCCTGGTACCCAGCCACTAGGGGTAGTAGGATGCTGAAGACTATTATGAATGATGCCAACCAAGCCCCAATCCTCCTAGTCCTTGAAGGCAGTAGTAGGGCTATTGATAGGCTTCCAATACCGTAATTATACATGTAGCCCATTACCTGGCCCAATGCGGCTAGGGCAATAGTATTCATCATTGTGGCGATTAAGGCACGATTGTAGGGAGCCATTATTGCGCTGAGGAAGCCTGATAAACTACCAAGCAGTGCGCCAACGGGCTTAAGCACCTGAGTGACTCCTAGGATGGCTCCAGCGGCGCTGAAGGCGAAGGCGAGTACTTGATTAGCAATGTACTGCCCCATCACGAGGTTAAAGTCAAAATACATTACCTTTGGGATGTCACTCAACTGTACCTGAGTGACACTAACACCCATTGCCCCAGCAATTTTTGCACCAATACTTGGGCCAATACTCATGTAGTAAGCCACAACGGCAGTGAGGACTGCACCAATCACCACGCCGTAGAACTCCTCGACAGCCTCCCTCCTCTGCCCTGGGGTTGGGGCAAGGTAGTACTTGACTAGGCCCCAAGCCAGTTCAACGCCAGCAATGGTAATCCCGATACCATATGGGAGTGTGAGTAGGCTTGTAACACCCATGGTACCGTTCCTTAATCGTGTTTTAATTAGACGTTGGCACCACGCCCACTATAAACGACTTGTTAATGTAGGCAATGCCACCATTACTAGCCTTAACCTTAACCCAGTACCTCCTCGACTCAAGGAGTATTCCACTAAGAGTCTTACCGTCAGCTAGGCTTATGGTTATCGGTTTGCCAAGGTACTCCTCGCTGAAGTCACTGTGCCTTATTGGCTTTTTCCCAACCTGCCTCATACGCCATTGCCAGGCTTAGTGTTAATTAGGAATCGCCCTCAACGCCCTAGCCCTCCTAACCCTCCTCCCAGGCTTTACTACAATTCTAATACTAATACTAGTGTATCCAAGTCTCCTGAGGGCTTCAACAAGCTCACTGAGGCTAGCCTCATCAGGGTCAGGTAGGCCACTGGCGATTGCAATTTGGCTCAAGGGTACCCCAGTATCGCTAGTTAGCTCGGCGCCATTGTATATTAGCCTCATCCTCATTGTACATGAATCATCCTCATTCCTTATAAACCTTTCCATTACCGAGAGTAGGCTGAAACTTTCAACCAATTAACACTACCCTTTTAAACGGGGAATCATTAAGAGTACCATGCAGGCCCAGAGTGAGAATGAGCTCAAACCCATCATGAAGACGCTTTACGAGTACCACAAGCCAGGCTACCGAGTCCTAGCCCAAACCCCCACCCCTAATGACGGGTACCCTGCATGCAAGTAGCCTGCCTAGTTGAGCCACCTCATAGGCATACGCCTTGCCAGATTGCCTAGCCTCAACAAGCCCCCTAGCCCTAAGCTTGGCTAGTACCCTCTCAACGACTTGAATCGAGATTCCCTCCCTGAAGGCTTCCCCATAAGCCTTAGCAACCTCCTTAGCCAACGCATGCCCATCGCAAATGAGCCTCAACACACGGTACTCCGTTTGGCTCAGGTTAATGAGCCTCGGTGCAATAGGCCAGTCAATTGGCTCACCCTTATCAGGCATGGTGAAGACCCTATCAACATTAATGCCAGTGAAGCCGCCAACAGTAGCCAGCGTCATGGCCAGGAAGCCCAAGACAGTGGTAACCCACCTGTCACCAGCAATGCCAATAACGATACTGCACGGTGCGTAGTCCTCGATGAAGCTCCTCAAACCAGAAACGGTATCAATCAAACTGGCCCTTGGGTTTAGGATGAACTGCTCAACCTTGATATCTAAGTCCTGGTAGACCTGGCTTGTGAACTCGGCTAATGCGCTCAATGCGTCACTACTAAGCCCAGTGAGGATTACCAAGTCACCATCATTAACATCACTGTTGATTAAAGCCAACCTCGCTGGGGCAATGTTCAAACCAGCCCCAATTACAATGCACCTCCCCATCAATGGAGTAGTTCAATCAAGCCTCTTTTAAACACAGTGGATGTAATGCTTTAAAACTCGCACTGGAGTGGGCTACTGGGTGCCTGGGTTGATGACTGCGTCGTATTAGGGGCGTGGGGGTGATCTCAGGGGAGAATTGAAGGGTAAGCACCTTGGATAAATACAATGTGAGAATCAATGGAACCCACGCCCCGCCCAGGCACCCTTCAATGTGAGCATGGGTGTTCACAATACTGGGAACCCGATTACCTTAGGTTTTGTAGCCGGGAATAATCCGTGATGAGCCTCCAGTGTACTGTACCTACCAGTGAGACCAGTAGGCCCAGAAACCGAAAAACCTAAAAACCGGGTATACTAAAGATATACTAAAGACACCCTAGAGGTGTACTAGAGGTATACACGGGGTCAGCCCAAGGACCGGCTCATCACCCCTCAGGCTGACCCCTTGGGTCGGCCTCATCACCTCAGGACCCCGCTTTTTCATAATTTAAAAACCTTGTGACACCTGGGGGAAGTATTACCAACTGTATTACCAATTGGAATTGAATGGACGGCGCCAACCATACCATTCCTAGCCATATGCGCCAAGTCGTACGTAGCCCTTAGTCAGTGTGCCGCATGTGGGCATCTTGGTTGTAATCAGATTACCTTTTCACTTGTTTTGCAGAACCTGGGCTCATTGAAGTGGAGGGGTTGGGAAACACATACATCTATAGGTTAGCCGACAGAGGGCACATGCTCGTTGGGTGATGGCATGGTTAAGGTAATTAACCTAAAGGATGGGAAGTTAATTAAAAACGGGCACTATGGGTTTACACGGATGATGGGTGAACGTTCTCAGGGAAAACAGCACATGAGGCACTAGCTAAAGCATATGAGGTTAATGCAAATGATGTTGAGGTCAAAATCCTCAAGTTCAGGGATGGAACAATCAAGGCGCTTATACGCATTGAGGGTTGGTGCGAACTGTACGACGTTGAGTATGAGGAAACCAGGTAGGGAAGGGGGTGGTTAACGTGGCTAAGCTCTGCATTGAAATTCCTGACTCGCTCTTAAAGTGGCTTAAGGAAATCTCAAAGGAAATGGACACTGAGCCTGAGCCCCTTATTCCTCAGTACCTCTGGTTACTCAACTGCATCGGCAGGGCCTCAGTTAGGGGGTTCAGTGTAAGGGAGAGCATGTAAAAAGCGATGAACTAACTAAATTAGTCACTACCGCACAGTGCACCTGTCTACACCTGTATACATGCAACAGGTGGTTAGAAACTTTTGAACACAAATAAACACAAAAACCCACTAGAGTGCGCGTGAGGGTCATTTCGTAAGCGGGTTACTCATCCCGTCAGGCTAGGGGCTTTGCCCCTAGCCGCTCCTCATCACCCAAGGCATCACTGCTTTGCTGTTTAAAAACCTAGGTATGCTTCACTAAAACTTTTAGTGGCGAAGAATTGAATCAACGGTATCGTTTATTCAATTCCTAACCATACGAGTCAGGTTGTGTATGACTTGTTTTAGGGCTACTTAACGGTGTTGCGAACGAGGGGTAGTTAGCCTCTTGTGTATATTGTTGTTACTGTGAGGGAGTATGTTGCATCGCCGTTTGATACTGGCAAACCTCACCATTCATGGCTGGGTTGCGCCACTGCGTGGGGGATTCGGCAATGGGTTTACTAACCCCAGCTTTACTAGGATATTCAGTAGCCCCGGTGAAAGCGGGGTAACCTCCAAGACCCCAAGAAACCCACCCCTCAAGGCGGGGAGGGGGTCAGTCAGAACTAAACCGTTGATGCATCCTTCCCTGACCTCACGCCTAATACAGTCCCCTTGAATAGCACGTGGACTATCCTCAACGGCATGGACTCAATGGTTAAAGGCCACCTATAACCCCTAACATGCACAACACCCACCATCTTAATCACACAATCACCAACAGTCCTGTTAACGCCCTCTAAACACACGACTCGACAATTAAACCTAACCAACCCAAGATCAAACGTGGAGGAAGAATAGCCTGGCGACGGCACGCCTAAACGACTCATTATTCTTCAAGTCACAACACGCATCGTAAGCCTCAAGGAACAACCTCGCGGACGGCTTATCGGTAGCGTATACAGCCCCCATGAGTGCGTGCGCCTTGGCCAGTTCCTTATTACCATTGATTAATGCGTAGAGCATTAAGGCTAACCGAGCTGTTGAGGTTTCGGGAGCGAGCAGTTGAACTAAAGACGCACCATCAAGCCCATTTATCAAACTCTTAAACTCATCATCATTAACGCCAAGTCCCTTAATTAAATCTAATACCTCCTTGGTTAACCTATCCCTTAGCTGTTTAACAGCGTCATCGTTGTTTTCCCTGACTGCTAAGACGGGCACACAAATATCATCAAACTCTTCAATATCATCAATAAGCCCTTCCTCACATAACCTAATTAATCTAATTTCATCATAAGACATTTCCACGCCAAGAGCATCCCTTAACGCGGGTAAGAAATCACTAATTATCTCATCTTCAAAGGCCCTAATTAACTCCTCATCAACGCTAAGCTTATTCCAAAGCTCAATGCTTAATCCGTCCTTTGGACTAAGCAGGGCTTCTAGTGTTAGCCTGGTCAGGACCGAGACTTTCTCATCGTTATCAAGCACTCGCCAATGTTTCTTAAGCAACTCGCTAATCTCCTTAACCTCCTTATCACCACCCATTAGGGCTAGGGACACGAGGTACTCACCAAGCACTTTTGGCGCAATACTAGGATACTCAGCCGTGGGCCGCTTAAAGATGTCCTCAAATAATTGCCGAAACTCATTTACCAACTTAGTTAATTCATCACCAATCAACAAGCTTTCGACAGCCTTAACACGCAATGCCCAACTACAATTAATTAAGTAGTCTTCAAAACGGACCTCATAACATTTAACTTTTTTAATCTCCTTAGCCACCTCAGCCGCCTCATTAAATAGTCTCGCCGCATCATCAAGGTCATCATTTCTAAACTTATAATGAGCTAATTTGTGCTTAAGAGATGATGTTTCCTTAAGGATAGTCCTCCTAACCGCCTCCTCATCAGCCTTTACGGACTTGAACTCAACGTAACCCATGACTCCCTCATCTTCCATCAACTCCCTGGACTCGACATAACTCACGAATACCTCATCCATCATTAGCTCCCAAACTTTCTCCTTCAACTTGCTTAGTTTCTCAAGAATCTCGTTAGTCTTATCAATAACATTTTTGTTATCTAGTTTCCTCTCTATAAGCAACCTCACATTCTCATTCTCTAGCGCTCGAGCTAACACACGGGCCCAAGCGATGACGCCTAAGCTAGGACTGAGCCTATCCAACTCATTGAGTAAATTGAAGATCTTATCAACAATATCCTCCCTACCGTATTCTGAAAGCTGGGAGATGTAGTCATCCATTGCATGTACAAGAGACGAGACTTGTAGTTCGAGGTACCTATGCGGCGCCTTATTACGTAATGGCTCTAAAGCACGCAGTACAGGTTTAACATAATCTGGTGATATGAAAGCGGTAAATACTATGCGTAATGCTGCACCGGCATCGCTAGGCTTGATAGGCCTGCCCAACTCAGCGGCCTTGGCGATTATTGAGGCTAGCCCAAGACCATAAATCGACTCTTCCTGATAAATACGCGTATGTTCAACGACATACCTATCCCTGGCGTTTTCGAGAACTTCGTTTACCTCATTAATAGCATCATCGTACTTATCAACGAACGCTTTAGTCAGAATATGTGCATTATTGATGACTAGGTTCATTATTAATTGTGGGATTTTGTTATCAACGAGTAGGTAATCATCAACACCGCACCTCTTTAAGGCATCACCAAGGGACTCAACAACATCCTTCCTCAAGTCCTCGGGTCTAGGCACTATAGGAATCCCAGCCAGGGCGAGCCCAATGATTAATACGACTCTCTTCCAGCAGTTGCTGAAGTTCCTTAGTGCACCTGTGAGCTTCTCGCCGTAGTATTTTACGAAGTAATCAACGGCACTGTCTTCATCTCTCACCTCCTCCGAGACTTTCCTCGATGACTCTCCTATTGTTTTCCAGGGCTTCAACGCATCACCAAGTACTTCGCAACCCTCGCCCTTATCTCCAACGCAGTCAAGCAACTTCTTAATCGTCTCCTCGATTAGGTCGTGCTGCCTAATAGCCAACCAACCACTCAGCCCAGAAACACCCATCAACTCAACAACACCAGGCGTCAATATTGGTTCGCCAAGCCTCACTGAATCAACGAATGGTCTCCTTAATGTGAAGATCTCGGCCAAAGCCTTGGCTACGTTGAGGTCTTTATCGACCTTAAATAGTCCATTTATGTATTGTGCTATGAATGCCTTAGTCCTACTCTTGGCGTTGTTGATTAACTCCTCGATCTTGCCCACACCGCAGTTGTTTCTCGCCAGTTCCTCGCCAACTAGCCTGGCTATTAATGCGCGGCCGGAGTCGAACTTTGCTAATTCGCCTGCTAATTTGCTGAGCACGTCATCGCTTAGTTCACACCCGTTAGGGTTACTCTTGGTCCTCGTGTACTCCCTAACCAACTCGGCTAGGAACTCCCTATCACTCAATGCCTGCGAAACATCAACCTCCAACGCATTCCTCACCTCCCCACTCAATGCGCTGTAGACATCACTCGGTAGTACGATGAGTGTGAGTGATTTCATTGCTATCGATTTTATGGCATCCATCAAGTTCTTCATTGTCCTCTCGATGTTAGTTTGTATGGGTGCCTTCACATCAATGTCCATTCTCTCGTAGGCTTTGGTTAACACCGGGTCGTAGAGTATGAGCAACCTACCGAAGTACTTGCCGAATTCCTTGCCGTAGTTCTCAATGAACGTAGTAAACTCCGAGAAATTCTCCGAATCAAGCGCATCAACACGTGCAACTAGCCCAATATCGCTGTTCATGAACAACTCCCAAATCACGGCTGCGGCTAGCGTGGACTTACCAATACCCTTAGGTCCAACGACCACGACGAAGCCCTGCTTCAAAAGCCCATCCCTAACCTCGTTAACCAATTCGTTGAACTTACCTACCCTAACAATGCTGTGGTACCCATCCTCAACCCTAACCCTCAACTCGCCGTTCTCAACCTTGATGTTTGGGTAGATGATACCTTGCTCGAAATCGGTCTTACTAGCAATGGTGATGCTGGCGGTGAGCCCCTGCTTGAGTAGGTTGACCCAATTGTTGAGTTCATTGACCTTCGCCTCAACCTCCTTAATCCTCCCCTCAATCTCGTTAACCCTCCTCTCCAGCTCATCCATGCTCAAGCCCGTTATGTCCATTAATGCCTCCCTGGCTTCCTCATAACTCATCCCCATTGCGTAGGCAACCCTATAGACCAACAACCTACCCAACTCATTGAAATCAAAACTACCGCCCGGCTTCTCCACCCTTAACGTCTCAAGGCTCCTCCTCAACTCAGTGATCTCCCTTAGGTAGCCCTCCCCCTCCCTCTTGAATGCAATGTACGTGAGCACTGAGATGAGGGCTAGGGCGGCTGCGCTGATTGGGATTGCGGCTAAGCCACCAATCACGTAACTGGCTAGGTTATTCACGAAACTGCTTAGAAACGCCACGGACGACTCCTCCCACTCAAGCAAATCCTCCCTAACACCGAGAACCTTACGCAAAGTATCAACGGCTTCGAAGTACGCATTAACCCAGCCCCTCAACACCTCCCTAGCCCCACCCTCACCCTTCTCCCTGATTAAGTCGATGACCTCCTCGACAAGGCCCGGCGGTATGTACTCAACCCTAAACCACTTAATCCTCCTATCCCCAAAGGCATCCTTAATCAACCCCAATGCCCTACTGGCATCCGCATCGAAGGTGCATGCACTCGGCTCCTCAACGCATTTCCACGGTATATAGTAAGCCATGTGTGGTGAGTCCCCAATCATCCTCACAGCCTCCTCAACAATAGGCCTTGGGGCTTTATCACCAAGGATCCTCCTCAACTCCTCATCCTCAACCCTCATCTCATCCACAAACTTCCCAATCCAGGGCATCATCCTCTTAAGAATCCTCATAACCTTCTCACGAAGCCCCAACCCACCCTTAGCTTCCTCACCCTCGGTCTTGGTGGTTGTGGTTATGCCTAGCGTATGCTCATCAACCGTGACTCCAGCACCAAGCCTACCCTCTAGGTAATTCTCCCTGAAAAACGTCTTACCACTCCTCGGCGGCCCAATGAGAACGAACCTACCACAACCAGAGCACCTACGAAGAACCTCACCAACCTCACCCTCATTAAAGCTCTTAAACAAATCAACACTAAAGCCACTCCCCATTCAGTACAGCACAGTTCAATGATATTTAAGCTTTGCTTAATCCACTTTAGCTTATGACAATATTTACAATTACTCACGGCTGACTATGAGTAATACCGTGATGTATAATTACCCTGGACTCCTCATGAACACTCACCAACCCAAAATAAACCCAGAATGATAAATCATGCATTGAAATGCTGTTAGAGGATTTCAAAGAGAGGTTGAGGTGTTGTGGTTTTGGCAGGTGAGTATCCTGCCTAGTTGGGTTTCCTCATAAACCAGCGCCCTACCTGGGTGCTTGCCGTTGACAAGCCCCTTAACCCCTAGTTTAACCAGTGTCCTCTCAACTGCTGGTAGGGATATTGCCTCGTTGAACCTTGATGCGTAACCCTTCACTATCTCTTTTGCTAAGCTGTAGCCGTTGCAAATTAGCTTTAGAACCCTATATTCAACTAGGCTTAAATCAACGAGCCTAGGTGCAATAGGCCAGTTAACTGGCTCACCCTTATCACCAGGCATGACGAAGACTCGGTTAACGCTAACATTAACAAAACCACCAACAGTGGCTAGAGCCATAGCTAGGAAGCCTAAGACTGTGGTTACCCATCTGTCACCAGCAATACCGATGGTTACGTTGCAGGGTGAGTTAGTCTCAACCAAACCCCTAAGCATTGAAACGGAGTCAACTAGGCTTAATCCTTGGTTAAGCACAATGGGCTTAACCTCGATGCTTAAGTCTTGGTAGACTTGCCTAGTGAACTTGGCTAATGCATTAAGCGCATCACTGCTAACGCCAACTAAGGCAACGAAGTCCCCATCATTAACGTCAGCGTTAATAAGCACCAACCTAGCTGGTGTAATGTTAATGCCTACGCCGATGATTATGCACTTCTTATCCATTGATGGGTAAGCTTCGCCGTGGGTAAATGCTTAACACCGTAGTAATTATGCCGTTAACATGACTGTGGTTGTAGTGATTGTTAACTGGGGTGTGTGGCTACGCTGCAATTGGGTTTGTTAGGTTACCGACATTATCACTGCGATTACGTATACTGAAGCTAGGCAAATAATCTTCAGGACATCGCCAATGTGCTCAACGGAACCCACAAACTCATACCACACCATCGTGTTCAGTGACATGCTAAGGAGCACGTTAAAGGCTAAAGTGGGTAAACTAAAATCAAAAGCCATGAATCCGCTACCTAGTATTGGCTGGACTGCGGATTGAATAATTGATAATACGATGATTGGCGTGTAAACAATAACCTTAGCCAATATGCCTAAGATTGGGGAGATTGCCAAGGATGCAAACACCCTAAGCGCCGTGTCCAAGAACCCCTCCCAATCCTCATAATCATACCAATTCCAAGACATAGCAAGGGCCACGTCCACGTGATATTTAAGACAATCATTCACTTCAACATGTAATACACTTACACGTCAGTCCACGTAAGCAGCTTAAATCCTCAAATGCTAAAGTAAGTTAACGCACTTAACTAAGCCGATGCCTACGCTATTTGAACGTAGTAGCCCAATCGGTGTCATCAATAATTATTCCAGCGTTAAGAAGGGCTCATGCAGGCCATCGCATTAGGAGGTAGTCTTCTGGTAGACAAGGAAACCACTGGCCAGGGTATAATCGCAGCATCGCTCCCACCAGACAATGCCTACTAAAAACATGGAATATCTTGTTGATATTTTGTCCTTACACATGAGGTGAGTGTTGAGGTTCATAAAGAATTTAAGCAATGCTACTAGTAAATTGCGTGGTGAGGAATTTACATGTTGATTTAAGTAGGGATATGCTGATCAGTTCTGGTTTTAGGATTTTGCATGAGGAATTTAGCGAAGGGGTTGTGCCATTATTGTGTGGAAAGCGATTTAGGGACTTCTTCGGGGATTTTGTTAATGCCTTACCTGTTGCTGATGTGGAGATGTACACTCACCAGTGTGCTACGGCTGAAGCTTTATTGTTCGGTAGAAATGTAATACTCACGGCGGGGACGGGCTCGGGTAAGACTGAGGCGTGGGCAATACCTGCGTTGATAGCCGGCTTCAAGACTCTCGTGATTTACCCGAATAAGGCGCTTGCAAATGACCAGGTGAGGAGGTTGAGAACCTATGCAAAGCAATTAACCGATGCAGGCATACCCAGAAGTGTTGGGGAAATTCATGCAGATGCTGATGAATTAAACATGGAGAATAGTGTTGTAATCACAAACCCTGCATACCTAATGACCGTCATAAAGTCCAGGAGGGGAAAGCTAGCGAAGTATCTTGGAGCATTAGACCTCGTGGTGATTGATGAATTCGCATTCTACACCCTTACCCAGCAACAGTTCCTACTCGAAATGCTTAGGATAATCTCTAGGGAGTACTCACACCCCAGAATCGCAATACTAACCGCAACATTGGAAGGAGTAAATGAATTAAAGAGTGAACTCGAATCAATAAATGGTAAGGATGCAAAAGTCATTGAGGGTACGCCGTTCAGGCGTAGAAACATTACCTACGTAGCCGATGGAGGGGACTTCATAGGTTACATAACAAGGTTACTAATGAGGGGTGAGGATACTGTAACAATAATATTTACCGAAACAATAAATACTGCGGAGAAGATACGAAGAAAAGTTAAGGCGAGATGTGATGACTGCCCAATAGCCACACACCACTCAAGACTTAGTAGGGACAGGAGGATTAAGGTTGAGGAGGGGCTTAGGAACGGTAGCATAAAGGTTGTGGTATCGCCAAGAACGCTTGAGCAAGGCATCGATATTGGGATGGTGGCGCGGGTTATTCACTATGGATTGCCTAGGGAACCCATGACCTACATACAGAGGGAGGGTAGGAAGGGTAGGAGGTTGGAGATACCATTTACTGAAACTGTCATAATCCCTGTGAAGGACATGGACAAAGAAATAATAAACGAGGGATTAAGCGAGTGGGTAAGTATAGGCCCGTCAAGCTACATGAGGGTCAGCAGTAATAAGTACCTTGAACTTTTCCGCGCACTTTACGAAACATTTAGGCACGGGAATGACTATGGATTGTTGGCCTTTAACCTGAATAGGAAGCAGGCAAGGAGTGTTTGGAGGAATATTCAATTCTACAATTACGGCTTATCGCAGTACGTGCTTTACGTAAATGGGGTACCAATCGACGTCTCAGTATCAAAGAGAGATGTGGTGGAGTACTACCAACCGGGCAATATAGACCTCGTAAACTCAAGCATTGCAATAGACATAGTGGGTAATAAGGTCAGGGAAGTAAGTATAGACAGGGTTAGGGAAATCGCCAAAGGCATCCCATGGCTAAGTAGTGCATTGAACAGGTACATAAAGATAAAGTACTCAATTGGTGAAAAACCAAGCATAGAGGAGGATCTGGAGAAGGGTAGGCTAGAGGGTAGGGTACTTGTAAACGCCTATGTACCAAATGGCTTCGGAATGCTAAGAGAATGGCCTGAGGGTGTTATGTGGGTTGTAGAGCATCAATTCTCATTAAATGAGTATGAGGAACCAATCAAAATAATGATACACGACGCACCACTGGTCGGTTCATACAGATACTACACATATGGGTATGAAGTGCCGATAAGCAGTGATAAGGCCGTGATAAACCAGGCAGCAGTCACAATGCTCTTCGCAACCATAAGAATAACCCACGGAATAAACACACAACACCTAATGGGCTTCGCAACAACAAGCACGGCCAAGATATGGGAGAGAGAACCAGCAGGCGTATTACAATCACTAGACTACAGCAAGATAGCGGAGTATCTACTAACAACGAGTTATACTGACAAGAAGCTAAGGCTAGCCACAGCTGTAATAGATGAGTACACGTATAGGATAATTAAGAACCATGAAACCTTCGAAGCAATACGAGACAAGGCACTCGAACTCGTAAGAGAGCTGAAGTACATAACCAAGCATTATTCTTCAAGAGTAGAGAAAGCTTAATAAGAATTAAGACCTAAATTAAGTTAAATGAGCCAAAGATTACTAGAAGTTTCATTTCCAGTGAAGGAGGTTAATGTAATCTCCATGTATGAGATGGCGAATTTAAAAATGATTCCTAAGGACATTAAAAACGAATTAACTCAATTACTTGGTGTAGAGGGGAAGGGACATAATCTACCCAAGGTACATAATATCCATTATTACCCAGCTAGAATACCAACATCAGGTGCCAGGGCTGTTACTCTTGCCGCAGTATTAAGTACTGATGTAGACTTGGAGACCTTCAAGAAGGCAGTAGGTTTCGAGAAGCTTAAGGAGCATGTGAAATTGAGGAATGAGTTAGCACCACTGTACATGGTTAACCCAGATCGAGAACTCGTGAGGAAACTAATCAATGCGGATCCAAAGTCCATAACAATACTAGACCCAATGGCTGGCGGAGGCTCAATACCACTCGAAGCACTAAGGCTAGGATTCAGAGTAATTACTGGGGACAGCAACCCAATATCATACCTATTACTCAGGGCAACCATAGAGTTCCCAGCCAAGTATGGGAAAAGACTCTTCGAACTAGTGCTTGAGGAATCGAAAAAACTAATAGAGTACGCAAAAAACGAACTTTCCAAGTATTACCCAGACGACGCGAGAGGTATCATTTATGTCCTAGGCGCACGCCACACCTGCGGTGGCGTAGTACCACTAGTCAAATATTCACAACTATCAAAGGATAAAGGTATTTACTATAAATTCGAGACAACCCCCGATAAAAAAGTCAGGGCAAAACTAGTTAAGGAACAACCACCACCAATAACAACCTGCCCACACTGTAAAGCGCCAATAAGCATTGAGTCACTGAGAAAGGATTGGGTTAGAAGGCATAAAGAATTGATTGATAGGTTATTAAGTGGTGATGAGAAAGTAGCCGAGGAGGTTAGGGACATATACATACCAGTCGCAGTTCAGGTTCGTGGCGGTTACCGTGAAGTCACGCAAGACGATGTAGATTTACTCGTTAATGCAGCCCAAGACTTAGCTAAAATAGCCACGAATGGTGACGTACTATACGCATTACCTATGTCAGAAATACCTAAGGACAATGAGGTCTTTAAGGAGGTTCGGGATTACGGCCTAACCCATTGGCACTACCTCTTTAATCCAAGGCAATTACTCGTGCTTTATAAGTTAAATAAGTACATTAGGGAGAGGGCTGGAGATTTAGTTAGCAAGTACGGTGAATTAGGCGCAGCTGTTGTCCTCTATTTGGCACTTGCAATAAGCAAGACATTTAACTATAGTAATATTCTAACACAGTGGGATTCTGGGCAGGAATCCATTAATGCTCTGTCTACTGCACAATATGCACTTAAGAAGAAAATTTCTCTTGGTTACGATTTTGTGGATATGAATATAGTGTTTCCTAAAGCGTCACTTGAGTGGGCTTTCGAGACTGACATTGCTGAATCGGGTAAGTACTACTTAACGGCTGGTGGTGTGCTTCCTGTCCTTAGGCTCCTTGCTGAGAGCTTGGAGGGGTTATGGAGGAATGGTGTTGATGCTGTTTATTTATGGGATTCGACTGAGCTGAGTAAGCACTTGCCTGCTAAGAGTGTGGATGTGATACATGTTGATCCTCCGTATTACGACCAGCATGATTACTCGGG
>OFEJ01000221.1_pt1 | contig 18484 bp, 15 predicted proteins | sample 1521051 | NCBI WGS metagenome assembly OFEJ01 (sample SAMN06268701, study PRJEB24108) | sediment metagenome | isolation source: Joseph's Coat, Yellowstone National Park, Wyoming, USA | place: USA:Joseph's Coat, Yellowstone National Park, Wyoming, USA | reverse complement strand
CTTAACAATTTTTCGAAATTGAATGATAAGAAAAGCTTAATTGCTAGGTGAGGTAAGAACGAACTGGGGATGAGGGGGTCAGGTCAGTGCAACGGGCGTCTATCATGGGTCAACTCGTGTTGGACTCATCATCCCCTCATCCCCCGTCCCTACTTCTACAAAAAATCATTTAAAAATCCTCTTGTTTATACCTTAAACTTATTTAATTATCTCGTTAGGAATAACATTTGTAATAGCGGTAACGATCCGGAAAGGCTATCCGAGCTTTATAGAACTTTATTCTTGATACGGAAAAAATATGACGAAAATCTGAGGAAACGCGGGAGTGATAGCCACAGCGGGGCCTAGTCAACGGTCTCGTATTCAGACGAAACGCAAACCGGGGGGCTCACGTGAAAATCTACTATTTTACGAGGGTCATGAGACCGAAATGAACGGCGTAAGACCTCTTCCATTAATTGCCTTAATTTCCAGGCGGTAAGTACCGCTCCGCGGAACCCCCCGACCTCTGCCTCCCTGAGCTCAAGGTCGGAGGAAGCTAACTCGGGATCCCCTTAGATGAAACGCCGGTAACGGCCTCCCGCTCCCGCTCGTCCTGAACCCGTTGTCCCAGGGCTTCAAATCGCGTTACGCCGAGACCTACGTGTTTTTCCTTCCTTTCATTCCCCGGGGACGTCCGCGTTTTCAAGGTTCCCGGCTGATGCTACCGCTCGCAGGGCTTTGTTCCCAACCCCTCGAGTCCGAAGCTCGTCATTGGCCGATTAGTGTTAGGGTCAGGAGCGCTCGGCCGATTAAGCCGTCTGGGATTAGAGGACATGCCCATCTCGGAAAAATTAGGCGGTTAAAGACCGCCTGCCGTGAAGTCAAGGGCGCGGCATGTTCGATAGGAAAGGGAACGCGAACATCGCTAAAAGGAAGTACATCAATATCGCTAAACTAATTATGAGACCTATCTTACTGTTACCGCTAGACGTTGAACTGTTGCGATAATCATAATAATAATGTTCATCGTTACGTCTCCTCGCTTCCTGGTCTCTCCAATAGGCGTTCCACATCTCCATGCTTTTCCTACTCCAGTACATGTTCTCCGCCGTATAGGGGCTTGCTGTATCGTGAACAAGTCTTTCAAACGGATCCATATCGTAGTAAAACGGACTCCGATACTTTTCCTCTCTCACATGAATACTTTAGGATCAGCTAAAATAAAAATTTTACCTTTACTTTAAGGTAGGGGGCCTGTCCAGTTGCCTTTGTAGGTTAACCAAATCGTGTAAGGGTTCTGAGGATTGTATGTTCTCCAATCGACGAATATTACAGGGTACTTCACGCCAACAGAGAGATTTAATGGTAAAGTAGACCCTATTAAGAACACGTGATCCCCCTTGATGATGGTCTTTGTTATCTTAATACCCATTATACGCTCGAATACTGCCGCGGATATTGTGTCATTTGTCGCACCGCCTACTATTTGCGAATACTCTTTGTAACTAATCACAAAATATATAGTAGGATACTGGGCCTGTCCGGTTGAGTAGGTAGAACGTGTCGTACGGCACGTTGGGCTGACCGCTATTGGGTAGGTGGTTCATTACCACCACGCCTGCCGCTATTGCCGCTACGACTCCTACTATTGCCCCCAAGATCACTACTTTGTTCATGGTCCCACGTCGAACTTTTTTGCGATATCGTAGTTTTAAATTTTTCCCCCGTAGAGTATAAAGGGTCGGCCTTAAACTTCAGGGCGGGTTTCGGTCCCGCAGACCAGTTCGACGTTAACGTGGCAAAAAATTTAAGTGTATGCTTAAACAGTTTAAGAGTGCCGATCGACTGGCGTTCCGACAGCTTCACCTACTTGGCGGTTTCGGCCGTAGGGGATGAAGGGAATGAAATCACGAAAAAGCAATAGGCGGTCGTGATCCCTTCGAGGTTGTTAGGCGTGGAGTTAGACGAGGAGGCCTACGAGTCGCTTTATTCGAGAATAAGGGCCGAAAAGATGAGCTTGGGATCAGGACGTTTTAGTTTCTTTCAGTTGTTACTTTCATTATAAAGATGGGCCGCCGTGACAATAATAAAGTTTTAGTTTCTTTCAGTTGTTACGGACAGGCTGTCCAGAGCGTCGCACAACAAGCTCAAAAGTTTTAGTTTCTTTCAGTTGTTACGCGAATCATACGAACTACGCGTAACAATAAATGATGTTTTAGTTTCTTTCAGTTGTTACGTGGTTGATATGACGTTAGAGGTCAGCTACAACGTTGTTTTAGTTTCTTTCAGTTGTTACACCAATCCGCCACCGCCACCTCCGCCTCCACCAGTTTTAGTTTCTTTCAGTTGTTACCCTCTTCAGCTCTTCGTTCTCTTTCTGCAGCCTTGCGTTTTAGTTTCTTTCAGTTGTTACTACGGATACTGGCTATTCGGTAAACGGTTTAATACTGTTTTAGTTTCTTTCAGTTGTTACTCTCGACGCATAATGTTGTGCTGCATAACTTCCTTGTTTTAGTTTCTTTCAGTTGTTACAAGATTAGTATGAAAAGGAATATCCCAAGGTCTGGTTTTAGTTTCTTTCAGTTGTTACACCTCTTTTCTGTCCGCAATACCCAGCACTCATCTAAGGTTTTAGTTTCTTTCAGTTGTTACATTATCTCGAGGGGCCAAAATGGTGAACCCCCAAGTTTTAGTTTCTTTCAGTTGTTACCCTATGAGCATTTCAGAGATCAGTTAGCCAGAGCGTTCGTTTTAGTTTCTTTCAGTTGTTACGCCAACGCACTGCGTGAGATGTTCGGCAACTCAACGATGTTTTAGTTTCTTTCAGTTGTTACCTACGGACAAAGCAGTAGTGGCGTCGACTTCAACGTTTTAGTTTCTTTCAGTTGTTACATTGCATCTATTGAAATCAGATCTACCCTCCCAATGTTTTAGTTTCTTTCAGTTGTTACATAGTAGGAGGACCACCTTGTCAAGATTTCTCGGTTTGTTTTAGTTTCTTTCAGTTGTTACAAAATACGGGACGGCGGCGGCAATAGGCGTAGGCATAGGGTTTTAGTTTCTTTCAGTTGTTACTATAATAATAAAGGGGAGGATAGAGGACATGCTCAGGTTTTAGTTTCTTTCAGTTGTTACACGATCGTCTGCGGCTCCTGCCAGGAAACGCCGTAGTTTTAGTTTCTTTCAGTTGTTACCTTTTGCATGTTGCGCCTGACCTGCTCTGGGTGGAGTTTTAGTTTCTTTCAGTTGTTACATTCGAGGAGCATTTCCTGTCCCATAAGGAAATCCAAGTTTTAGTTTCTTTCAGTTGTTACACCGCTATCAACGCATTGCTTAACATGGACGCGCTTGGGGTTTTAGTTTCTTTCAGTTGTTACAACCGCGTTTTCATATGGGGATATACAATCCCAGGTTTTAGTTTCTTTCAGTTGTTACTTTTGGCTAGATTCTCCAAGATCTCCTTTATTTCCTGTTTTAGTTTCTTTCAGTTGTTACCTCCTGCCGAGGGGGTTCATCATCTTCATTCCCAGCTGTTTTAGTTTCTTTCAGTTGTTACGCAATAGGCGTAGGCGTAGGGGCCCCCTTGGCCCTGTTTTAGTTTCTTTCAGTTGTTACTCTAATAACTCGAATGGAGAGGATAGTCCCTCGATTAGTTTTAGTTTCTTTCAGTTGTTACTCGTACTTCTTCGGCTTGACCACTTCGTCACCGTGTTTTAGTTTCTTTCAGTTGTTACGGAAGAAGCGCAAGGCCGAGGAGGAAAACGAAGAGGTTTTAGTTTCTTTCAGTTGTTACGGTCTCGTGATCGCCCCGGTCGATGTCGAAGTGAAGGGTTTTAGTTTCTTTCAGTTGTTACTGACCCTTCGCGCCCTCGATTTGCACGTGTTTTCCCGCGTTTATAAATCTTCACTTCCCTTAAACGCGTTAATTCTCCCTAACTCGTTTAAGGGGTTTTATCGTAACCCCTAAGGGCGGGAGGTCAAGGGGAAAGCAACTCATTGAACGTGTTGAAATAATTGGTAATTATAAATAAAAAATTGGAAAAGCGACTTCGAGGACATACAGCCACCGTATCGCTCCGCCCCGTCAGGATGGTGACCGACGTCGAGCTTTCAGGTGATGGGGAGAAAGCGAGGGACAATACGACTCCAGCTCGAGGCCGCGGTTTCATCGCTTTTCGCCGCTCTAAGGTTGCGTTTACGACGGGAATAGGTTTCGTCGCAGAAGCCGCAGGCTAACCGTTTATAATAAGTAGCCGGGTCCCAGTGTAAGCTTAATATACAGGTAAGGTGAGATTGAACTGGGGATGAGGGGGTCAGGTCAGTGCAACGAGCTTCTATCATGGGTCAACTCGTGTCGTGCTCATCACCCCTCATCCCCCGTCCTGCTTCTGTAAAAACTCTTTTAAAATTCTTCTGTTTTGATCTCAGTCCTTTTATTATCTTATAATGATAAGCGCACGGTTCCGCAGCTCCGAATTCCTTCACCGCGGGAAGGCGAGGGTTTTCCGCGCCCCGTTCTCCTGCCTATGAACGCGACCGTGTTGAAGGCGCGAGGAGCACAGCGCTTCTGAGCTCCGGTTCCGCAGCCGTGTTGTCTGCCTCCTCCTATCTCCTTCCTGCCAATCCCAAGCTCCCTCACCAGGCCTGCCGAAGCCGCGCGAAGGCTTCCCTGATCCTAAGCTCAACCGTCAGACTAAATGCTTCTTAGCGTAGACCTTGAACAACGCGCTGCCTATTAAAGTGGTGAAGAGCGACATGAAGACTACGCCTTCGAACTCCTCCGGGCTCAGCGCCTTGTACGAAAGGCCTAGGGAAGCGATGACTAACCCGGTCTCACCCCTGGGCACCATCCCTAAGGCCACCGTGTTGGCGGCCTTGAAGTTCCTCAAGTAGGCCAAGGCGAACGGGAAGATCCCCAGCCACTTGAAAACGAACGCTATGGCGGTCAGCTCTAACGACAGCAGCAGCGTGTCGAGGCTGAGAGTTTGGAAGTCGACCTCAGCCCCCACGTACACGAAGAACAGCGGCCCGAAGACGCTGAGCAACGCGTTGCTGATCTCCTTGATCCTCTCGCTTTTCACGCTGTTCGCGAACGCGACCCCTGCCACGAAGGCCGAGATTATGGAGGAGTACCCCAACGACACCATGAACAGCGTCAGGCCGAAGAGCACGGCCAGCGGGAACTCCTCCAAGTACTTATCGCTTATCCTGTCGGCGACTCTCGGGATCAGGACGACTGAGACCGCCAAGATGACCAGCCACACTGCTATGAGTGTAGTTATTCTCAGGCCGAGGGAGGCGACGCTCGTGGACGTGCCTTGTAAAATGGCTATGACGACCGACAGGAGGATTAAGTCCACCACGTCGTCCACCGCGGCGGCGGACACCAGGAAGTTTACGCCCTTACCCTTCAGCTTCTGTTCCTCTATTATGGATGCCACGGCCGCGAGGCTCGTGGCCCCCATCGCGGTGCCGAGGAACAGCGCGGAGTCGAAGCCGAAGTGTGGTAAATAGAGGTAGAACGCCACGAAGAAGGGCAACAGCGCCCCTGACGTCGCCCCCAGGAACCCCAGAACCCCGGAGGACTTTATCGGCGCGATCCCGTGCTCCAGGCCTGAGGCGAATATCAGGAGGATCACCGAAAACTCGGCCAGAAACACGATATAATCGTTTACGTTTATCAGGGGGAAGCCCACCAACTGGTTCAGTAAGGAGCCCAAGGCGTAGGGGCCTATTATCATGCCGGCCAACAACTCGCCTACCAGTTTAGGTAAGCTGTACTTCTGCACGAGAGAGCTCAGAATCTCCGCCAGCAGGATGAACACCGACACGTCGAAGAGCGCCAGGATTATCGGGTCCACGCGTTAACGAGAAAGTCAGAACGCCTTTAAACTCTTCGCTAGCGTTCTTATCGCGCTTCATCCGATCTGGGGACCTGCTCCATGGAGAGAAGTAAAAGCGAAAAACGTGATCTCTCTAGTTATACCGACATCCCCCGAAGGGCGAGGGCTTCCGACTTCATAACCCCGCCCTGTTGAGCGTCCGAGCTTGTTGGGAAAGATGTTGAACGTGGACTAGCAACCCTATGAAGAAAGGAAGAAGCGGCTCAGGACGTGCTCTTCAGCCGAGTCGGAGACCTCACTCGGTGTATAGGAGGACTCAATCCCTTTCTCCCTCATCGGATCAGGCTCCAGAGCACAACGGAGACGCTGTTCATCGACATTGCCAGCGCCGCCCACTCGGGAGGCAAATAGAAGGGGTAAAGGACTCCCGAGGCTATGGGGATTAGGACCGAGTTGTACGCCAGAGCCCAGGCCACGTTCTCCTTCACCTTCCTCACGGTCCTCCTGGCCCCCTCCAGCAGGCTCGGCAGGGCCCCTATCGAGGGGATTATCACGTCCCCGGCCACCTTGGCCAGGTCCGTGCCGCTCGAAACGGCTATTCCGACGAAGGCCTCTTTTAGAGCTAGGGCGTCGTTGATCCCGTCCCCGACGAAGGCCGCCTTCCCCAATCCCCTGACCAGCTCGGCCTTGTCCTCCGGGCTGAGGCCCTTCCTCACTTCGACCCCTAAGGCCCTCGCCGCGGAATCGGCTCTGGTGCTCGAGTCGCCGGTAGCTATAATCACCCTGTAGCCCATGGCCTTGAGTCTCCTCACCGCTTCGATAGCCTCAGGCCTCAAGGGGTCATCGAGCCAGACCCAGCCCTCCACCCTCCCGTCGACGCAGACCAGTAGGTCCGCCCCCCTGTCCTCACCGTTGCAGTTGGTCAACACGAAGTCCTTACTCCCCACCAGAACGGTCCTGCCGTCGACGACCCCGTGAACTCCCCTGCCGGGGAACTCGGCGAAGTCCCTGACCTCGCACTCCCCCTCGCTGAGCTCGGATATCGCTTTAGCTACCGGGTGGGAGCTCAGCCTCTCCAGGCAGGAGGCCGACTCGACCTCTCCCTCGAACTTGACCACCTTTACCTTCCCCTCGGTCAGCGTCCCCGTTTTGTCTATGACGAAGGTTCTCACCTCGGTTAGCCTCTGGAGCGCCTCCCCGTCCCTCACGATTATCCCTCTCTTGAGGAGCCTCCTGATCCCGACGGCTATCGCGGTGGGGGTGGCGAGGCCGAAGCCGCAGGGGCAGGCGGAGGCCAGGACCGCTACCGAGAGGGTCAGGGCGAAGCTGAGGGGGTAACCCAAGGCGAAACGCCAGATCAGGAAGACGATTGCGGAGATGACGACGACCGTCGGGACGAAGTAGGCCGAGACCTTGTCCGCGAAGTCCTGAACCGGTAACCTCACCGCCTCCGCCCTCCTTACGGCTTCGGCCACTTGGGCTAGGTAAGTCCTCTCCCCGGACCTAGTCACGTAGAGCTCGGCGAAGCCTGACAGTACTGCTGAGCCCCCTATCAGGGGGTCTCCCTTGCCCTTCAGTACCGGGGTGGGCTCCCCGGTGAGGGGCGATTCGTCCACGTAAACTTCACCCTCATCGATCACCCCGTCGGCCGGCACGGTGTCGCCGGAACGAAGCGCCACCACGTCGCCGGGCCTCAGCTCCCTGGCGTCCACTTCCTGCTCCTTGCCATCGACGAGCCTCCTCGCCTTGACCCTCAACACCTTTGGGACGTCCTCGGAGATCCTCTCCGTGAGCCAGGCCTCCAGGGTTTTCCCTGCTAGGATGAAGGTTATCAGCGAGGAGGACGCCTGGAGGAAGCTTAGGTCCCTCGAGACTAGGCCGTAGGCCCACGCCGTTACCGAGGAGAGGGAGACCAGGACGTCCATGTTGGTAGTTCCGTTCCTTAAGGCCCTGTAGGCCCCCCTCAGGAACTTCATTCCGGAGAAGAGGAGCACCGCCGTGGAGAGGGCCAGGGCTACGGGGAAGTCGTTGATTAACAGCACAAGGGGGGAGAGGATCGAGGCCGAGATCAGCCTGAGCGAGGAGTCCCTGAAGTCCGACCTCGCGATGATCCCCTCCTTCGTTAGGGAGGCCCTGTAACCCCTCTTCCTGAGCTCTTCTAGAATAGCTTCAGCCGAAGTCCTCAGGGGGTTGAGCTCCACCGAGACCAGCCCGCTCCCGGTCCTCACGTCCAGGACGCCCTCCGTGCCCTCCAGTAGCTCCCTGAGCTTAGGCATCTCCTCCTCCCTGGCCTCAACGGCGATGTCGACCCTCTGGGTGACGACGTCGTAGCCGGCCCTCCTTATGGACTTGACAACCTCGCTCAGCCTCGCCCCTTCCCCCAGGCTCAGCCTGACCTCTCCGGTCGCCAGGTTCACCTTAACGTCCTTGACCCCTTTGACCGAGCTAGCGGCCCTGGAGACTGTCGTGACGCAGGTGGAGCAGTGCATCCCTACTACTTTCAGCACCTCGTCCCTGTCCGCCCTCAGCCTCACTCGGGCATCCCCTTCGGCCCCTCCCTCAGGTAGGTCTCCGGGTCCCTCTCGAACTCCCTCTTGCAGGCGGGGCCGCAGAAGTAGTAGATTTTGCCTTTGTACATCGTCTTATAGGGGGTGGACTCTCCCACCTCCATCCCGCAGACGGGGTCGACCTGCATCGAGTTAATTTGTTAATTATCCTTAAAAAAGGAACTTCTCACACATATAAAACGAGTCCTCGCGGTCACAGTCCTCTGAGCCGAAAGTTTCGGGGGCGTGTGAGCCCTATTTATTGGCGACGATTAACGTGGGCCGCACCCAGCCGTCACTTACGAGGTCCGTGGAGGGCGAGGCGGAGAAGCTCCTGAGGGTCGCGAGGAAGCTGAGGGACGAGTCCTTAGCTGAGGCTCTGAAGGACGCCTTGGCCGACGTGAGGCTCATAGAGGAGGCGTTCGAGGACGAGTTGGCCGATCCCCTGGAGGTCCTGCTGGTGGCTCTGCTCGCGAGGTGCTCGAGGCGTGTACCTGGTTGACGCCCTGCCTAAGGAGGGGAAGGTGGAGCTCGTCCTCAGCGGCTTCAGGAGGCTCGAGGTCAGAACCACCTTCCCGGTCTACCTGGAGGAGCTCCCCCAGTCCGTCCTCTACCACCCCTCGGTGGCCTCTGTGGAGGAGGAGGTCTGGAGGACCCTGGAGGGGAAGGAGAGGAGGATCTACAGGGTGGAGCTCAGGGACTACGGCGCGTACCTCCAGTTCAAGAGGGCGCTTAAGGTGGTGAACGACTTCATAAGCCCCCTGGACCAGGCCCTGGAGAGGCTCGGCCTGAGGCCCTTCGCCAGGGTGGAGGCCTCCGGGAACGGGGTGATATCGAAGGAGGAGCCCGGCTTCCCGGAGGTGAGCTACGCCAAGGTAGTCCTTTACGACTGGTACGGCGAGCATAGGCTGGGCAGGTACTACAGGCTCTACTACAACGGCGTAATGAAGGAGGAGGGGGACGTCAGGGACCTGAGGGTCGAGGCGGACGTGGTGGAGGCCCCCTCCACGGTTCTGGACAAGGTTAAGGCGATAGTGAGGGTAGCCTCCGACAGGAAGAGGGCCCCCGTGGACGTGAAGGGCCTGATAGTCTGGAGCAAGTCGGTGAGGGTCCTGCTCAGGGAGATAATGTACGCAACGATAGGCAAGGCGTTAACGGTCAACGAGGCGTGGGTCGCCCTCAGGAAGAGGTACGTGATCCCCAAGGTTGTGCCGAGGGTGGAGGAGCTCAGGGAACTGGAGGAGCTCAGCTACGCCGACAAGGGCGGGCTGATCCTCTTCCCCAAGGAGACCTGCGTCGACAACGCCTTCCAGGTGGACTTCTCCTCCATGTACCCGTCCATAATCAGCAAGTACAACATCTCCGGCGAGACGGTGGACAGGTGCGACGACTTGGACTTGGGGATCCACAAGGTCTGCACGAAGGAGAGGGGGATAGTGTCCGAAGCCGTGGAGAGGCTGGTGAGGCTCAAGGAGTTCTACAAGGCCTACGACGAGGAGCTCGCCGAGGCGATCAAGTGGATCCTGGTCGCCTCCTTCGGCTACCTGGGCTACAGGAACTCGCTCTTCGGGAAGATAGAGGCTTACGAGAGCGTGACTCACGTGGCCAGGAAGGTCCTGAGGCAGGCGATCGAGGTGGCTGAGTCCATGGGGCTAAGGGTGGTTCACGGGATAGTTGACTCCCTCATAGTTCAGGGGAGCAGGGAGAGGGTGGAGGGGATGGTCGCGAAGGTCTCCGAGGCCACGGGGCTCAAGCTCAAGCTCGAGGACGAGTTCAGCTGGGTCGTACTGACCAGAACCTCCGAGGGCCAGCCCTACCCGCAGCGCTACGTGGGCAGGAGGAGGGACGGGAGCCTCAAGGTAAAGGGGCTGATAAGGGCCAACCAGCCGAGGATAGTCCGGGAGTTCCTGGAGGAGTCCCTCAGGGTACTGAGTAAGGCGGAGTCGTGCTCCCAGCTCAGGTCGTTCTCCAAGGAGATAGAGGACCTGTACTACGGCTTCAGGAGGAGGGCCCACTACGGCGACCCCTCCGACTTCGTGCTGTGGATAAAGGGCGAGCCCTACGTGAGGGGGGCCAGGGGGTTCTACAGGGCGACGGACGGCTACCGAGGCCACGACGTGGACTACTACCTCAGCTACCTGGAGAGGGCCTACGAGACGGTCAGGGGGATGTTGCCTTGATGTTGACCGGCTTCGCCGAGCTAGATGACCTGATAGCAAAGGACGAGTGGGTGGAGTTCTACTCCGAGGACTCGGACCTGCTGGAGGAGTTCTACAGCAGGGTGATAGCCCTCTCCTCGAACCCCCTCATAAAAGTGCTCGTGGTGTCGGAAAGGGGAGGGCTGGACCCTTGGAAGGTGAAAACCTTTCAGAGGGCCTTCGGGGTTGAGGGCAGGGTCCTGGTGAGGAGGGCCTTTAAGGCGGAGGACGTCCCCCCTTCGGTGATAGCCATGGGGGAGGGCGACCTCGTCGTGGTTAACCCCTACGGCTTCTTCAGGCTCTACTCCCACGTAGTGGGCTCCATGAGGGCCAGGAGGGGGAGGACCTTCGTCTTCTCCCCTTTCGACAGGGAGAAGAGGGGGAGCGTCTTCGGGCTCCACAGCGCCCACTCCGTTATAGAGGTGAGGAGGACCTACAGGGGGGTGAGGTTCAGGATGGTTAAGAGCCCCTCCCACGCGGAGGTCGAGCTGGTTTACCCCATCCAGTCGCTGTTCGGCAGGAGCTCCGTTGGCTTGGAAGCCTGGCTCTAGGCTCAGGCCCTGCTCCCTCTCTTGCCCTTAGCGATTGAGCTGAGGGCCTCCTCGAAGACCGGGGCTATCTTGTAGGTCGACTTGACGAAGGCGTTGGCGCTCAGAACCCTCTTGACCCCTCCCCTCTCGTACTCGACCCCCTTTAAGGCCCTGTACAGCGGGAGGCCGGCCAAGGAGGAGTAAACGTAGAGGGAGAACTTCGCGAGAACCGCGGGCCTCCTTCTCTGCTTCACCCTCTCCAGGACCGCCCTGTAGCCGCTGTAGGCCTCCTCCTTCACCCTCTCCAGATCCGCCTCCGCTTTGGTCAGGTAGAGCCTGTAGACCGAGACGCGCTTCTTGGCTACGACCTCCATCACCAGGCTGTCTCCCTCCTCCCTGAAGCTCAGCTCGAAGGGCTTCCTCCGCCTCTTCCTGGCCTCCATTATTATCGGTTATGGAATTGAAATATATAAAGGTGCGTGAGAGAATCCTGAACCCCTTATTAGGCCAACGCCGAACGTTGAGTTGAAGGGATGAGGTTCGAGGAACTAAAGGCTGAGCTGAGGGACGACTTCCCCTGGTACTTCTCCGTGATGGACGGGGAGAAACCTGCCAAGTACTTGATAGCTAAGAGGGTGGAGGCGGAGAGGGGAGGCCCGGAGCTCCTCGACAGGCTGACCGACTCCTTCCTCAAGCTCTGGAGGGACGTCAGGGAGGGGAGGGAGGACATAAGGAGGCTGGAGGTCCCGAAGTACTCCCTCCTGGACTACTTGGCCGACCTGGTGGACTCGTGGGTCGAGAGGTGCACCTTCTGCAGGTGGGGCTGCAAGGTCAACAGGAAGGTGAGGGCGGGGGCTTGCCAACTCAACGTGGAGAGCAGGGTGGCCTCTTACTTCCACCACAGGGGCGAGGAGCTCGTGTTCAGGGGGACCGAGGGCTCCGGGACGGTCTTCTTCACCTCCTGTAACATGAGGTGCGCCTTCTGCCAGAACGGGGACATATCCAAGGACAAGGACAACGGGGTCCCGCTGAGCCCGAGGAGGTTGGCGGGGGCGATGAGGCTTCTGGCCTCCGAGGGAGTCCACAACGTGAACCTCGTGGGAGGTGAGCCGACCGTTCACCTTCACACGATAATCAAGGCGATAAGGGAGTTGGCCTACGGCGGCGAGGTCGTGGACGAGGTGACCCTGCTGCCCAAGGCCGACTACCCGTACTTCTACTCGAGGAAGAGGAGGGTTTACGGCAACGAAACAAGCGTGCCGATGCTATGGAACAGCAACTTCTTCATGAGCGAGGAGGCCATGAAGGTCTTAAGGCTGGTGATAGACGTTTGGCTCCCCGACTTCAAGTTCGGCAACAACAGGTGCGCGTTGAGGCTGAGCAGGACCCCGTGGTACGTGGAGACGGTCACGTCGAACTTGTCCAGGATTTACTCCTGGGGAGAGGAGGCGGTCATAAGGCACCTGGTGATGCCCAACCACGTGGAGGACGACACGATGCCGGTCCTTGAATGGATAGCGAAGAATGTGCCGAACTACTGGGTCAACCTGATGGACCAGTACAGGCCTGAGTACGCGGCGGACCCCTTCTCCCCCCTCTTCGACCCCAAGTACTCTGACATATCCAGGTACCCCACGAGGGAGGAGATCGAGACGGCTTACTCCTACGCCAGGAAGCTGGGGATAAAGTTCGAGCTCACGACCTTCTACTGAGCGCGGCTGAGCTTTGAGCGAATTATAAGCCGCGGGGTCCTGGGCCGTATCAGGTCCGTTAAAAGTTATGAGTCAACCTTAATCCGCGCGGGCTACACGGGGTCGGACGTAGCTTACTAGGCCGACGCCGAACGCTGAGTCGAAGGGATGAGGTTCGAGGAGTTCACGGCCATTCAACCGCTCTCACTCGAGTAACTTCCTCAACTGCGTAGAATTATGGTGTTTTTGTAGGCTCTTTTGATCTCCGAGTCCGTAGTGTATATCACGGCGTTCTCCCTCTCAGCGAGGGCCACTACGAAACAGTCCACTGTGGAGAGGTTTTGATGCTCGAGTTTGAGCTCTCCGGCCCTCAAGGCGAGCTCCTTGTCGGTGCTGACGACCTTTATCGGCGAACTCAGGATCAGGGAGAGCCTAACTTTAGCGGTTTCTATTCCTTTGAGTTTGCCGTAAGTGTAAAGGAACTCCGCCAAATTGAGGTCTAACGTGTAACCTACGCTTTTACCTGAATAAACTTCCTCCACAGCTCTCTTGGCCTCATCGTTGAGTCCAGAGAAGTACACGTGGAAGAAACCAGTGTCAAACAGCATTCTCCTTCTCAACTTCTTCCTTCCTCAACCTCTCCAACTCCTTCACGGCGGAGTTTCCCATCTCCTTATCCGCGCCGTACATATCCAAGAGGGTCATCTTACGTTTCAGGACGATCTTATCGCCCTCAACCTCCAACTCCATTACGGAGCCCTCCTTGACGTTGAGCCTCCTCCTGACCTCGGCGGGGATCACTATGATCCCCTTCCTGTGAACCTTAACCTCCACGAGATCTTTTTCCGTTTAGCGATAATTAAAGTTTAACTTCTGATAAAGTTAAACCGAAGGGCTAGTTAAACCCCAGGCGATTGAGGCCTGTTAGGGAGCTCTCAAGCTGGCGAAGTCCGAGCCGAGGGCGGTGACGGTGAACTCCGAGAATGAAATAGTTCCTCCCGTACCTCTCAAGGTAACAGGGTCTCGGGGTCCCTCGGCAACAGCCTCGCCTCCCTTATGTTCTCGAGCTTGAGGGACTGCATCGTTATCCTCTCCAGCCCCAGGCCGGCTCCTCCGTGGGGCGGAGCCCCGTGCTTGAAGAAGTTCAGGTAGAACTCGAAGTTCTTCGGGTTCATCCCCTTGTCCTTGACGTTCTCGACCAGCCTCTCGTACCTGTGCTCCCTCTGGCCGCCGGTGGCTATCTCGAGGCCCCTCAGTAGGCCGTCGAAGCTGTAGGTCCAGTCGGGCTCGTCCTCCTTCCTCATGGTGTAGAACGGCCTGACCTTCCACGGGTACTCCGTCACGAAGACCAGGTCGCTCTTGAACCTCTCCTTCGCGTACTGGCCGAGCATCCTCTCCCCCTCGCTGTCCAAGTCCTCGCCGTACGGGATGTGTTTCTTGAACTCGCTGTCCAAGATCTCGTAGGCCTTCCTCAATGGGATCTTGGGCACCTCGCTGGGGATCTCTAAGGGCTCCACGTTGTACTCCTGTAGAACCCTCTGGGGCAGCTCCTCCTTCCTCATGGCCTCGGCTAAGTGCCTGACGAAGCCCTCCACGAAGGATATCACGTCGTAATAGCTCTGGATGAAGCCGACCTCGACGTCCATAGAGTGGTACTCCGTCAGGTGCCTCGTCGTGTGGTGGGGCTCCGCCCTGAAGACGGGGCCTATTTCGAACACCCTCTCGAGGCCAGCTATTACCGAGAACTGCTTGTAGAACTGGGGCGACTGGGCCAGGAAGGCAGGCTTGCCGAAATAAATGACGGGGAAGACCTCAGCGCCTCCCTCCGTTCCGGCCCCGACTATCTTGGGGGTGAAGATCTCCACGAACCCCTTAGAGGAGAAGTACTCCCTGAACTTCTGGGCCACCCAGGCCTGAAGCAGGAAGATCTGAGTCACCTTCGGGTTCCTGACGTCCAGCCACCTGAACTTCAGCCTCGTGTCGAGTATCGCCGATAACGAGTCCCTGGGGAGTAAGGGGAGGGGCTCGACGGGCCTGTTCAGCACGCTCATCTCCCTGACCGCAACCTCAACGCCTTCCTTAGTCGGGGCCTTCCTCAGGGTTCCCTTGACGCAGATAACCGCCTCGTCCCTGGCCTCATTCGAGGCCTTAACGGCCTCCTCCGGCGTCTCGCCCTGCTTCACCACCAGCTGTATTTGACCCGTCCTGTCCCTCAGGATTATGAACCTGAGCTTGCCGTGGTCCCTTACCCTATCGACCCAACCGCATAGAGAGACCTCTTTCCCCAAAAGCGAGTCCCTGTCCCTTATCAGGTCACCCACGAAGGCGTCCTTGAGTATTTTTGACCACCTGGCGGAAAAGTGAGGGGACTAAAAAATAGAGTTAAACTCGTTTCACTTCCTCCTGAGCAACGCCGCGACTGCGGCGACTACGATCGCAATGACGATGATCCCCGCTATGATGACAACGGTGTTGTTGGAGGGGATCACTGAGGAGCTGGAGGAGGGCACCTGAGCTGAGGCGGTGGACGTTTGGGTTGAAGATGACGTCTGAGTCGAGGTGGTGCCACTGGAATTCGTTACACCGGAGGAAGTGGTGGTCGCGGGCCCGGTGACCACGTAGTAGGTTTGGGTCGGGTCGTCGACTACGACCAGCCTGCCGTTGGCGAGGAAGTAGTTGCTGGAGTTCAGCGCGACTAACTTCCCATCGGGCGTCTCCTTCAGCACTGTCACGACGCTTCCGTTCGCTGTAACGTTAAACGTTATCACGCCGGAGGCTTTGGGAACAACTACCTTAATTGCGTTGTAAGGCGTCCCTTGATACGTGACGTTAGCGCGGCTCACGCTCTCGGGCTTAACGACGGTCGCGTTGGCGGCGGTGTTGTCCCTGAACACAACGACAGCCTTAGTCGTCCCGTTGACCTTGACCCACACGATCGCGCCCTTCTTGCCGTTGATGTAGACTTCATGGGAGAGGGTTACGTTACCGGTGCTCATCACCTCTCCCTTGTGGCCTACTACAATCACGACGGGGGCCCCGTTAATCATAGTTTCGCCCTCGAACTCCGGCTTGACGACTTTGCCGTTCACGCTCACTATGGTCAGCATCGATATTTCCCTGACTATCTTAGGGCCAAAGACGACGAGCCCTTTAGCCATAAGCCCAGAGGAGGCGTTAAGGAAGAACATGCTCACGTAACCTATAAGGGTGCCGTTGAGGCCGTAGAACGATATGGTCTCGTGCCTGAAAACGCCTTCACCCCTCCACACGATGGCCGGCACTAGAGCACCGTTCCAGTATGCCTTACCCACCGCGTAGCCCTCCACGTTGGAGTAGACCGTCCCGTTCGCCTCGAGGTAGAACGGCAGGGGCGCGTACCTCCTCGGCTCGTTGAACACGAACGTCTTCTCGGAACTCACGACAGAAACGCTACTCACCGACAGGCTCTGGAGGGTGGCCCTTATCGGGACCGTGACGGTCGAGCCTGCCTTCAGGTCGGCGTTCACCACGTAGAATCCGGAGCCGTTGAGGAAGTACAGGTAAACCTCGGCTGTGCCGTTGACATATGCGGGGACTACAGCTTTGAAAGTGCCGTTAGTTAGCCCGGCCCAAGCTATGTACTCCTGACCCGCCGTCTTTATCACCACTTGGGACAAGTAGGGAACGTTGGACTCTATCGTTAGCTCGTCATTGGCGAGGCTCAAGTTCACGTCGCCGCTCACGGTTTCGGTCCCCACGCTCACGAGGGCGTAATCGTAGACCTCAGACGTCACCCTAACTGACGCGTTGGTCCCCGTCACGTTTCTGGTACCGTTAGATTGTACGACCAGGTAATGGATGACGTTAGCCTGCTGGCCCCCCACTGGGCCGTTAAAGCCGCCTGAGAAGCTGCTGAGGGAGACCATGTAGAAGCTGAAGGAGGCTTGCGCTGTAGCGTAGTTCGCCTGGGCTACCGGGCTCAATAAGCCAATTGCGGGAGCTAAAGCCAGTAAAGTCAGGAATCCGAGGCTCAGACCCTTCAGTCTACTCATATCTTCAGGAGAAACGTAGTTCGGTATTTAAACCGTTTCCCGGCCCGTACGGAACCGCATAATCTCTCGCTTAAATCCCACGGTTGCCAGAGAAGTCCGTTAGAGGACGGAGCTCATGGAGCCGGAGTACCCCTTTTTCGACCTTAAGGCGGCTAAGAGCTTAGTTCCCGAGCTGAGGAAACTCCACAGGGAGTACACAGAGGTTAAGAGGAGAGTGGAGGAGGCCCTCCTCTCCGGGGATAAGGAGGCCCTCTCCGAGTACACGAGGAAGGTCAACGAGATAGTCACGAGGATAACGAGGATGGGCGTGATGATCAGGGACCTCGACATGGGCCTCTTCGACTTCCCCGCAGTAATTGACGGTAGGAGCGCCTACCTCTGCTGGAAGGTGGACGAGCCCGACGTGATGTATTACCACTACGCCGAGGACGGCTTCGCGGGGAGGAAGAGGATCACCGAGAGGACGGAGATCCTTCCCCTGACGTGATCGGCCTAGATTAATTACACTAACACCATTATATGTTAACGAAAATTAGTGAGTCAGCAACCGTTTAGGGTTTATTACCTTGACGGATCGGGTGCTGTTAATGAAATTACACCTGTCTAACCTGGGTCCCATAAAGCACGGTGAGATCGAGTTAGGTGACAACACGCTTTTCGTTGGAAAACCCAGCACCGGCAAAAGCACTGCGATGAGGGCTTTATTCTATTCTCTTTACTGTCCAGGCCGCCTCATTCAGCTGAGAGGGGATCCCCTTGAGGTAAGGGATACTTCGTTCTTCCAACGCTTCTCCATCGATAGGAAAAAAACGAAGAAAATCTACATGAATTTCATAAGGGACTCATTACCTGAGGGTAAGTTTAAACTAGAACCTATAAACGTTTTGGATTTCGTACTTACTCAAAAACTGAGTTATAAAGAGGAGTACAAACCTATTTCTTTACCTCCAATGTATTTTCCGAAAATATGTAATAATAAGGATATAGAACGTTTAAGGTATTCCCTTAGTAATACTATTTACGAAATCGGTGTGAACGGTGATGAAGGAGAAGTCGAGGTCAAGGCAGACATATCTGATGTGAATGAAACTTGCTTGAAGGATCGCAGAACTCTTTCATCTCTTTCTAAAGCTTTCATGGAGATTGCACAGGAGCGAATAAGCTCTCAGTACTGCATAGGGTTCAACGAGTTGCTAAGAGATAGAGGAATCAACGGCGTTGTTTACATTCCTTACGGTAGATCCTTCCTCGCGCTTCAGAAGTTCATAATGCAAGAAATTCTCGACTCTTCCAGGTTTTCATTAGGGGAATCCGATCTTCCGTTTATAATTATAAGACCTAATTATTTGAAGAAATACTACAGGGGCTTAAGTACATATAACGAAAAAATATTCAACTTGATAAAACCGTTACTGAAAGGACAAGTAATAGATCTCGGTAAGAAATTAGTTTACGTCGAGGAGGATAAAATAATTCCGTGGGAGTACGTTTCAGCTTCAGTACTAGAGATCGTGAGCTTCCTGCTCTCGGTAAAGGAAGGGAGCCTGGTCTTGTTCGAAGAACCCGAAACGCAGTTACATGAGGAATTACAACTTCTAATGGGTGTAGTCCTTTACGCTTTATCCTCGTTTAACCGTATCGTGATTTCCACTCACAGCCAGAC
>OFEJ01000216.1_pt1 | contig 18730 bp, 18 predicted proteins | sample 1521051 | NCBI WGS metagenome assembly OFEJ01 (sample SAMN06268701, study PRJEB24108) | sediment metagenome | isolation source: Joseph's Coat, Yellowstone National Park, Wyoming, USA | place: USA:Joseph's Coat, Yellowstone National Park, Wyoming, USA | reverse complement strand
ATCACCGGCATGTACCCAAGCCAACACGAAATACACGAATCAAGGGGCGCAAGGACAAACGAGGAGCTCGCAAACATAGCCAGGGTCAGAATGAGGCAGTTAAACTACGGAATAATTGGCGAGTTGGAAGATGAGGGTTACGAGACGGTCATTATAACGGCTAACCCATACATAACGGAGACATTCGGGTTCAGGGCAGGCGAGGTCATCCTCGTACCAGGGAGATTCTACTCACCAGACCACCTAAGACTCTACAGGCTATGGGTCGAGAGGTATGGTAGGGATAGGGTCGCGATGTTCAGAGACCTCGTAAGAAGGGGCAGATACATAGACGCAGCAAAGAGCGTCACCTACAGCTTAGCCAACCTCATGGAAGTGGCACTACACAGGCTCGGGATCCACGACCTAACCATGGAGAAGGGCTCAGGAACAATAATGAAAATACTCAGGCAGAAACGACACAACCAACCATTCCTATTGCTCATAAACATAATGGAAGCCCACAGCCCATACCTACACAACGACCTTGGCGATACAGCCTACAACCAAGCCATCACCAAGTGGATACTCAACGACGGAACCAACGACTCAATAATCGAGGAACTAAGAAGAAGCTACCCAAAACACGTAACATACGCCGTCAAAAGAGCCATCGAAGTAATTAGGGCACTCAAGCCATACCTAGACGACTCACTCGTAATAATAACCTCAGACCACGGAGAACTACTAGGCGACGGAGGACTAGGCCACGGATACTTCCTAAAGAACGGATTACTCAGGGTACCACTATGGATCAAATGGCCCAGCTGGACCAAGGCACCAAGGCAAACAGGGCCATTCATAAGCCTAGCACAGGTACCATCAATAATAAGGGCAATAATCAACAACGAGGAACCTAAAATAGGCGCAAACACAGTACTCGCCGAAAGCTTCGGAATAACACCATACCACACGATCGACACCACAAGGCTCAATTACGAAAAAGCACTAAGACTACTCACGCATAGAGTGAGGGTTTACTCAAGGCACGGCACAGCAACATACAACATAGACTTAGACGAATTCGAGGAGGTAAACGGTGACGAGAACGAGCTAAGAAAAATCACGAAAGACGCAATAAACGCACTACAACACTAGGAACAATGCCTCTCACCCAGCACACGAGCCACAGCACCAGGTAATAACCACCTAGGGTATGGGGGTAATGCTACCAGGGCTTTTGCCAGTGTTAGGAGGTGCCTAGCAGTGGGGGAATGGGTTTATTATGGGGCTTATAGAACAAGCCCTAAACCAGTCCTAGTTCTAACCAGTCTCGTGAAGCATGCCGAGGCGTTGCACGAGATAGCACGTGTCAAGTGGGATAAGGTGGCGTTGGTTACGGGCGTGGTTAAGGGTAGCGAGCATGAGACTATATTTAACGCGGTTAGGGATGGTAACGCGGAAGTGTTAGTGGCTACAACACCGGCTGATGAGGGTTTACACCCACCACCCCCTAGGTCTCTAGTTGTGGCTTTAGGTGGTAAGAGCGAGACCAGGACACTTCAGAGGATTGGTGGGTTGGTGAGACCGTACCCAGGTAAGGATGTGGCGAATGCCTTTAATACTGAGATAACGCCGAGCTCCTCCATAAGTAGGCGAGACCAGAAAGAAGCTGCATGAAAACGAACCCCACTGGAGAATAGGGTTGTGAAAACGAGGCGAAAACACCAGCTGGCGCCCACCCAGCAAATGAGTAGCCCCAGTGAGGGCACCCAGTGAGTACCCCAAAACACCACAACGCACAAGACGAATCATGATTTTGGAGACCATGTTAAAGCAACCAGAAACACAATGAATGCTAATTTATTTCCTAATGCAGTGCATGATCCCGTTGTCTTTGCGACAATACACATCGCATTCATAGTCTCTGCTTAGCACATTCAGTAAGTCATTTAATGACTTATTAACAGGCTTTAAGTGATATTCGAGGATTAACTCCCTGAATAACCTAACGTGTTCATAATCATTCAGTATCACATCGTACTCACAGCCCTCGCAATCCATCTTAAGCACGGCATCATTAGGATCAACACCGAACTTATCAATTAACTCACCAAGTGTCACCGCCGGGACAGCAATGGGACAATCGCCAGGTCTGTGGTATGTGTTAAAGGTATCTTCAACACCAACCTCCTTGATGCATATCCTGCCCGGCCTACTAGCCAAGCCATCATTAACCGGAACAACCACACCCTCAAGGTTATTTAATTTAATGTTATCAAGCATTTCGGCAAAGGCTCCAGGATGAGGCTCAATTGCAATCACCCTCTTTGCGCCCTTGTATGCGAAGTAGATGGCTGAGTCCCCTATATAGGCACCAACATCAATAACAACCCTACCATTAACATTCAACGGCTCGTAAGTACCATAATCAAAAACCTCAAGGATCAACCAATACATATGCCTAAATCTTACACCATCTTTAAACCAAAAGCCATTGGTTAAATCATAGACCCAACCGAACATCTTAGCCCAAGTCTCCACGTTACGAAATACATCATCAATACTATCAACCTCAACCCCATTCACAAACAACCTACCACCAACACACCCAACGGATTTAACCAATCCATGTGAAACACTAATGGCAAACATCTCAAAGGTCTCAGGTCTCAACTCAAAAACGCAATCACCAACCCTAGCCACAAGCTTAACGTTAAAGCCAAGCCTAGTTAAGGCATACTTAATCAATAGTAAAAACCAGTTATTAAATACATAACGAATAGTCAAAGCAACCCTAAGCTTCCTAAACATATTAAACAAAGCAATCTTAAGTTTCCTAAACCATAACATAATTAAACCCTACTAATTTAATAATGAAAGAGTTTTAAAAATTAACGTTATATCAAATTTTCGAGAAATCTCCCTGAAAATAATGATTAACTTGCCATAAACATCCCTATACCGAAACCACATATTATACATAGCCCTTATCTTTTCAACAACCTCGTAAAGGCTTGGTATTATCGTTACATGAACCCTTGAATAAACATTAACTAAGGACTCCCCTACTTGGTACCCTCCCTAAGGTAACCACATTATTTACAAAATTCATCAATGAAATTAAGAATAGAACGCGAAGACTTGAACCACCTCGACTTACCCAAGAGCTTCAGGGCCTTTAAAAGCACGTGAAATCCACCTTTAATACCCCCATCATAACGAACCACTATAAACCCACACGCTCCCTCACATTAACCCAACCAAGCTCTTCAACACCCCGCTTAACGTCAACGGCAACCTTAACCGGTAATACAACATTCTCAACATCATTGACTTTAATATTGTTAACCAGTGCACGGTAGTTTATGGATACTGGCTCTATGGCCATAACTAGGCCTTTACCGCATGATTGCATTATGCCTTTAGCCATGGGTATTGTGAAGGCGCCCACATGAGCACCCACGTCAACCACCACACACGGCTTTAACCTAAAGGCCTCCACATATCGATTCAATAACAGTAATTCATCTATTACTTGAAATGCCTCATAGTGAACGTAAAACCTTAACCTAAGACCATTGTGATTCACGGTAACAAAACCATAATCAAATGGAAAGTGAAGCACGAATAACCTGAAACACCAACAACCTAACAGGCACCCCCCATCCTAATATAATATACGGTTCTTGTCTTAGCGATTTTACTATCCTCATTCTTAGCATTCCACCCTAAAATTCATAAACCTATTGTCTCTCGCTTAAAAATTCAATAAGTCTGCTTCTTATTTCCTTTGGCTCGTAATTATTCTCTATCGCTTCAATGGCTAATTCCAATCCAGCTCTGTATGCTTTTGAAAGAGGCGTCTTTCTAATTTTACTATAAAGTCTTACTAAATTATAATATAGCTTTAGTTTCCTCATATTTATTTTGAAGCCATAGTAATGAACACTATATGGGAGTAGATACTCTTCTATTCCTGCGGTTCTAGGATCCTTAGGTCTAGATAATGATTCCCTCTCTAAGTGCCTTACAGCGCCACCATTGAATGATGCCGCATTAAAGCCCTGTTTAAGATAATGAAGAGCTAGTAATTGCTCATTACATATTCCTCTTATTGTATAACCTGGTAAAGAGAACCCATCTATATATGGTCCGGATTTAAAGCTCATATTCACGCCTCTGATTCCTATATCTAATTCGTAATCATGAGTATTAGCATTTCCGTTAAATGGCTCCTTACCTTTACATGTTAATAAACCTATGTCATTAATGATAAAATTACTATAATTAACCATTAGTTTAATTAATGGTTTATAATAATTAATTAATAATTTAACTGTTCTTAAGTGTTCATAGCAGTAGTGAGTAGCGGGTATAGTAATTCCATGAACGATTGCTATTCTATCATGATTCTTATGGAATATTACGTGTTCATTAATCCATGTTTCTGATGGTATTGCATCGTCATCAGTCGTCAATGTTATGTCGTAATCTTTAGAGGTCTCAAATATAATGTTCATGGCCTCTTCAAAGAAGCCGTAACTTTGGATCTTAACCTCAATATCCAGCCTATCTTTAAACTCACTGACAACATCTAGCGTCCTATCTCCAGGGCTAGGTTTATAAACAATTAGTACATAGAAATCCTTTATGGTCTGATTACTTAAAGCTTCAAGGGTTTGCCGAATTGAGTAGTTAGACCTTGAATTATTATAAGTAGGGATACCTACAAGAATCTTCATATCTATTCCCTCAATGCTTTATCTATAACTTCCCTCAATTCGCTGCATGTTCTTTCTAATGTAAACGTCTTCCTTACATATTCCGACACTTGCTTACGTAAGGCTAAATATTTGTCAGGATATTTTTCCGACAATTCAATAATTTCCCTAACTTTCTGAGCCATTCCTTTAATGTCTTTATACTTAACTTTATAAACCCCACCTATGTTATACATCCTTGTAAATGGTAAATCATGAACTACTACCGGTGTGCCCATAGCTAATGCTTCAGCTAATGATATTGAGAAGACATCCTTACTGGATGGGTAAAGAAATACCTTAGATCTCCTTAATACTGAATACTTAGCACTTTCAGCAACAAACCCAAGTACTTCAAAGTCATCCTTTAAGTGATATTTCCTTAGAAGCGAATAAAACTTACTCTCTACATTACGAAACAGAAATTTACCCATTATCGCGACTCTTAAATCCCTTCTCATCATCTCCTTCACAATCTTCACTACATCGAAAATACCCTTCTCAGGCTCATGTCTAGCTGACATAAAAATTACATCATAACTAAACGTATTATAGTATCCATTACTCCGCATCAATTTCTCTCCTGGTATTGTGACACCTGGCATTATACGAGTGCAGTCTACACCTAAATATCTTTTATAATAATACCTCGATGCATCACCAACGCATATGAGTGTTGTCATCTTCTTCACGGCCTTACCTACGTTTAAAATAGCATGCAAGGTCTTTATGCCATATAAATTGCCTTTTAAATAATCCTTAAATAACTTCAACAGCACTAACGCCTTAAAGTTCTTTATGAACTTTGATGTGGGTGTGTGTATATATGGTAATTCATGAACTAACGCTATACTTCTTATACTTAATTTACTAGTAAGCGATGCAGCCAATGTTAACCATCTAATGTTTTCCCATTGAATTAATAATGAATCAATATTATAGTCATGAATCACATGAGTTATGGTATCTTCATTAAGTGAGTGATCTATGATATACGGTATATTAAGTTTATTCAATAACTTTAGGGAATCATCCGGTATATCGCTATCGGTATAAATAACAAAATTAAAATATCTGCTTAAACACTCTAAGGTATCAAACGTAATCCTTTGAGCACCACCGTTCCTTAGATTAAGGTCACATATATAAAGAATCCTAGGCCTTTTCATAAATAATCACTTATAAGCTTTAAAAATACCTGTAGCAAAATATGAAGGTATTCTATAGGGATCATAGAAGGGTAGAGGCTTAGATTCCTCAAATTTATAGCCAATGCTTGTAAAAATTTGCTTTAGTGGTAATGGTCCATAATGATATTCACCCATAATATGTGTAAACCTGAATATAGAATCAGAAGATGCGTATTTGAAAACCTCATACTCACAGCCTTCGCAATCAATCTTCATAACCGCGTTCTTTATTTTCAGCCTATCAACTATTTGATCTAGCGATAATATATCAACATATACATAATTATCGTTATTAATAATGTTATCACGAAGCTGAAAATCACCACCAGCGTTAAGATTAGGAGGTATCTTTACCTTTCTAGGCCTTCCCAATCCTATGTTAAAGACCGTTATTTTATCTTGTAATCCATTTATTTTAACATTCTCTTCACAAACCTCTGCAGTACTTGGTAAAACCTCAAAAGCATATACATGTGCTGCGCCATTTAATGCAAAGAATATGGAGCTATCACATATGTTTGCCCCCAACATCAAGCACAACCTTACCCTTTACGGGAAGCCATGAATAAGCTTTATTGATAAAACCCCTCAGTATCTCCTCTTTCGGCATGTATTAATTTAATTCTTTTACCGCCGTAATTAACTATGAACTCAGCATAAGGTCTTGACCTTAAATCATAGAGTTTATAAGGATCAGAACTAGTAAAGACATGACCATCACGGTACTCTATTGTCCAAGGAGGATTAGTAAAGATTAGTCTAAATGATGATAATAATGGCCTTTTAAATAGATGCACCGCCTGTCTAAAATTGGTAACAACAAGCTCTAGAATCCTAAGCCTATACTTAATCCAAAGGAAAGAATCATTAGGCGACTCTATGGAAATAAAATTGTCTAAATGGTTAAATAACAGATTAAAAGCAAATCTCCTTAAGAATTTAAGATTAATACTACACGACATATTTCAGCGTATTGCCTATACCTATCACCTATTTTTAAATATTACTCCAGCAATCCCCTCTTTTCTTCTTCACTTATATTAGGTATAAGGATAACATTAGATAGCTTCCTCAAGTATAATTTCCTCAAAACGCCATATGCATAGTCATACTTGGCAATTAGCGTTTAGTAAACTACCCTAAAACCTTACGGATGGGAAACTTCCCATCCTCCACTGCCAAGGTCTCTGTATAATGCGATTTAGCATTTCCTTAGTTGAATCCTTAAAATGCTTGATTGAAGGTAATTTGCCATTTCAAAGGTATACCTAAACTTAACTACATTCTTTGAAGGATCTGGCATCGCAATAGTTGAGACCATGGCCAACGGTACCGCTGTTATCACTAAGCTACCAGTAGGTTCGTTAAGTGTATGATCCGTAGCATTGATAAGAATGCCCCAAGGATATAGGGTTATTACCGTCTCTCACCATCTCATCCATGTGGTCTCCGCTCATCATCACGTGGATGGTCAGGGAGTATGAGACCACTGTTGATGATGAACCGACCTAATTCACATTTGATCACCCTAAGGTTAAGTCTTGACGTCATTGCGGCCAACGAGATGGGTAGGTCGGTTTACTGGCGTATTGATTTAATAAGTTTTTAAGGAGAGATTGACATGATGCGCCGTGGGTTCTGTGGTTGTTAATGTGGAGGTACATGGCCCTAGGGGTAATGTTAAGCTAAAGGCGTTAATTGATACTGGCTTCTATGAGGATGTTATTACTGTTCCCGATAGGGTTCGGGAGCTAGGTATAGAGTTTAGGTATGAGAGGGTTAGGAGGTTCCCGACGGTAAGACTATCAAGGTTAGGTACGGTGGCGGCTGGGTTATGGTGGAGGGCTCCGTAACCCACGGAGATGTTGAGACCTGGCCAGACCCCAAACTTGTTGCTGGGCATAACCGCACTAGAGAAGCCGGGGTTCAGGGTAGATCCGAAAACAGGACGACTAGAGAAAAATGAGCTATATCTTCTGTATAGGTGATTCATTACAGCTCTAATGACTAGACTTTAAATATCCCTGAATAAGATTCTTAATATGAAGTAGAAGATAAATGACTGAGTAGATGATGGAGAAGCCGTAGTTCTCTTGGGATTACCCTATCGTGTAGTTAATGAAGGGGTTGTCTTGGTGGTGTTGGGATGCTTACTAAGATATTCATTGAATTTAAAGAATGATATTAAGTATAAATTTACTATTTTATAATTAAGAAACTTTTAATTATAAATGGTAGCCATCACACCTAGTCTGTGTTTCCCGAACTTAACTATATTGCCCCAGGAATTGCTCTTCTTATTAACTACAGGGAGAGCATAGGTATCCTATATTGTTTAATACTTATGGTTAAATCATAATGCCTTCTTACCTTTAATGAGAAGGTTATTATATCCCTAATAAGCCATGCATTAAGCCCATCATATAGTGATAGAGGGAGTTTCAGGTAAGGTATTATTATTTCACCTTTAAAGTAACTTTCCACATCATCACTCATAATGTCCCTTAATCTACGCCAATTCGTCTTCTCTGCAGTTATGAGGTAAGTATTGTAGCCGGATTCGCTAAGAGCTTTGGCCATATAAATCGCAAGTCTCTCGGCTCCTTCACCATTATTTAACGAATCATGTATAAGGGTTATTCTCATTCTTGGCTAACGGATTTAATAACATTATTTAAATTATACTTAAATGAATCGAAATGAAACTCCTTACAGTACAATGGGCTTGCATGCAACGTTCACAAGCCTCATCAACTCATTGCAATAGTCATTATAAATAACCCTAAGCCTACCGCTAAGTGAGAGAATTTCCTCAAAGCATTAAGCAGCGTAATCATCATAGAAGTCAATGAACGATATTTATATTAATTATATTATAGAAATAACACGAAGAATACTCTATCCATGCTTTGACATAATGTCTATAAGTTTGCCAACATAATAGCTAAATCGTTTGTAGCTGAATATAGTTGCTTTTGCTACATACTTAGCTCTAAGACTTTCTAGCTCGTTCTCACTTAGCTTAATGATGTCTTCGATATAGTTGGAGGCTTCCTCCGTATCCTTAAAGCCAAAGCCGTACTTACCGAACTCTACTATGTCTGTCCAAGGGCCTCCACTTTTATGAACCACAGGAACGAGGCCTGCTGCCATTGCCTCAACTACGGAGATGCCAAAGTGCTCGTATTTCATTGGATGCAGGTACACTTTTGCTCTTCTTAAGAGTTCGATTTTCTGCCACTCGCTGGCATTAGGTAAAATCCTAACCCTATCCTCAACACTGAGGGACTTAATTAGCCTAACAAGGTGCCTATAGTAACTGTATGACCCAATTGAACCTATTATCACGAATCTACCATTCTTAACCTTCTCCGCGATAAACGGCACCGAAGCGATGTTTTTAGCCGGCTCTATCCTACCTATCACCAAAACAATATTATCCCTATCCCTATTTCGCGATAACGGTAAATACTCCTCCACATTAACAGGTGGATAAACAACTAACCCATTAACTCCTAGGAACCTACTTATCATTGATGCACTAAACCTGGAGTTAGTGAGGATCATTGGTTTATACTCCATGTTTTTAAACAACGATATTAACAATCTACTCAATAGTTCCGCAGGCCTTGAATATATCCTTAATGCTGTATTGTACATGTACCTATCTGGGTAGTACAAGTACTCGAACCCAGGTACGAAATCAGGAAAATGCATGTAAAGAACATCAACAAATGTGGGTACAAGGATCTGCTTAGTTGCAACAACAACATCATACCTACGTCTCCTAACATCATGAATCCCTGCAACATCCCTTAAAAGCCAGCTCAGAAATCTACTATATATAGAGGGTACTATTCCATAGGGATACAGCACATATTCATTATCGATTACATTACGGTTGTACGATGTTAACTTTTCAACTCTATCCCACATAGTCTTCTCCATCACATACAGATCCACTGAATGCCCACCCTCCTTCAATGCCTTAGCAAAGGCAAGTGAAAGTCTTTCCGCGCCGCCGCAAGCATTTAAACTGTCATGGATTAATGCAATACGCATTTTAATGCCTGAATCTTACTATATTTTAAACTTTATTAATAAGGTAATGTAACATTTAAACTGCAAAGAATATAATTATTATTTATTAAAAATATATAAAATATCTGATCATAATAAATTAAATTATTATCCATACTTAAGTTACATGAATAAGCATAATTGATAGATATTATTTCTCTGTATGTTAATGGCAATGTTAAGTAAAGTTGTAAAAACTCTGAATTGCCAATGTATATATTATTCTTACTGTAATACTCAGTAATAAACATGTATAATTGATTAGCTTGAAGTGTTGCGGCATCTGGGTTATTATGAATCATGCTTAGGTCTGTTTGTGATCTGATGATGCTTCTGTTAGCTAATCCAAAGGTGGAAAATAAGGAACTAAAGACTATGGTAAATATTAAAATGCTTACAATAAATTTGTATGTAAATGAGTTACTGTACTTAAGTTCATATTTATTATTCATTTCCATTAATAACACGTACAGTAATGGGATTATATACATGTAAGGCATAAGTGAGAAGAATGTTTCAAAGTCAAGATTGAAATAGCCTGATATATTAGTTATGTATGCCAATGCCGCAACGCCGCTTACCACCATGAACGATAGAAATATGCTTAAGGCGAATCCTGCTAGTAGTCTATTATTTTTCTCCTTTAATGATCTGTAGGTTCCTATTAGGGATAATAATCCAATTATTATTAATAATATAAATATATCTAATGACCCCGCAAAGTTGAGAACTTTATCGATGATATTTGACGGTGCTAGAATTATTGTATGAAGCGGTGGTCTCTTTACACTGAAGCCAATAGTTAGGGCGGTGAGTAATGCATTGTACAAGTAATCAACGTAACCTACATAGCCAATCAGATACTGCGTCCCAAAGTATATAAGCCTAGCCAGAGAGAGAATTATCGCCAGATAGAAAACATACTTCACAAGTCCTAAATCCTTCCTGGCAATCAATACGTACAGGACTAAAAATATGGAAACCGTAAGCAATGCTATCACGTCTCTTATCGAATTAATTAATATCCCTAATGCAATCAATAGTAAAATAATTCCATCTGCATACGAAAGAATGTTTTTATTCAAACCTTTTTTAATCATGGTAACAGCTAATAATAAAAAGAGGGGATCAGCTATCGTGAATTCGCCCAAATAGAACCCAGTTGGTTTAAATATGAATAACAGTACCATGATTATAAATAAAAATTTATAATATAGCGAAGTATAACTATTTGGTCGATTTTCATTAACAGTACGTATGGGAAAGATTTTCACTAGTATCAACAATATGGAGACCCAGAGCAGCATTTTCATGAACCCGAAGACAATAACATAGGATACACTAGCACTGAGACCAGTGGTTTTGCTAATCAGCCACACTATAATGTATTCCGATGGGAAAAGGTAATGCGGATCAATCATATCTATATGACCATTATTTAACATCATTATCGCCGCCGATGTCCTCATAGATGGGATAATAGGGGCATTTGTAAATAGAACATAATAAACACCGCTGTGAAATAATCCGCTTATATATATTGCATTTAATGCTATAAATAACGAGAATATAAGATAGATCTCATTTTGAGTCGCATATTGAATACCCTTTCTGAACAAATTAATGTTAAATATGGTAATGGGTATGTACTGCAGTATAAGGATGATTCTTGTTAAAATCAAACCATAGTTGAAAGGATTTATTGAAATAAATTCAAAATAATCGAAGACAGCCATTAATATAAGTAATAAAATGAATTTTAAATAACTATGGTCTATGGTTTTAATCTTCATGATGCTTTCATCATTGTTTAAATATCTTAATAAGCCTATTCCTGATAACTTCCATGTTAAACTTTCTAAGTACATCATCACGAATCCTACCACCCAAAGCTATTACTTCACTTGGACTAAGGCGTGAAATAAAGGCCATCTTCTTAACAAATTGATTAATGTCATAGACATTGATTACAAAGTTCTCTATAACCGTCCCTTCAACTACTTCGCCCACACCACCAACCCGAAAAGCTATAGGAACAGTCTTAGATAAGGCAGCCTCAATAACCGCATACCCAAACGTTTCCTCAACTACTGATGGAAATAAAAACGCCCAAGATCTGCTGTGAAGCTTGATCACCTTATCACGATTTAGCCGAGGATATATCTCGATTTTCCTATCCTTATCGTTAAGCTTACTTAGTACATTTATGATTTCCCTATTATTGATACCAGTTAGTATGAAGTGAGCCTTTGAACGCCATCCTTTAATTATTGACATAACTATATGAAAGCCCTTAATGTAGGCATCACCACCAATATAGAGAAATGTAGGTACATCATTGATTTCCTTATTTATATTTGCATTTATTAGTTCTGGCGGTAATGGATTATACACCACTTCTACTTTACCTGCCAGTTCAGGTGCCAAATCAGTGATTATATCGGCTTGTCTTTTGGATACGCATATAATCTTATCCGCCTGAGACACCCACTTCTTTATCAACATCGGTAACCACCATAATAAGCTTACACCAATGCAATGCTTGACATCTCTCATGCACTCTAGTCTTATATTATCATATACAATTTTATGTTTATGCTCTTCATATGGTGCCAATATAACCGCTGTATAAGATACTGGAACATAATTGTGAAGATGAACCACTACCCTCTTACCCATGCTCTTAACATATGGTATTATAGAAAACATAAAGCCGGGTACATATACTACATCACTCTCTTGAAGAATTTTTCTAAATTCTTCTCTCTTAATAAGTTTGTTTGTGTTTAACCATAAGAGAGGAAGGGATTTACTCTCCGCAGACAGTAAAGGTTCGTAAATGTACCTCACACCAGGAAGTCTCATTGGATTCTTAGAACCTGTAATCACAGTAATCTTCAGTGTCTTCTCTCTTCGAAGTATATCAATAATTAAATGGGAGGCTAATTCAGCACCACTTCCATCAGGCCAGTAACGCTCGCTAACCACTAAGATCGAAGTCATGATTTATCACCTTAGTTTTTAGTAATAGCATCTTTTTCAATTTTAACAGACATTTTTTGTCTTTACCCTAATACGCCAAGATCGACACTATGTATCAATTAAATACCTAAGCAACTTATGCATTATACCACCTTCTAAGGCTAATCTTCCATAGTATATTAGCAGTCAATAGCTTAGGATGCAATAGTCACCTAAGTTTCCTTACTTGTTAGCACTTCTTCATATACATTAAGGTACTTCCTAGCTATATCTCTCCAGTCGAATTTCTTAGCGTACTCAATACCTTTTAACGAGTACGTGTCCCAATTACTTAAAACTGCGTCAACAGCCTTCAGAAGCGATTCATTGTTGTTAAATAATAATCCGCCACCCGAGCTTAATATATGCTCACGCCTGGCATCATCCCTATCATAGGCTATGACTGGGGTGCCGGTGGCAAATGCTTCAATTATTGGTAAGCCAAAGCTTTCATGTTTCGATGTTAGCAAATAGAAGTCCGCATTACAGTATAGTTTAGGGACCTCACTATGTGGTACAGGATTCAGATTAATTACGTCATTTAAGCCACTACCTATACCTACAGCTATCAAAATTGCCTTACTGTATTTACGTTTAATAACCTTAAAACTTTTAATTAATATATCTCTACCTTTAAGGTTATTATATGCTGTTAAATTCAAAATAATTGGGTATCTATCAGAAGCTCTTTTACGAGATTCTCTGGAACATGGTTTAAATAACTCAAGATCAACACCATTAGGGACAACCCTACCCGATACACCAAATAGCCTGCTTAATTGATTATTTGCGTAGTTAGAGACCGAAGTTATAAAGCGTATCTTAGGTAATAGTCTCCTGTATGCGTATCTTAAGCCTAAGTTTATGACCTTATTTCTAATGCCGGGTACGTAAATTGTTGGTGTATAGCCATGCCATGTGAAGACCAGGTTACGTGTATTATGCTCAACAGCAACTTTAGTGTATGGGTATGATGTGTGTATGTGAATAACATCATAATACTTACCTTCAACTGGTAAATCCTCTGGCTTTAGCTTGATGAGACTTACATACTTTGGTGGCTCAATCCTTACGACTCTAGCCGCTACCGTAACCTCAACCCCTAGCGCAGTTAAATACTTACTCAAATTATTGACTACTGTTGTAAATCCACCGCCTTCATAATACCCAAGCATCATCAGAGCCTTAAGCCCCATAATACATCGAATACCCTAGTGTAATATAAATATTAGCCTCTTAGCAAGCCAAGGATTTACCAAATATGTTAAGCCAAGAATCACCGAGCCGATACAAGTCATAGATTTGCAATTAACTAGGTCAATAATCGCTCTACTTAGCCACCTACCCCAATTTCCATAAATACCACCAATGATTGTGGCCTCGTCGTATTTGATATAATTGCTTAATCCTAGCTTCTCAGCTAGGAGTATCAGCATATGCCTAGCCAAGGCATGTCTAATAGCGTTATTCATGGCTTTATCGAAGCGACTTACTGGACTGCTAATCATTCTAACGCTACTGGCGCTTGTGCTAGAAACTCTGTAGTACGTTAGACGCCTTGGATCATGTAATATGGTACCTGTATCTATGAGGGCTAATGTGAAGATTAAAATATCAACAATGTCAGGAAAACGCCTAATGACATTAACCCACTTGTCGATGAAAACTCTTTTAACAGCCATAGAGCTTATCCTAAGTCCAAGGGTACATCCATATTTCTTAAGTACATTTAACTTGTCTCTACCACTATGTGCAATAATAACGTTGTAGATATTTGTCACTTCAACTAGCTCATCACGAATTGGCTTACCAATCTCGTTTATTGTGATAATATTGTTATGATAATATATTAACGAAGGATCGTTATCAAACACCTTTCTAATGATTTCTAACCTATCTGGTAAGTACATATCATCATCCTCAAGAAACGTAATTACATCACCTTCTGCTGCATCGATCCCTAAGGCTACCTTTGCCCCCTATCGAGATTAAATTAGTAAAGATACTCTTGCCGCCGATCTTCCCAACAATATTATCTACATACTCATCCCTAAAGTTCTTAACAACAATAAGTTCATACTCTCCCTCGGGTAACGTGGAGTTAATAACACTCTTAATAGCATCCCTAATGAATTCTCTCCTATTATATGCGGTAACAATAACACTAATGAAGGGTCTCTTCGTAAGTGCTCAACATAATAGTATCATTACTAAGTATCCCATATTACAATTTTAATGCTATTATAAAGTATGATGGAGGCGGAACTATATTCCTGGGTAATAATTGTACGCTTCCAGCATGCCAATGAGCATATATCCCTAGTGGAATCAATCTGTCTTTATTTAATGCACTAATGACATTATTCGGTGAGCAATCAAATTGTAAACTGCCACAGCCAGGGCAATTAACCTGGACGATTACATCTCTAATTCTTTTAGGTAAATACGCCAACAATGGGAAATAAGTATGAGGCTCTATGATAAAGCGTAAATTTGGTATTTGAACAATGACTAAACCCTTGTCTAGTACCCGTGAAATCTCCTCAATAACTCTGCCCCACATTGGTACGTGTTCAAGCAATGAAAAAGTAACCACGAAGTTAACACTTCTTGAACGTATTGGAATTCTTCTGGCATCTGCAACTACGAAGTCTACTCTGGCTTGGTCATTCATAGTCCAATCACTGTGAAAATTTATATCCAACCCAATGACTTCATCACAGATTCCTGACAACTTCCTAGTAAAGGCACCATTTGAACATCCAACATCAAGGCATAAAAACTTTCCTAACTTAGGCCTTAGAAGAACCGCGGACCTAATCACTACCTTGGAATACGCTAAGTACCTAAGCTCATAAAAACCAAGCTTGGAAAGCAAAGGTACGAAGAATTTCCTAAAGAAACTCATTAGGTTCTAGCACCTTCCCCCTCATTAATATTAATTTCAGCTAAGCTGTGTTTTCCCATTAATCAACACCATGAATCTCAGCATTAATGCTAAAGATAGTATCGAACTGTCCCAACACCCAAGCTCAATAACCATACTAATGCTACTCTACTCATGCCCCATCAACAGCTTAACAATAGCTTGAACCTTAGGATGCATAAAACTTTAATAACTCATTAATTACCTTACCCCAGGTAGTCACGCTTTCCCTACCCTTAGCACCAAGCCTCTCACCCAGCTTCCTATCCCTTATCAATTGCAGTATTGCGTCAGCCAATGCCTTGGGGTTTCTTGGTGGTACTAGTAGCCCATTAACCATGTGCTTTACCCTGTATGGTATTTCACCCACTGCTGATGCCACCACTGGTTTACCCCTGGCCCAAGCCTCGGTTATGGCTAGGGAGAATGCCTCAACGTAATTACTAATGCTTGGTAAAACCAGTGCAGCGGATGCGTCCAGCGCACTAATCTTCACCTCCTCACTAACAAAACCAGTGAACACCACGTTCCTCCCCACCCCCAGCCTACTGACCAATTCCCTGTACGGCCTTTGATCCCCTGGGCCTACTATAACTGCGGTTAATGTGGGCTCCTCCTTGGTGGCTATGCTGATTGCCCTAATCAACACATCAATGCCCTTTAACCTGTGTAGCCTGCCTATGTAAACCACGAATGGCTCATTGATGCTGTACCTGGCCTTGAACTCCTCGGCCTTATTAGGCATATTAAGCAACCACTCATTAACCCCATCGGGAACGTAAATGATGTTGATGCCGTACCTACTCTTTAGTATTTCCTTGTCCCTAAGGCTCTTGACAAGCCTAACATCACTGCTCCTAATAGCCCTAAGCACAGCCCACCTACCGTAAAGCGGGCCCAGCAACCTAACCAGAGCATTAGGGTGATCATTAAGTGCGTCTACTGCCATGAAGTGCATCACAGTCTTTACCCCAAGTTCCTTAGCCTTCTCAATCATTTTAACCGTGAATAGGCTGTTTTGGCTGTGTCCGTGGACAACGTCAGCGTTCTTAAGTAGGTCAATGGGGTACTCCAGTGGGTACGTTAGGTCGGGGTAGCCAAGCCCGATGCTCCTAACTCTGTGCACGTGGACCCCGTTCACCACCTCCTCTCTGGGTCTGTCTTCGGCGCCGTGTGTGCTTGTTATTACGTGGACTTCGTGCCCGAGCTTTGCCATGCCTTCGGCTAATGCCTTCACTACGTTTTCGAGCCCGCCTATCACGGGCCAGTAGTGGTGGTGTATATAAATAATCTTCATGAAATTATCCTCAAAATTACACTAAATTAAGAATCTTAGTATAAAGCTCTTCTACCTTTGTAGCGATATTGCTACATTTAAGCTCTTCTATGTTTGTTGATTTCCTTTTACTTAGTGCATCAATTATTTTTTGCGATATATCCTTAGGGTCATGTGATGAAAAATATAGTCCCTGTACGTATGGTATATATTCTCTTAGTGCACCTACATTAGTGGTCACAACGGGTGTGCCTAAGGCTAATGATTCAAACACTATTACTGGTGTGTAATCTGTCAAAGATGTTAATGTGAATATATCTGATGTTGATATATAATCCAATTTTTCCTCTTCGGATAACGTTCTTGATTCTAAGATTATAGTATCTCTTAAACTTAAACGTTGAATAAGATCGTGTAATTCAACTAGATATCTCTGGTCCGATACGGGACCTGCTATATATACTTTAAACTTTCTATTGAGGTATTTTTTAAGATGATCTGTTGCTTTTATAAGTAAATGCTGGCCTTTTCTTCTATGTATTCTGCTAATATACGTTATTACAGTATCGGAGTTCAAAAACTCATGAATATTTCTTTTGGGAACGTAAGTAATTAATTCGTCAGAAGCGCATGGGTATCTAATTATTGAAATTTTGTTATTATCAATTCCATTATCTATGAGCCATTGTTTTTCTAATTGAGTATGAGCAATAAATGCATCTACATTCTTTTGGTTCCAAGTTAATACTTTCATTACCAATTCAAAGATTATTTTAGCGATTAAGCTATCTACTCCAGCCATCTTAGGAAAATGCAGTTGCGCAACTACTTTATAATCCACCTTACTCTTCCAAGTGATGGCTTGGAATAAATGAGGATGTAAATTATGGCTATGAACAATATCTGGTTTAATTTCGAAAAGAACTTCCTTTAAATCATGCATTAATGTTGCATAACCAATTTTTATGAAAGACGGCCTAAGTCTATGAACAATAACTCCCTCCTCAACCACTGTACCAGGTTTTGCAACCTCTTTCCATCTATTATCGTAATTCACCGACACGACATGAACTTCATGGCCCCTTTTAGCAAGTTCTTTAACGGTATTGTGCACTATTTCTTCAACACCACCAATGCTAGGCTTATAAAAGGGAGTTATATGGACTATTTTCATACCTAAGTTGCTGTTTTCCTTAATGCTTTCCTAAGGCTTCTCTATATAGTGGTGTCTGCCAAGCAATATGCCCATCAATACCGAGTTCAAGGGTATTTACTTTCTCTGGCGGTCATTGTCAATGCTAGGATTGTCAATGCTAGGTTCAATGGTTACTATGGTGATGATATACCCTGTTTTTGCTAATCTCTTGGTTATGGATTTTACTACGTATTCTACACTGCCTATGTGTGGGTGGTACCTGGGTGCTACGTGTATTATCCTCATTGCCTTAGAGTAGGTATGTTGTGGCTTCCTTTAGTTTCCCTGTGGTTGGGTCTA
>OFEJ01000214.1_pt1 | contig 18740 bp, 16 predicted proteins | sample 1521051 | NCBI WGS metagenome assembly OFEJ01 (sample SAMN06268701, study PRJEB24108) | sediment metagenome | isolation source: Joseph's Coat, Yellowstone National Park, Wyoming, USA | place: USA:Joseph's Coat, Yellowstone National Park, Wyoming, USA | reverse complement strand
CTGTCAGGTATACTAAAGTTGTGTGTCTGCCTAGCCCTTCAAGAATATCTATAAGCTCTTCACCTTACGAATTTATCGGTGACCCTGGGTTTCCAAGACCCGTAGAGGTTGTGAGCCCTAGGCGACTAGCGGGGAGGCACTACGGTGAGTGGGCTCGGGGAGACCGTTGGGAGGTAGATGGTGGGGCTGGAATAGATGAAGATGAAGGACAATGAACTGCTATTTACTGAGAAACGGTAATACCCCGATAACTCGGTATAGCAACTCCGTAGGGGCGTGTGCCGTTCACTCCGATGCCCAGTGAATCCACTCCAGAGGTAGCAGTGCTACCAATGAGGGAGTGGGCGAGGAGAAAGTTCCTAGATGCAACTTAAAGAATAATGATTTTAGCCGTGATTTCCAACTTAAATTTCTTGCAGATGAAGAGAGGGGACCTCGCCCGACTCGATGAGGACAACAGGTCTCCCTTCCTGATGCAACTCATCATTCATGTATGAATCTTGTCCTGGAAATCGCTTTCCACGTAGTTATTTAAGTTACTTGTAGTCTGAAACAAGAAGGTTAGTGGTTTTTAGATATAAGTAAAGGGAGTGCAACCATTATTTTTTCTTGTTACGTGGCCCAAAAAAGTAGATGAAGGTGATTTAAAAAAAGGTGTATTTAGTTTTTTCTTCTAGGATTACTTGTTTACTTCTTCTCCTCCTTAACTGGTCCTAGTATTCTTGCAACCTTCTTGCCTGTGAATGGGCTTACTGCGAATGCGATTCTTATCTTTCCTCTCTTGGTCTCCTTTACTACTACCTCGTACTTGTCTGTCTCGAAGGGCTTCTTCTCCTTTATGTCAAAGAACTTTAGTTTCTCGGGCATGGTTTATCCCTCTTATGTTTGCTTCACTATAAATATTATGCTTGATGATTATAAAAAGATTTCGCAGACCCTGGGTTTATTGATGGTTCTATGCATATTATGCATATTGATGAGCTTATTAGGTAGCTAACTGACCTCCTCCCCGCCCTAAAGGGCGAGGGTTCCCTCAGGGCGGCTCACGGGTCTGTGGTTTACCACCTTCATCTTCATCACTTCATAGCTGGTAGGCGCGAACCGCGCCCACCCCGCTCCGTTCGTCCAGCGGTAGACCACGGGCTGGGTCTTCAGCCCGTTACCCCTATCCCTCGCCAAGAGTTGCCCCTCGCTCTTGGCTCCTTGGGACTCGGGGATATGTAGGATGTTTATTGCTCCGTTTAGGTCTGCGTTTATGACCTTCCCCATGCGGGGACACTTATAGAGACCACGTCTAACGCGCCCACTTTCGTGGGCATCCCCGCACAGAGAGCAACTTTTTGATGTATTTGGTTCTGCAACATCGATCACCCTGATTCCCAGCTCCTCACCAATCTCCTTGAAGCGCCTGATTGCATAACCGTAATTCCAAAAGTTCACTGTGAGTTTATTTCCATGATTCCTAGCAATGTCCTTTGGGTAACCCACTACGACCTCGCCCACTCCCCTCTTCTTCAACTCTCCCATTATTTTCCTAACCATGCTGTTCAAGGCGTGCTTCAGGAACCTCCTTCTCTTATCATAGAGGAGCTTAAGCCTCCTGCTCGTCCTCTGCCCATGCCTAGCCAAGACCTTCTGAACCTTACTTATCTTCTTGCTGTAGCACTCGTATTTAGAGAGGACGCCACCGCCCTTGAAGATGTGCCACGTGCCATCCTCAACATAAACCGTGGCTAAATTAGCAATTCCCAAGTCCACAGAAGCCCTCAAACTGCCTTTGGCTTCGGCTACATTCTCGACCTCTACTGGGATGTGAGCGTACCAACTCCTCCTAGCATCGTCGTAAATTACCTCTAACCTACCCTGTTTCCCACGCCACTTGAGCTTCCCTTTAAAACCCAAGGCTAGCTTGAAGTCCTTCAAATAGATGGTCCTCTTGTCTTCATCTACCTCGTAGCGGTCGTTCCTAATGATGATCATCAACCTGTATTTTCCACTCTTATCCCTCCAGTAACTTGGAGGTCTTGGTTTGAACCACTTGGGCAACTTTCCCTCCTTTTTTTCCTCGATTAAGGAGAAGAAGCTCTTCCAACCCTCGGCGTTCTTCCTAGCGACTTGTTGCGTGTTGACCTTCAACACATGCTTGTACTTCTCATACACCGCCTTTTCGGTCTTTGAGAAATTAACCCTCTCCCCCTTTTTGAACTGTTGCATCCTCAGCCAGTTCACTTCGTTCCAACACTTCGCTGTGACTATGCCTAGTTCCTTTAACTTCTTATGTGTTTCCTTATCCACTACTAGTTTAACTACGTTGGTCCTTCGCATGTCTACTCCTCTTGTACTCCTCAATGAGTCTCTTGATAACGTCGTCGTAGGTTCTCCTAGGGTGGATTTTCAACCTCTTCAACTCCTCCTTAGTATCCTTCCCAATCCTAATCGGCTCAGTAGCAGACATACAACAGAAGTCAACAGAAATAGTTGTTAATCAAGTTCACTACAGTGTCTTGCACAAGCACGTGGTGGAGTCAGAGCTGCTTCCATTCTGCCTTGAAAATAGAACAACTATTCAAGCTTACACACCGCTTGAAAGAGGCGAAGTAGCTAGACACCCGGTGATTATGCAGATATCCAGGAGAGTAAACAAAACGCCCGTACAAGTTGCACTTAATTACCTAATATCGAAGCCGAACGTCATTGCTATTCCAAAAACTGAGAGCTTAGAGCAAGTAATAGAGATAATCGGCGCGATGGGCTGAAGGTTACCGAGAGACATAATTGATGAGCTTCGTTCACTGTGATAGTTTCTCATTGTCCTAGGCTAGCAAGATAAACTTACATAGACTGATAAATAGGGTCCTAGCTCTGGCCTCCTCCCCGCCATGAAGGGCGAAAGTTTCTTTTGAGCAGTTCACTGGTCCCCCTCATATATTCGGGGCTAAACCTGTCATCTGCTGGGAGTCGTGGTGGCCAGAGACCCCGCATCCACGTGCTTAGGGGCAACCACAGTTCTCGATTAAAAAAGCTCTTATATTTCATCCCCGCCCTGAAGAGCGAGGCTTTCCGTTGTAAAGCTCTCAGCTTAGATACGGATTGACCTATTCCACAATGAAAGAGTCTTCACCCTTAAAGACAAGGCTTTAAGTAGTGAAGCTCGTTTGGCTGGGGGGTTGCTAAATAGTTTCGTTGCAGCGTGATAATAAAAAAGCGTACTAGAGTTCTTTATCTAATCGCTTATCCTAGTTATTTATTTGGTGATAGAAATTGATTTGCGGCATTGTTCTGTCCGGCGGGGAGTCCAGGAGGTTCAGGGAGCTTGCTCCAGGCATCTTTGATAAAGCTCTGTATGTATACGAGGGCGAGACGTTGTTGCAACGGTCCGTTGAGTTGCTGGAGAAGATCTCTGACCATGTAATCATCTCTGCTGGCACACCCGAGAAAGCCTACTTGTACAGGGAGCTGGTGGGCAGAGAGGCTGAGCTGGTCGAGGATCCCCCCGGGCTTAGAGGGCCTTTAGCGGGGGTTTATGCATCGCTTATGCGTTGCGCTGGGAAGACTGCGTTGGTTATCCCTGTGGATATGCCTTTTGTAACAGCCAGTCTTTTGTGGGAGCTTGTCTTCAGGGCTAGGGATGGCTTCCTGGCCTCTGTTGTTACTCCTAACAGTAATTTGTACCCGGTTTTGATGGCTTTGCCTAGGGAGGCTGGGCTGCGTGTAGCTAGTGCTCTGCTCAAGGCTGGTAGGAATAGGCTAACTGATTTTCATAGGGGTTACCCTAACCTATACTACGTTAACCTGGCACGTAGAGAGGAGTGGAGAAACGCTGTTGTCAACCTTAATGAGCCAGTCCTCAGCATTGATGAGTCAGTCCTCAGAGGCCATATCGCGGGGGACGTGGAGCTTAGGAGAATGAGCAACTCTAACAATCTGGACGATTTCCTGGAGGGGCAGGTAAGGGAGTCTATATGGTATACACTCAGGACAGGCGACCCAACAGCTGAGTTCAAGCTTTACTCCAGCAACGGATTATTCCTGTTAGCGGCAAAAGCTCTGCTTGACTCGAATAACAGCTACGAGCGTCTGCTGGGAGAAATAATCCTTAGTGGAATCATAACTAGAGGAAAATAGTTTTCAGAGCCGAGTATCGCATAAATTTTCCCGCCGTAAATGCGAGGCTTTAAGTTGTGATTCTCTTTGCATAGCAAAGAGGAAAACACGCTAGGGTTCAGGCCAGCGTACATAGTGCCCAGCGAAACCCGCATACTGACGGAAAGTATTTAGTCTGTGGGCTAGAAAATCGAGCCTCATGTGCGCTAGGTCCAGTACAAAATCATTGATAAAGTGGGCCCGCGGGGACTTGAACCCCGGACCTCCGCCGTGTGAGGGCGGCGTCCTAACCAGCTAGACGACGGGCCCGATAAACCACTCCTATCCTAATTGATCCTATACTAAACACAGACATTATATTTTTTGATTCAGAGCTCAGTCTTTCTTCCGCCAACTAGTGATAGTAGCGTTGCAACTAAGATAATCACTGCTAATGGAATATATAGACCTTGCGCGTTTCTCCATAGGTATCCTCCCAGTAGGCTACCAATTATGCTGCCAGTTTCCCTCGAGACAAAGAACATGTTTGTTCTGTACCCAGTTGTTTCCTGTATATACATGCTGTAAAGGAAGAGCTCTATAATCGCGTACAGCGTGCTTGAGACCAGCATAAAGACTGCTCCCTCGAGCGGGGTATCAACTCTCTCCAAGAACAAGATGAAGAACAATCCTCTGAACATGACCAATAAAGCAACGAGGACCCTGCTCCCCATCGATAGCTTTCCTATAAGATACATGAGAGGCCCAATTATGAAAGCAACCGCCCCCATGAATATAAGATAAGATGTGTAAGCTAACTTCGTTGCTAACAGTGAGGTGAAGACAACAAAGACGTAGTCCCCAAGCGCCACGACGAGGAGTATGGCGAGGAGGATCCTCCCTGGGCTCACGCCGTTCCTGCTCTCGCGCCCTGTTTTCTCAATTAACTGTATTGCTGATGGATTCATCGATGAGACCGAGAATAGAGCCCAGCTTGATGCTCTGTGCACGAGCTCGTCGATGGCTCTCGTGAAGCGGTAGAGCTTACGCTCGATCGCCAGGCCTATTGAGGGGAGAGAGATGAAGGTCAGTATTCCCATGGCTACTGATAGGTACATGTAGGGGCTGAGCCCCTTAGTACCCAGTGTGTAGGAGAACGCTATTAGCAACAGTCCCCTAGAAGCATACGTGCCTATCCTGAGCATCGCGTTAGCAGTGTTCCAAGAGTAGCTATCAATAAGCTCGAGAACAGATACGGATAATGCGAGGCTTATCGATGTAGTCGCTAGGGCATGGAGCATGTAGGCTATCGATACCCAGAGCTTCGTGTGCATGCTGAAAGCAATCATCATCAGTATCGATGAAGCCATAGAAATAAAAGCCAAGGTCTTGTTGCTTCCCCTGTCAGCTAGTCCGCCCAGCGTTAAATTAGCCAGTATGTAGACAACGCTCCAGGCGGCGCTAATCACCCCTAGCTCAAGCGCCGAGCACTTAAAAACAAATGCATAGTAGCTAAACAAAGCTATATCCATGAACGAGAGAGCACCGTTGTAAACCACCCCTATCCTCAGCCAGAAAGCCACGTTTAGGTCGCCTTTACAGCAATGATAAATCAAGTTCAATGGACATAATCTATTGTGCAGAGATTAAAAACAAAGCACCGAAAAAAGCATGTGTCCGGCAACACGTAGCCTCTGATAAAAAAGGCATTATGATACAGCTCCAAAATCCAAGAAGCAAGCGCGTCTCAAGTGCTTTTTAGAAGTAAGCTTGAGGAAACATTGCTGGGACCTGTTAGCAAAAACACCTCTAAGCATAAAACTTCGTGAATACAAATATTGTCTCAGCGAGTGCTTAGTGGTGGTAATCATGGAAAGCTGGATAAAGAACCCCGAGCTAGCTCCTCAAGGAAGGCTTCAGCTAGAGTGGGCTGAGAGAAACATGCCTGTTCTAGTTAGAATAAAGGAGAAGTACAGAGATAAAAAGCCTCTTGAGGGAGCACTAATAGCTGCTTGCCTCCACGTAACCAAGGAGACAGGAGTGCTTGTCAGAGTTCTAAGGGACCTGGGGGCAAAGGTCATGTTAGCCGCGAGCAACCCTCTATCAACACAGGATGACGTTGCAGCAGCTCTTGCTGAGGAAGGCATCATTGTCAGAGCTATAAGGGGAGAGACGCCGCAACAGTACTTCGATGCTCTGAGGTACCTGGCCTCTGCTGGGCCCGATATAGTTATTGATGATGGAGCTGACCTGCACGTCATAATGCACACCGAGTATAGCGCAAACGCGCGGAGAGTTAGGGGTGGAACAGAGGAAACCACGACAGGGGTGATAAGGCTGAGAGCAATGGAGAGAGATGGAACACTGCTCTACCCAGTAATAGCTGTTAACAACGCCTTAACCAAGCACATGTTTGATAACAGATACGGGACAGGCCAAAGCACCATTGATGGCATACTGAGAGCAACAAACATTTTGCTAGCTGGTAAAACCGTGGTTGTAGCTGGATACGGCTGGGTTGGGAAAGGAATAGCGGCAAGAGCCAGGGGGATGGGGGCCAGGGTAGTAATAACTGAGGTTGACCCAGTAAAAGCTCTAGAGGCAGTGATGGATGGATACGAAGTAATGACCATGGATAAGGCCTCGGAGATCGGCGATATATTCATAACCGCCACGGGGAATAAGGACGTAATTACTCTAAGGCATATAGAGAAAATGAAGAGTGGGGCTATACTGGCTAACGCCGGCCACTTCAACGTCGAGGTCAGCGTGGAGCAGCTGGAGAGGGTGGCTGTATCCAAGAGGGAGATTAGGCGAAACGTCGTTGAATACAGGCTTCCAAGCGGAAAAACAATCATACTGCTGGCTGAGGGGAGGCTCGTCAACCTGGTCGCCGCTGAGGGGCATCCAAGCGAGGTTATGGACATGAGCTTCGCTAACCAGGCCTTGGCGGCCATCAGAATATGGGGAGGCCCAAGGCTACCCGTCAAGGTCCATGATGTCCCGAGAGAAATAGATGAGGCAGTGGCCATGGAGAAGCTTAGAAGCATGGGGATAGAAATAGATGTTTTAACCGAAGAGCAGAGAAAATACCTGGAGTCATGGCGAGGTTGATTGCAAGCAAAGATTAGAGAAGCAATTAACGAAGCGAGAGCAAAGCTGGATGAGCTTGAGAAATCGAGGGATGAAGCCCTCAAGATTGTCAGGGACATTATATCCAGCTCCGGGAAAGCCATTACGTACTTGCTCTCTGGCAGGCATGGCGAGGCCGAGCTTGAGCTAAGCAGAATGGAGGAGTCCAGGAGAAAACTAGACGAGGCTCTAAAAGGATACCCAGAGCTCATGTACAGCGGCTTCGCGCAGTCAGCGTACGCAGAATACGTTGAGGCAGTAGCTCTGCACCATATCCTCAGCAAAAAGCATCTACCAAGGCCATCCGAGCTAAATGTTCATCCATCAGCCTTCCTGCTCGGAGTAGCCGATTTGATCGGCGAGCTCCGCAGGTTATGCCTAGATAAAGTCAGGCTAGACGATATTGATGGGGCCTTCGAGCTGCTGGACCTAATGGATGAGATTTACCTCGCTCTCAGAGAGCTGGATTACCCCGACCCCCTCGTCCCAGGACTAAGACACAAGGTAGACACCATGAGAAGAGTTATAGATGACACGCGAGCAATGCTTGTCGATGTAGAGAATAGAACGAAGCTAAGGAAAACCCTTGAGTCCCGAGGAACCAATACATAGTTTGTTTGGGACTGACCTATTCCCGCCCTAAAATGCGAGGGTTCCCGCTATTACGAGGAGGTTTGGGGCCGTATCCTCGTTTTATTTATAAACCTTTTGTATAATCCATTTATATTGAATGCTTCCTTTTGGGCCCGTAGCTCAGCCAGGTAGAGCGCCCGGCTCATAACCGGGTGGTCCGGGGTTCGAATCCCCGCGGGCCCACGAAAGCTAGTTTTCAATTTCTATTACCACGAGGTTTATCCGAGCTCCAGTACCCAGTACTCGCTCGTCGAGTCTCCCCGGATGAAAATCAGTTTGTTGTCTATTCTCTCTAGTTTATCTCCTTTCTCTCTGGGTAGGAAGCTTGGCACAACCTCGTATATTGAGACCTGCTTTGTCGCGGTATCAATCATGTATAGCGTGCCTGAGTCTCCCATCAACCATAATGCCCCACCGCCTATTGCTAGTCCCACGGGCCTGGCTACAGGTATCTCTACACTCTCGCTGAAGCTTTGTCCATCAAAAACAAATATGCTTGGCTTGTTGCTCGAGATGTTGATACCCGTGAGATAAACCCTTAGGTAATCGCTCGCGCCAGTCACAAATCCGTCATACGTGCCAATCATTATTCCCGTTGGCGTGCTGTTTACGCTGGGAGCGGTGGTGTTGGATGTATCCACCAAGCAGTACCTCTGGCTACCAGCCACTAGAAGGTACGGCTTACCATCCTTCATGAGAGGCTCGATGGCAAGAACGTCTGTTGGGCCGAAGCCAGCGCATCTTGCGAGGTAGGCCCAGCCCCCAGTAATGTTGCCAAGGTCAAATAAGCGGACAACTACGTCGCTGCCATCGGAATAGGCGTGGAAGAGCTGATTGCCAAGCAACGAGAAGGATGAATTAGCACCCAGCGAGTAGCCAGTTACATTGAAGGCAACACTATAGAGCCTGGCTCCCAGAGAGCCGTTAGCAACGCCGTAGAAAGCTGCCTCCTGGCTATCACCGATAAGCAGAGCATAGCCTTCGTAAATAGTTCTATTAAATCGACAATAAGCATAGACGTTAGCAACGTCTACGGTTAAATTTACATCTTGGCTCGCGTCTACGGACAACCTTATTATGTAGCTTCCATTGCTGAGCTGTATTCGCCCAGCGTAATTTATACTGATAGTATTGTTGACTATTAGGTCAAAACTCCCTGTCGTGTAGTTATATAGGTATAGCTGAAAGCTAAATATATTCCCGCCTCCAACCAAGCTAACTGATGCACTCACATCCAGGTAGGCCTCCACGCTCCCAACACAAGCTGTTGTATTTAGCGTTCCTTCAACCGTCATATTTATTGTTGTTCTTCCTTTGATGCTGATTACTTTTGTTATGCTTACGTTGTCTCTTACCATGATTTTCTGCAGGTCTGAGTCGTTAAGGTTAGTGCCTGCTAAATCACCTCTCAAAAGGTCACCGATGATTCTTGTCTGGCTTGAGTTAACTATGGTTATGTAGCCGTACTGCGTTTTCACGTAGCCGCTGTGTATTTTGTCCAGGAGGCCCCCGCTCCACGTCTTTATTCCCGCTGATGCCTCCCCTGTTTTCTTCTGCGAAGCCAGGGCTGTTGATACTGGCCCTTTTCCGGCTAGGCTTAAGAACACTGTTTTTGGCGAGTAGCTCAACGCGAGTTGCAACGTCCTGTTCTCCCCCGGCGTAATGGTTGTGTTCAGCCTTATCACATTGTAGCCGCCTGCATTATCCACCGTTACTACTCCCGTTATTACTAGTGGTTCTCTGTACCAATTTGTCACCTCGAGCACAAGTATCCTAGCCGCCTCATCGTACATCCAGTTTGAAGAAACGCTCCTAGCTATCTCGCGAGACTCCGATAACGTTCTGTACCTCTCCTCCATCAGGGCCTGGATTCTCCGGCTCTGCTCAGTTACGTAGGCGTAGCTAATCAGAAATATAATTATCATTGCTGATATAAGCACCAACGCTAGTACTCCACTAACGCCCAGCCTAGCCCTCCTCATCCCCTAGCTACCACCTTGAACACATAGGTGTTGCCTGCCTGAGTAGCTATTTTCACTGATAACTCACTCCCCGGCGCCACGCTTATCCCCCTGCTTATGACCAGCTCAACTAAAGCTGCACTTGACGGGAGGGATCCATCGCTTCTCTGAACCCCGTTCACGGTTAGCCCAGGATCCCCCCTGTGCCAGTATATAGATTCATTTATGTATACCGTATCTATGGCTACACCTCCGTTGCCTACCGAGAGGACCAGGTGTATGGCTCCTTCACTTACACTATAGTACCCGTAGACAAGGTCTACTACGGCTTCATTAACCATGCTCAGCACTTTTTGGTACGATGAGGCGTATAGATGCCACTCGGATGACCAGGAGGAGTAGTAGTTGATTAGGACCAGGCCCCCAGCAGCTATTATGATTAGAGCTAGGAGAACCGTGGCCGTTAGCTCCGAGACGCCTCTGCTTACCCTGCTGGTCATGTCTCTCTATGGGCACCATTCATTAAAATAATAGAAAATGTTGGTATAAAACAGTTATTGGGGGCCACGTCGATAACCGCTTTTACCAAGTGTTCGAACAGGGTGTTCCACGACATAGAGTTAAGAGAGAGGTTCCCCAAGATAAAGATGGAGGTAAAAAACACATGAGTAGAAACAGCCTTTACGTAACGGTACTCGTGTTCATAGTCATGGCTTCAAGCATAGCGTTCCTTGTTATAAGGGATTACTCGCTATCCAATCAACATGCAAGCACAACGACGCCTACAAGCAACGGAACCGGTAGCACAGCTTTATTCAAGACGTTCAGCAGCATGGATGAGCTCCTGGACTTCTTGAGCAAGCACCAAGCATCAACAACCAGCCTGTACCGAGTAGCGACAACCATGCCCTCAGCGACAGCCCCAATACAGCTAGCATCAACGGAGGCTAAATCCACATATGTTGTAGGGACAAACATCCAGGTGGAAGGAATAGATGAAGGGGACTACGTCAAGATAAGTGACAAGCTAGTCGTGGTTGCGAAGGGGAGCCAGGTCTACGTGCTTACCATAAACCCGCCTGAGCAGCTCTCCCTGGCCTCAGTAATTAATTTAACTAGCAACGCGTATGCCGACCAGCTATTCCTGATAGGCAACTCAAAGCTAGTTATCATTAGCCAATCCACGCTTGAGACGGAGGCATCGTTGCCCGAGGAGAAAGTCACCACAACCGCCCCGGGGAGCGAGGTCAGAATACTGCCAGTAATTATTGGAAGGCCGCTAACGATGATTAGCGTATACGATGTATCAAACCCGAAATCGCCGGCGATGCTCTGGAGCTTCAACTCCACAGGTCTACCCGTAGCTACAAGGAGCATTGGAAGCTCAGTTTACGTAGTGCTCCAGGAGCCGATTTACAGGATAATGGTAGTAGGCTTCCCAGGAACCTCGGGCGCTCTCCCCTTAATAAACAACGAGCCCCCATTGCCTAGCAAAACCTACTATGCTCCCGGAGAGAACTACGGTATTCCCGTCGTGGTACTAAGAATAGATGCTGGGACAGGCATGATGGATTATAGCGTTGTCTTCGCGCCTCCCGTTGAGAGAGTCTACATGAGCGGAGCTAATCTCTACTTGTTCTCCACCAGCTACGAGTGGGTAAACATCGATGTAGGCAAGCTCATAGAGAGGATCAAGCCCTATCTGCCCGACGAGTACAGGCAAGCGGTAGACAAGATACTCGAGATAGCCGGAATAAGCGATGAGCTCAGAGCACAGATGGTATCGTCTGTTCTGCAGGAAGCAATGGGCAAAATGAGCAATGAGCAATTAAAAGCAATGGTCAGCGAGATAGAGAAGTTCTACGCTGAGCAAGGAGGCTTTATAGGCCCTCTCACGCATGCTCTGAAAATAAGCCTCGACAAGCTTCAGCCCTCATCAAGAAACAAGTACTGGGGAAGGCTGCTCGACCAGTTCGCCATAAACGAGGATAGCAAAGGCAACCTCATACTAGCGCTGACAGCCGAGAAGATTACATCTATAAGAACAGAGTATGTTCCCGGAGGCCCCCCCTACATATACCCCGAGGTACAGAGCGTTAACAGGGTCGTTATCAGCGATAAGGACCTGAGGGTTCTAGGCAGCTTAGAGGACCTGGCCCCCGGAGAGGTTATCTACAGCTCAAGGTTCATAAACAACATGCTATACCTAGTTACATACAGGCAGGTTGACCCGCTGTTCGCCGTTGACCTCAGCGACCCAAGTAACCCGAGGATTCTCGGTTACCTAAAGGTGCCGGGCTTCAGCGAGTACCTCCACCCAGTTAACTCCACTATGCTCATAGGCGTGGGTTATAGTGATGGCTTAACGGCTAAGGTCTCGTTGTTCGATGTCTCGAACCCTGCTGAGCCAAGAGAAGTTGATGCCCTGGAGATTGGGTACTCCTCACCGGTTATGTATGACCACAAGGCGTTTAACTATGATGCGAGGACTGGGCGAGCGCTGGTGCCAATCGTGGATATGGATAAAGGCTTGATAGGCCTGGTCGTACTAAAGATCGATAACGGAAAGATAAGCCTGCTCTACAAGCTAAGGCATGATTGGTGCGATAGAGGCTTCTTCATCGATGATTATATTGTGAGCGTTTCGAGAGATCTGGTTAGGGTTTGGCTAAACGATAAAATGATTGCTCAAGAAGAACTGAGCTGACAAGGCGAGGTTTCCAGCTATAATCTTTTTAAAAAAATTCTTAAAATTCTTGAAGAAGTTTTTCCTCCTCACTGTTTTAGCCAGGTATGAACTTGGTGCCTGTTTCTCCTCTCAATGTGGGTATTGCCTTGTAGAGATGCCCTATGAAGGATTCTTTGCCTGTAGTCTCAGTGAACCTGACGCATGCCTTTACCTTCGGGCCCATGCTACCAGCGCCGAAGACTCCCTGCTCCAGTAGCTTCTTTGCCTCGCTCACGGTGAGTACTTTGAGGAGCTGCTGATTCGGCTTACCATAGTTTATGTATGCGCCATCAACATCTGTTAGAATAATGAAGTGGTCCGCTCCCACGAGCCTCGCTAGCAGCTGGCCAGCTAGGTCCTTGTCTATGACTGCCTCTACACCCCTGTGCCTCCCCTTCTCGTCCCTCACAACCGGTATTCCCCCACCACCGCTGGCGATAACGATGAAGTTGTTCTCGAGAAGTGTCTTGATGGCCTCTTTCTCCACGTTGTCAACCACGTCAGGCGATGGCACAACCCTTCTCCACCCGCCCCTAGGGTCAGGCTTAACCACCCATCCCTTCTCGGCTGCGAGCTTCTTAGCCTCCTCCTCAGTGTAGTAGGGGCCAACGTACTTTGTCGGGTTGTTCCACGCTGGGTCATCCGATCTAACCACGACTTGGTTAACTATTGTTGCAACCCTGTACCTGTGGTCAAGGCCTTCTTCGATAAGAACGTTTTGTATTGCCTGCTGCAACATGTAGCCAATCCATCCCTGAGTCATGGCGCCCGCGATATCCATGGTGAGCGGAGGTATCTTGTGTTTTAGGGCCTCCATCCATTCCATCACGTTTCCTACCTGCGGGCCGTTGCCGTGGGTAACAACTACCTTGTTGCCCATCTTGATTAGCTCAACAATGGTCTTAGCCGCGGCGTAGACGTTCCTCCACTGCTCCTCAACTGTTCCTTTCTCATCTTTCTGTAAGAAGGCGTTCCCGCCTAGAGCTATAACTATTAGTTTACCATTCATCTCCTCGCATCCCCCTTAGGTAAATTCGACATGAGAAATAAAGCAAAATAAAGGTAATAAATATTAAGCAATTCGCAGAAAAACGCTGCGCTCAATCCTGTTCTCAATGAAAAAATAACACGTGATGATTCTCCTCAGCGATGCGAGGTTTCTTCACGCTATCATCAGGGAGTATAACCGGGGTCATCATGATTATAGAGGGTTAGGAGCCCTTTCTCATCGCTGTGGCGGGCCCGCCGGGATTTGAACCCGGGACCTACGGGTTAAGAGCCTCGGCGGTCTAGGCGCTCCGGTGCCTCCACTTAATTGGTTCGCGCTAGAAAGTTTATAAAGATTTTTCATCAGTTACTTGGAAGTTTCCTCGCCGCCCTCGAAAATCAGGTGCTCTTTATCTTTGTCGGGCGAGCTTTTTAGCTTTAAGACTATATTGCTAGGCACCGTGGTCCTTTGCCCAGCTCTCTATTCTTGTAAGCATCAGCTTGTCAACGCTCGGCTTACGCTCCTTGAGGACCTCCAGGAAGTCATCCATTGTTATAGGCCTTGGCTCCCCCTCTCCTCTTTGAGCCTCGAAGTACTCTCTCACCACCCTGTTGTGAGCCTCTATAACTAGGTCTTTTATATCGCTTCCACTGTAACCCTCGGTTCTCTTGGCAAGCTCAACTAAATCGACTGAGGGGTCGAGCTTGAGGCTCTTTGTGTATATCTTCAGCATTTCTAATCTTGCCTCCTCGTTTGGCAACGGTATGTAGATTCTCTTGTTAAACCTCCTGATGAAGCCATCATCTAGTAGCCATGGCTTGTTTGTTGCCCCGATAACGTAAACGTGGTACTTGCTGTCCTTGTCCTGCAGACCGTCCATTTCCTTTAGGAACTGGTTCCTGACCCTCGCTTCACCTCCTACCTCGCTGCTGAATCTTCCAAGCAAAGCATCTATCTCATCGATGAATATTATGACGGGCTTGCCCTCCGTGCTCTTCGCTCTAGCGAACTTGAAGAGCTTAGCGACGTTTTTCTCCGCTTCACCAAGCCATTTAGACATTATGTTGCTGGCATCAGCGTATATGAATATGCCGTCCACCTCGTTAGCCACCGCCGCCGCAATCATTGTTTTCCCACATCCAGGAGGGCCGAAAAGCAGTATTCCTCTCGGCCAGCCTAGAGGGAACAAATCAGGTCTTTTAACAGGATAGATTATCGCTTCCCTTATTGCTCTCTTAGCGTGCTCCAAATCAGCTATGTCATCAAATGTGATGTTGGGCTTCTGCTCGAGCACTATTTCTTTGAAGAATGGGTCATCCGCTGTGCTCGCCTGCTCGCCGCCCGTTTTTTCCTCACTGTCACCGGAGCTAACGCTTGATGCGAGGAGTTTTGACTCAAGCGCTTTAAGCCTTTTCCTGTACATCTTTATCATTTCAGCGTATATCTGTGAGACGCCGGAGTCTGGGTAAAGCCTTATGACCTTCTCCATTACCTCTATAGCTCTTTTGTAGTAAGTCATGGCTTCTTCGTATTGGCCAGCTCTATCGAGCTGAACAGCTTTTCTAGCGTACGCGCTTGCCATATCCTTTAGCTGGGGGAAAGCCAGGCCTGACAACCATAATCACCAGTTGAGCGATAAATCTACCCATCACTTATCTGAGCATTATGGTTCGCAAAAAACGTTGTATATCCTAAGTTGTGCCAACTATTCTAATCTTGCCTTTTCTTCTAAGGCTCTCAAGCGCCTCGAAGACGTCATCTTTCCTGAGCTTGTACTTACTGGATATATCATCAACGTTTATTCTTCCTTTGTTTATCTTCGCTTCCTCGAGCACTATTTTCTCTATTTCCTCCAGCTTTGGCTTTTCCTTCCCAGCCGGTGAGCTTGGCAGAGCCACTTGCTCTGACTTGCTTTTGCTGAGAGTCACGTCTATGGGCTCGGGAGACTTCTTGGCTGCGCTCTGCGCTGGCTGCTTATTCTGAATCAGCGTTGTTGGCTCTGGTATAACGCTCTCTACAGTGGCTGTCGCTAAGCTCCATGCATCTTTTATTATCTTGTTGACCTCCTCGTCCTTTGTGTAGGAGTCAAGGCTGTTTAGCTCATGCAGCCCTGACGATGAGTGAATCATCAGCTCTGCTATGGCTCTGTTAATGTCATCGATTGTTGTTCCAACAGCTGGGAAGACGCTCTCAACCTCTTGCTTGAGGCCGACAAGCAACATCCTGATAGGCCCTAGCTGTTCCTGCAGGTCCTTCACGTCCTTCACTGTTTGCAGTCTCTGCGCCACTTTTTCTAGGCCTATAGCGACAAACCTCACTGCCTTGGTGAACTTCTTTATCTCGACTATTTCCTCCGCGAATGTCCTGGCCAGGTTATAGTGAGCTCGCCTCTCATCATCGGTCAGCAGTGGTGACTGGCTTTTCCTAAGGTGCTCAGTTACCTTAGCGTATAGTTCCTCGGCTCTTCTCTGCATCCTGAAAGCGAACTCGTTTATGCTATCCTGGTGCTCCCTTATCTTTATTATGACCGACTGTATCCTGTCCTCGAGGCTATCCTCCAGTGGGGTCTGAGCGAATAAGCCCTTAAGCCAACCTAGGATGCCTGTCTTCTTCTCAGCCATGCTCAAGATTCAACACCACTCTTGCCCCCTAGATTGGGGGGGATCCTCCTAGGCCGGCGCCTCCTCGGCGCCCACCAGCTCAACCACTATGTTTTGGCCTGACCCCTGCTGAGAAGTGGCTGTCGCTGGTGCCGCTGCTTCCGTGGCTGGCTTGGGCAACTCTACCGTGGATATATCCGCTGACTCTAGCCTTCCTATGAGATCGAGGACCTTCTTTGCATCGTTCTTTTCATCGATGTTTCTGTCTCTGTGTGACCTGAGTATATCGGCTGCCTGCTTGTATCCTCTCTCCCCTATCTCCCCTGCTATGTAGCTCATCTTTAGTGATGTAAGCGCTTTCTCTATCTCGACGACCTGGTCCTCAATCTCGTTTATCCTCTTCCTGATGAGCTCCTTGGCTGTTTTAGCTTCTTCCTTTAATGCATCGAGGTCTTTGCTTAGCTTTGCTTTAAACTCATCGTACGCGTGCTTTGGTATCTCGCCTTTTGAGTAAAGCTCTTCCAGGGCCTTCGCTCTTTTTCTGGCTCTCTCCAGCTTCTCAATGACTCTTGATGAAGCGTGCTTCCACTCGGGTATAATCACTATTTCCCCGTTACTAATGCTTATTCTGCCTATCTCAATGGTCTTGAAAACGCTTTCCCCGAATACAACCTCAACTGCCTTGACGGTCCCATCAACCTCGCTGTAAAGGCTCGCCAGAGTGCCTAGCACCCTGCCATATGGATCCTTAACCTTCTGACCAATGTATTTATCAAGCATATCGACGGTGTATATTATCATCCTGTACACCCTCCCATTCTAAGCTAATCCTCAATACAGATATGTTTAAAAGGGGTTGACCGCTGCTCCCGAGCCCCTGAATCTCCATGCTCGTATCACCAGGGCTATTTGCAACGATGGTCCACTGGGATAATGGGAGCGTCTTTGACCAGCGAATCTTGCTTCTGCCTCATGGGCTTGGAACGTTGAGTTAGACTGGCTATTTATACAACAAAGTTTTTTTGAGCGTGCATAATCATTTCTAACCGGTGTAACTCCGCCTTGTCTCTAAGGAGAGTTCCTCTACTCGATTTGCACAGGAGTCTTGGAGCAAGTATAGGCGAGTTCGCTGGATATCAAACCGCTATTTCCTATGAAAGCGTGATAGACGAGCACCTGAGCGTTAGGAGGGAGGCCGGGATATTCGATATAAGCCATATGACGATGATCCTCCTTTCAGGCCAGGGTTGGCTGGAGGTTATTGATAGGCTTGTTCCAAAAAAGCTTGATAAGCTCAGGAAAGGCTCTATTCTGGGCCCAACGGTTTTCCTGAACGAGGAAGCCGGCATAAAGGACGATGTTCTCGTCTACCCCTTGCTAAGCGGTGATTACCTGGTTGTTGGAAACGCTGTTAACCTGGCTAAGGATTTGGAGTGGCTTGAGCAGTACTCCCCGCCCGGGTCAAAGGTCACCTTGCTTAACACGGAGCACAGCTTGCTGGCTCTCCAAGGACCGCGCTCACCGGAGCTCGTGAAGGACCTAGTTCCCCAGGCCCAAGAGCTGGGCAGGATGAGCTTCCTGGAGAACGTCGAGACAAGCTTAGGCACAATCAGGCTTGTCAGCCGCAGTGGGTGGACAGGCGAGGATGGCTTCGAGTTTTTAGCAAAGAACAACGTTGCTGAGAGGCTCTTCATGTACTTCGTTAATAGAGGAGTTAAGCCATGCGGGCTGGCCGCGCGTGATACCCTGAGGCTCGAGATGGGCTTCCTTCTCTATGGGCAAGATATGAATGAGGATACCTCCCCCATAGAGGCCAGATACTGGATTGTCTTCGATCAGGACAAAAAGAACTGCGTAGGATGTGAAGCTCTTCATAAAAAATTGAGGGAAGGAGCCAGAGAGGTCAGGGTGGGTCTTAAGCTGAAGAAGGGAGAGAGAACAATACCTAGGACAGGAGCACGTGTGACGCTGCTAGGCGAGGTTATAGGCAGGGTAACGAGCGGTGGATACTCACCGCTTCTCGAAAGACCAATAGCCATTGCCTACCTAAAGCCTTCACACGCCTTGATGGGGCTAAGCGTCACGGTTGAGGTAAGGGGAAAACAGCTCGAAGCAAAAATAGTTGATTTCCCCTTCATAAATAAATAATCGAGTTCCTTCATAATAACAGCTGACCTCTCCCCGCCCTAAATGGCTAGGTTCTCCGTCGTAAACTCTATTATTTGGTTCCCTAAGAATAATAATAATTCAGGATATAATTCTTAATCAAGCTCCCAGTGAGGTGATTAATACATTATGTCAATAATCGAAGAGGCAAAAACACTTGGTCTCCCCAAGAGAATAGGGAGTCATAGCCACATTAGAGGCCTCGGGCTCGATGAGAAGGGGGAGCCTAGAAAAATAGCTGATGGCATGGTTGGCCAAGAGGAAGCCAGGAAGGCCGCAGGCATAGTTGTCTCCATGATAAAGGAGGGGAAGATGGCTGGGAGGGGGGTGCTGCTGGTAGGTCCTACTGGGACGGGCAAAACAGCCATAGCAGTAGCTATAGCCCGGGAGCTCGGTGAGGACACGCCTTTCGTCGAGATGAGCGGCTCCGAGATATACTCAACTGAGCT
>OFEJ01000207.1_pt1 | contig 19196 bp, 19 predicted proteins | sample 1521051 | NCBI WGS metagenome assembly OFEJ01 (sample SAMN06268701, study PRJEB24108) | sediment metagenome | isolation source: Joseph's Coat, Yellowstone National Park, Wyoming, USA | place: USA:Joseph's Coat, Yellowstone National Park, Wyoming, USA | reverse complement strand
GCTTAAGCAGTTTAAACATCTGATACATTCTACAGAATTTAAATCCTTAGGGATGCGCAAACCCATGGGGCAGATTTTCTCACAGGCTCCACAGAGGGTGCATTTCTTTTCGCTCCATCTCAGCCTAAACAATCCATACTTGTTAAAAATCCCATATATCAAACCAAGCGGGCATATATTTTTGCAAAAAAACCTAAGGTCTACAATACATAGAATTAAAAATCCAAATAATAATGCTGTTTTTAGATAAAAGGTTAAACCTATATTCTTGGTCAAATGCGGCTGAAGTATTAAATTTAAATACCCAGCTTCCAAGGTCCCAGCTGGGCAAACAAACTTACAAAACCAAACTAAACCATAACCTATTTCAGTTAGGTATAAAAATGGTAGAAGAATAACAAAAATAATCAAAAAAAGATGCTTTAAATATCTTTGTAAGGAGTAGGGGAGAAGGATTTCCCTTTTATAAAAGGGAATACGATACAAAAGCTCTTGAAAAAGCCCAAAAGGGCAAAGCCACCCGCAGATCACCCTTCCCAAGGCAAGGCTCATCAAAAGTATCAAACCCAAGGAATAAGCAAAGGCTGAAATGAAAAGCTGAGTTGGAAGCGACCTAAGTGAGGCAAAAAGATTTTGGATAATACCTAAGGGACAGGAAAACCAAGCCATAGGGCAAGAATAGCAGTTCAACCCAAAGGAACAAAAACTTTTAAGAAAACCTGTATAGGGTCCCTTTGTTGTTAAAAACTGAAAGGAACTATTCTGAAAGAAAGTTGAAGCAACCTGAATAAGAAAGCGGAGCTTAAAAATCCTCATTTTCTTCAAGTCCCATACAGGAAAGACAAAGAATTGCACCTCGCGATTGAACAAATTGGTAACCTGAGTTAAACAAACCAATTAAAAGAGCAGCTATAGCTATTATCCAAAAAAAGATAGGAATATATTTTAAGAATTTATTCATTCTAATTTTCTCTGAATGTAGGTAGCAATCTCCTCAGCAAACTCTTTCGCAATATTGCTATCCTTTGCTTCAACCATAACTCGGTACTTAGGTTCGGTCCCCGAGGGCCGAACAACAACTCTCCCTTCATCTCCAAGTTTTTTTTCTAATTTATTGATGAGGTCTGTGAGCCCTTCTATTTCATGAACAGGTCTTTTTTCCTTAACCCTAATGTTTAGGATTACCTGCGGGAATTTTTCATAAAGACCTTGAAATTCCGAGAGGGTTTTCCCTTCTTCTCTTAAAATAGAAAGAAGCCTTAACGCAGTAAGCAATCCATCACCAGTTGTGGATTTGTCAAGAAATATGATATGTCCAGATGTCTCGCCACCAAGAAGAATACCCTTAGACTTCATCTCTTGAACAACATACCTGTCTCCAACAGAGGTCCTAATAAGCTCTATTCCAAGCCTTGAAAGATATACTTCTAACCCTTTATTCGTCATTACTGTACCTACTACTACCTTCGGATTAAGCATTCCCTTTCTAAAAAAATAGGTAGCAAAAATTGCCAAAAGGTCGTCTCCATCGTAAAGGTTTCCCTTTTCATCGCAGATAGCAATCCTATCTCCGTCGCCATCAAGCGCAATCCCAACATGGCATCTTTCTTCCATCACCTTTTTTCGTATCACCTCTGGATACAAGGCTCCACAGTTTTCGTTTATGTTTACTCCGTTTGGTTGGCATCCTACCCTAACTACCTCAGCACCTAATTCTTCAAGCACCATGGGTCCAATATAATAGCAGGCCCCGTTTGCACAATCGATAGCGATTTTAAAACCTTCGAAATCAATGTTTGGGGGGACAACAGATTTTAGATGAATAGCATACCTTCCTATGGCATCCTTAATTCTAAAGGCTCGACCAAGCTCTTCTTTAGTTGACCTTATCTCCTTAAATCCCTCATCTTCAAGCAGAGCTTCTATTCTTTCCTCAAGCTCGTCAGGTAGCTTAAATCCTGTATGGTCAAAGATTTTGATACCGTTATCATAGTAGGGATTGTGAGAGGCTGAAATAACAATCCCCGCTCTTGCCCTCATGTCTTTAGTTAAAAAGGCAATAGCTGGCGTAGGAAGAGGACCCACCAGATAGACATCTACCCCCATAGAACATAGTCCAGCTGTTAGGGCATACTCAAATATGTAGCCTGAGATTCGCGTGTCCTTCCCGATGATAACCTTTTGGTGTTGACCAAAAGTTCCTCTAAACAAATATCCTATAGCTCTACCTACCTGAAGGGCTACCTCAGGGAGCATTGGGTAGACATTCGCTTCTCCTCTAATACCATCAGTGCCAAAAAGCTTTCGCATTCTAACCCCCTCTCAAGAACTAAAGAATAGAAAAATACAAATTTTATCGAGCGAGATATACAATTTTAACTTTTTTTGGTTCAATCTCAAGCCCATTTTCAGGAATTTCAAGTTCAACATACATCACCTTTTCCTTTTTTAGTTCATCAAACTCTATAGGAACTGTTTTTATTTGGTTTATATTTTTAATATCATCCCAGCTTCCTTTTACAATTACAAAGCTTGGTTCAACGAGTAGCTTTGTTTTAACTACTATTTTTTGACTAAATTGTATCCTAACAGGAACTTTTTTAGAACTAATTTTCTTTATTACAACCATAATGTATGATGGAGTGACTTCTTTTATTTTAATATTATTTATTTTTAAACTTTCAATAGGAACTCGTACTTGATATGCTCCTTGAGAGTATCTTGTAAGGTCGATCTGAAGTTTCAAATTCTTAATATCTGCATTTCTTAAATTACTTCTTGTGGCTTCTAATTTTACATCTACTTGAGATGGATTTAGCTCTACTATATAATTTGCTTCTGAAGATAGTCTTGGTTCAATAGGGACTTGGATGATTTTTTCAATGGGTTTGCCCCAGACCACAAAATACCATAGAATAAACGACAAGATTAAAGCTAAAATTTTGTATTTATGCTCTCTTTTCATCCTCTTTAACCCGTAATCTCTTCCACCATGGCTGGAGAGTTTCAAATCCCAAAAGTTGAGAAAGCATCTTTCTTAATGTAGCTGGTGTTATGTCTCTCGAAATTTTCCCTCCAACTGCTAATGAGATTTCTCCTCTTTCCTCTGATACGATAACAGCGACAGCATCAGATACCTCCGTTATCCCAATACCTGCTCGATGTCTTGTTCCTAAATCTTTAGCGATATCCGGATTTGTAGAAAGAGGAAGAACTACACCGGCTGCAACTATTTTTCCACCGCTTATGACAACTGCCCCATCATGAAGTGGGGATTTAGGATTGAATATGCTTATCAATAATTCTTCAGAAACTTTGGCATCAAGAAGCACGGCTCCTTCAAGATAATCCTTAAGACTTATTTCTCTTTCAAACACGATTAAGGCGCCTACCTTTTTTTCAGCAAGTTTAGTAACAGCTTTTACCACTTCTTCTATACCAAATGAGTATTCAGTCTGGATCCTTGCGATAGGAACTGTTCCTATTTTAGCAAGAGCTTTTCTAATATCATCTTGAAAAACAATGATTATGAGTATTAGTAATGAAGACATAAAAGTATGAAGTATCCAGTTTAATGTTAAAAGTTCTAAAATCTCCGAAAAAAAGTAAAGCAGAATAATAACAGTTAAGCCTGCTAACATTTGTAAGCCTTTTGTCCCTTGAAGCAAAAGAAGAATTCTATATATTAAAAAAGCGACAACTAAAATATCTATTACATCTTTCAACTGTATAGAACGAAAAACACCAATAAAATGTTCAATTTCTTGAGGAAAATTTAAGACAAACAAATCTTTCTCCCTTGTAAGGACTTAAAAACAACTAAAGCGTCTTTATTAATGCTTACATTGTGAACACGAAAGATATTTACACCTTGAAGGTAGCACCAAAGCGTAACCCCAGCAGTTCCTGCATCCCTTTCATAAGGGGGCTTTTTTATGATTTCACCTATGAACCCTTTTCTTGAAGCCCCAATAAGTATAGGTGAACCAAGCTCTTTAAAGGATGACAAATTCCTGAGAAGAGTAAGGTTGTGTTCAAAGGTTTTCCCAAACCCAATACCAGGGTCGATGATAATCTTTTCTTCCGATATTCCTTGGGAAATCAAGTAATCTTTCCTTTGATATAAAAACTCTTTAACTTCCCTTACAACATCATGATAGGTCGGTGATATCTGCATGGTTTTTGGTGTGCCTTGCATATGCATTATGATAACAGGACAGTTAAAATCTTTAACCACATCAACCATTCTATTGTCAAACCTCAAAGCGCTTATGTCGTTTACTATGTCTGCTCCTTCTTTTAGGGCTAACTCTGCAACCTTAGCCTTATAAGTATCAACGGATATAATCGCCTGGGGGAAGGTTTTTCTTAGTTCTCTTATAACAGGTATAACCCTTTTTAGCTCTTCCTCTTCTGAAACTGGGTCAGCAAAGGGCCTTGTAGATTCTCCGCCTACATCGATGATATCAGCTCCCTCCTGCAAAAGCCTTTCGGCTTGAAGTAACGCTTTTTCTACATCTAAGTATCTTCCTCCATCTGAAAAAGAATCAGGAGTAACGTTTAATATTCCCATAAAAAAGGGACCTTCTTCCCAATTAAACAATTTGTCCCTAATTTTTAAAGGTTTCAGCATAAAACAAATAAAAGCTTTCGAAGGGAATTTTCTTAATTTCCCTGCAGGAGAAGCTTAAACCTTTCAGCCTCTATAGTTTCCTCTTCAAGCAAGGTGTTTGCTACAAGGTGAAGCTTATCAACATAAGTTGTAAGAATAGTCTTAGCCTTTTGATAGCACTCAGTAATGATGTTTCGAATTTCTAAATCAATTAACCTTGCTGTTTCTTCAGAATAATCTTTTAGTTGAAAAAGCTCCTTCCCGAGAAAGACCTGCTCCTCTGTTTTTCCATAAGTTAAAGGCCCCAAGGTTTTACTCATGCCAAATTCACAGACCATTTTTCTTGCGATTTGGGTAGCCCGCTTAAGGTCGTCCCTTGCACCTGAGGAAAGCATGTTAAAGATCAGCTCCTCGCTTACTCTTCCCCCAAGAAGCACGGTTATCTTTTTTAAAAGATAGTCTTCAGTGTAAATGTGCCTATCGTCAAGGGGCAATTGTTGAGTAATCCCAAGAGCCATTCCCCTTGGAATAATGCTGATTTTATGAACTGGGTCCGGGTCTGGTAAATAGTAAGCTACTAAGGCATGTCCTGCTTCGTGATAGGCAATGATCTTTTTCTCCTCTTCGCTCATAGCATATCCTTTTCTTTCCTTTCCCATCAATATTTTATCCTTTGCTTCCTCAAGGTCTTCCATATCAACTAATTCTTTTCCTTTTTTAGCTGCAATGAGAGCTGCCTCATTCATTAGATTTTCAAGATTTGCTCCTGTAAAACCCGGTGTGCTTTTAGCAATTACCCTTAAATTCACGTTTGGAGCCAGCTTTACTTTTTTAGCGTAAATTTTTAAGATCGCTTCCCTTCCGTTAACATCCGGAGGAGGAACATAAATATGCCTGTCAAACCTTCCGGGTCTCAGGAGCGCTGGGTCAAGTATGTCAGGTCTATTCGTTGCCGCAAGAACAACGATACCTTCCGCGGTGTCAAATCCATCCATTTCTACAAGAAGCTGATTTAGCGTTTGTTCTCTTTCGTCATGACCACCTCCAAGACCAGCCCCCCTCATCCTACCCACAGCATCTATCTCATCAATGAAGATTATACAAGGGGCATGAGCTTTAGCTTGAGCAAAAAGGTCCCTAACCCTTGCTGCTCCAACACCTACAAACATCTCAACAAAATCTGACCCACTGATGCTAAAAAAAGGAACGCCAGCCTCGCCAGCAACAGCTTTAGCTAATAAGGTCTTCCCGGTCCCAGGCGGTCCAACAAGTAAGATACCTTTAGGAATTCTTGCTCCCAGACGAGTAAACTTGTGTGGGTTCTTTAAAAATTCAACAACTTCTTGCAGTTCCTCTTTAGCCTCTTCAACACCTGCTACATCTTTAAAAGTAACTTTGCTTTCCCCTTCCTTAATTAATCTTGCACGGCTTTTAACAAAGGAAAAAGTGCGGTTTCCTGGTTGCACTTGGCGCATAAAAAGAACCCAAAGTACGATCAATACAAAAAATGGTAGCCAAGAAATAAGAAAGTTTGTGACCCAACCTCCTTGACCATCTGGTTTAACTGTAATCTTTACGTTTTTCTCTTTTAATTTGCTTATTAGATCTTTGTCCTCTAAAAGTATATAGGTTGAAAATTCTTTACCGTCCCTTAACTTTCCAGTTACATGTTTACCTTCTATAACAACCTCTACGACATCGTTATTTTCAAGTTTAGATAAAAATTCAGTGTAGTTAAGGTTTAAAGTAGGGGAAAGACTTAATTCCTGAAGGAAGTAATTATAACCCACCAGGATCAAGGCTCCAATTATTAGCCAAACTAATAAAAGTTTAGATATCCCTTTCATTTTCTACCCTTTATAATTTTTCTTTATAAAAATTCTATATCAAACTCTTCTCAAATTCAAGCGTTAGAATTTTCTAACCTTATAAGAAGGACTTCCTCTGTAGTCTCTGTGGATCTAAACATAGGATGAATGTACAAGCCATAGACAGCGAGTATTTCCCCATCCTTTTCAACGATTAATAAGACATCTCTTTTATAAGCAGGCACCCTTTTTTCCCACAAGAATTTTTTTAATTTTTTATGACCTAAGCCGGGAATGTATATTCTATCTCCTGGCCTCCGGTTTCTTACAATTATCGGAAAAGCAACCTTATTGGCATCAAGAAGTATAACCCTTTGTAAAAAAGCAGAGTCAGGTAGGCTTTTTTTGCTAATTTTTTCAACTAAAATTTTACCTAAATTTTTTAGAGGTAAATCATAAATCCCAAGAGAAGAGATAACTAATTCAAAAGGTTCTACTGGGCTTATTCTTTGACTTATTCTAATGTATCCTGGACCCCGGTAGACACAAAAGTTCCCGGGTAAGCATATAGGACCTTTAGCTTTTCCAGTTAGCAGTGTCTCAATTTGAAAAATATGTCGTGAGGTGATTCTAAAAAGGGGTAACCCCATCTCATGGAAAGCTAAAAAATATACCCTTCTCCTAATAACTGAGGGAAGGTTTTTTAACTCTGTTAACTTAAGGGCTAAATCATCATCGATAATGGCTTTAACTTTATTAAAAGCTTCATGAGCTAAACTTTCTATAAGCTCTTCTTCCTCAGCGATGATGACTGCAGTTTTTCTAACTGCCTCTTTAATCTTGGGATTAAACTCTTTAGCTAAAAAGGGGATTAAAACATGCCTCACCTTATTTCTCAAAAAACGAAGGTCTTCGTTTGTAGGGTCATCCCTCCAGCTCAAACCCTTTTCTTGAGCGTATTTTTTTATCTCTTCTTTAGTGAGAAAAAGTAGGGGGCGAACTATCAGATTCTCTCTTTTCAAAGGAATACCCGCAAGACCTCTTCTTCCCGTGCCTCGGATAATTTTCATGAATATCTCTTCTGTCAAGTCATCAAGATGATGAGCAAGAGCAATCTTTTGGAAGTCATAGCTCTTTGCCAATTCATACCAGGCTCGATATCTTAATTCTCGCCCCGCCATTTCAAGGCTTAATCCCTCTCGCTTGGCGTACATTGGGACTGGAGCAGAGGTAATAAAAAGCGGCAATCGTTTTTCTTTGCATAACCTGTATACAAAAAGAGCATCCTCGAGGGAATTTTTCCGAATACGATGGTCGTAATGAGAGACAAACAGCCTAAGGTTAAAGCGGTCTCTTAGCTCTAATAAAACGTCAAGGAGAACAACAGAATCGAGCCCTGCTGATACCGCAACAAGGACCCTATCTCCAGGCTGAAAAAGATTGTTCTCTTCAATAAATCTTTTAATCCTTCGCAGAAGCAAGGTCTAAAAGTTCCTTTCCTTCCCTCTTATGCCTATTAAAAGCAGTCTTAGCAAGGCGGATTAGCTGGCCAGAAATATCACGAAGAGGTCTTGGCTCGCCATATTCAGTGTATATAGCCGTAGGAGGAGGAGCTTTTTTAATTTTTAGCTTGGAAGAAAGCTCTTCATAGATTTGTCCTTTATCTTCAATTTCCCCAATCTCTGACTGCTCACCGCTTGATAATTTACTAAAAAAACCTAAAATAGTCGAAATATCAAAGCGTTTGTGAAAGGCTTCTGTGTCTTTGACTAATTCTTCATAGTATTCTTGAAATGCCTTTAATCTTTCATTATAAGCCTTTACTGATTCCTGCAAGTCTTTATAAATTTCTAAAAAGAGCTTAACAAATCTATTTTTAGTAGTAAATGCAAAAGGTGCCCCTAATCTCTTAAACAGTATCTTTTTTATGTTTTCGGAGTCCAAGATCTGTTGAAAATAGCATCCCTTTAAATCAAACCCCGTAATCTTTTTAAACTCTTGAATGAGCTCATCATCTCTTAACATTATAACAAGTCTACAAACATTTTTTAGTAATCTTTCTTCGAGTTTATCCATTTCTTTGATGTCTTTTTGATAGGTCTCCCAGCTTTCTTCTAAAAATTTTTTTTCAGAGAAATACTCTTCAGCAATTTCTCTTTTAACTTCAGAGCTTAAAGTTTCAGCTATATCTTCCCAACCCTTGATACGAGTCATCATTTTCCACCTTCTCTAAATTTAATTTCTGTTACATCTAAATAAAAAACGATTGGGCCATTTAGTTCTTCTTTATTGGTATAAGTGAATTCAGCGATCCTAAGGATAACATTAGGAAAAATCTTCTGTTGAATTTTTATGGTCTTGTTTCTATAGTCTGTCATTTTAGTTGATAGGTCTTTAAGAATAGACTTAAGCTTTGCAATTTCTTCAGTTATTCTTTTTCTTTCATTAATCAGCTTTTCTACATACTTTAACTTTTCTTCAGTTAACCTTCCCTCTTTTTTCAGCTTCAAAGCTAACTTCAATCCATTATCTATTTTTGTAAGAAACTCATTTAAAATTTCTATTCTTTCAATGGTTACTAAATAGTCGTTTACTATATCGGGACAATAGCCTGCCCCAATTATGGTTAAGGTTTGAGCAATATGTCCAACTATCTTAACTTCAACATTGCCGATTGCCCTAACCTCACCACCATAAATCAACCCCTTACCCTCAATGGCTATTAGGTCACCCTCCGCAAGAGTATTAGTAAATACTAAATAATCTTTTACATAGAGGTTTCCATGCACTAAAATTTTAGCAAATTCTGCCCTCCTGATTTTAGCCTCACCCCAAACCTCAACAGTTGTATCCTCACCTCTTATTACGCCCTCGGATAGAAAATTACCCTTAACTTCGATTTTAACCTTATTTTCAGTACATCCCCTTAATTCAAGGTCTCCTTCGACTATTACTTTAAAGCCAAACTTTACATCCCCTTGAATGGTTAGTTTTTTTCCATAAAAATAGATATTACCTACAGAAAAATCTACATCTCCCTTTAAAACATACTCTGGTAGCACATCAATCTTAGCATTTTCAAAAGTCACTACTCCACTGATTTTCGCCTTTATTAGCCTTTCTTTTTCATCAAGGTAAACATTATCCGAGAGTTCAAAGTTTTTTTCTTCCTTTAAAGGTGGTGTTTGAACCTCTTCTCCAAATACGTTAATCCCTGGAGTCGGAGGTGTTAGAGGATGCCATTTAGCTATCGCCTCTCCCTCTTTTACAGAAAGGATTTTTTGAACCTTTTCCCTTAAATCTTCCGCTTTTTCTTCATCTTCAGGAATTTCTTTTATAAAATCTTCTTCGATTTTCTTTATCAATCTTTCAAATTTAGGCAGAAATTCTATTCTCTCAGGATGACCTTCTCGTGGAGGATGTCCTTTGGCTACGATAAGTTTTCCGTCGAGCTCCTCAGGTTCATCTAAAACAAATTGTATGCCTTGAGATTTAAGAAACTCTTTAATTTTGGGGTAGTTTTTAAGAAATTTTTGCTTATCCTCCATTGTTACCAAAGTAGTTTCTAAAAGCACAACCATTTTATCTGAAGTTATTCTAAAGACATAATTATCGTAGGTTAATCCTTCCTCTAGCAAAGTTTTTTTATCAACTAATTCTTCCTTTTCCAAGGATTTTCCTCTCCCTTTAAAAGTCTTTTAATATTATCTTGGTGTTTTATCCAGATCAATAAAGTCAAAGCTAAGCTACTAAAGAAGTATTCTTTAGGGTAATTAAAAAAATAGATCAAGATTGGAAGAACTAAGGAGAAGGTAAGCGAGCCTACGGATACATAGTTTGTTAAATATACCATTAAAAGAAAAAAGATAAGCGAAAGCAAAGAGGGTAGGGGAGTTAAAACTAAAAAGGTGCCAATGGTTGTAGCTACTCCTTTTCCACCTTTAAGTTTTAAAAATAGAGAATACATATGTCCAAGAACGGCAAAAAAAGCTACTCCAGCATAAAGGCTCGGTGCTTCCTGAAAGCTTAATCCGGTTGCAAATTTAGCGATGAAAAGGGCAATAATCCCCTTTCCGGCATCTCCAAGGAAAGTAATAACGCCCCATTTTTTTCCAAGGAGCCTTGCTACATTCGTTGCCCCTGGATTTTTACTTCCTGCTTTCCGCGGGTCAACCCCTTGAGGAAGACTTACAACCAAGGCAAAAGGAATAGAACCTAAAAGATAGGCAAGTAAAAAGAAGGGAAGGGGGTTCACAAATTTTAACCCCCTATTGCCTTATGCTTGAGATACCGGATAGACGCTTACCACCTTTTTTCCGTGTCTGGTTTCAAACTTAACCACGCCGTTAATCTTGGCAAAGATTGTATAGTCTCTGCCAAGCCCCACATTAAAACCTGGATGAAACTTTGTGCCTCTTTGACGAACGATAATCTCGCCAGCCTTCACAAATTGACCGTCAAACCTTTTTACTCCCAGGCGCTTTGATTCTGAATCTCTTCCGTTTCTTGAAGCACCACCCGATTTTTTATGAGCCATGCTTTCTCACCCCCTAAACAACGATTTCTTTAATCTCTACCAGAGTATACCACTGTCTATGCCCCTTTTTTCTTTTATAACCTTTTTTAGGCTTCTTTTTAAAAACTATAATCTTAGGACCCCTTGAGTGTTCTAAAATTTTTGCTACAACTTTTGCCCCTTTTACTTTAGGTTGTCCAATTAATACTTCATCTCCTTTTTTAACTAGTAAAACATCAGTAAACTCAACTTCTTGGGATACCTCTCCTTCTAGCTTTTCGATGACAAGCTTCATGCCCGGCTCCACTACATACTGTTTCCCCCCGGTCTTGATAACTGCAAACACAACACCACCTCCCATTTTTTCTTTTTTAATCTATAATAAAAGCAAAGGAAGTCAAGTAGTAAACTTTGTATAACTAAGAATTCTAATTTATGAGCTACCGCTGGCAACCGCCAAGTAAGAACTTTAAACCACTTTGGGAGGGCAAAATGCTTGAAAAAATCGACCTTGGCAACGGTTTAATCTTGGAAATTTGGGATTATTCAAGAAAGCTTGCTGGAGACCGCTGGTTGGTCGGTTTTCTTGCTCAAGTAGGAGTTAAACCAAGACGGGAGGATTTTTCTTCAACCTTTTATTATGAACAGTTCCTTCAAAAAACAGATGGTTTCCTTTACTATCGCTATCAAAAGGAAAGAACCTTTATCCCTGAAGAAGAAGTCTCAGCTATCTATCAAAGCCTAAAAGAGAACTTTTTAAAGGCTGTGCTTCCATACATCACGAGACCAGGCTTTAAGGATAAGCTTATCGCCACTGAAGTAGCAAACTTTGAAAAAAGAGTAGACTGGGAGCTTTATCTCCAAAAAAAGGAAGAAGAGGAAGCAGAGTTAGAAGAACTATATAAAAATAGAGAATTTATTTAAACTTGACAAAAGCAGAGGTTTTCTATTTTAGTTATACTGGAACCTGCGAAAGGATCGCCAAATTTTTAGGAACTAACTTAAACTTACCAATAAAAAAAATAAAGCCTCCGAGATTACCCTACTTAGCCTGGCTAGCCTTATCTTTTATCCCTAGACTACCTATCCCATCAAAAGCTTCACTCCCTCAAAGCGAAAATTTAATCCTTATCTTTCCAAAATGGACCATAAACTGCCCGCCCATCACCTATTTTTATCTTCTTTGTAAAAAAAGGGGCGTGAAATTAAATAAGATTTTACTGATTGTTTCTTACGGAGGATTTAGAGAAGAGCCTTACGCTAGGCATTATGTAAAAAAGTTTAAAGATTTAAGCGATGAGATTAAACTATTCCTAATAAAGAAGAAAGAAACAGAGGAAAAACTACTATCTTTGCTTGAATGGATAAAGAAAAATTTAGAAATTTAACAACACAGATTGATTATGAACTTTTCCTCGGGGTTGACCTTGCAGGCTCTGAAAAGAGGAATACTGGCATATCTTTTGTAGAAAATAATTCGATCCTAACATTAATTATTAGAAATGAAAAAGAATTATTTGAAATTATGCAAAATTTTCAGTTTATTTATATTGATGCCCCACTAACTCTTCCTTATGGAAGAAGCTCGCTTGAGGTTAGGAACGAGCATCATTTTAGGGAGTGCGACTTACTTTTAAGAAAGAGAGGGATTAAGTTTTTTCCCATTACCCTTGGTCCGATGCGGATGCTAACTCAGCGGGGTATGCGCCTTAGGGAAAGGCTTTCTAAGCTTGGTAAAGAAGTTTATGAGGTGTTCCCAGGAGCCTTCTACGATGTTTTTGGAGTAAAACGTAAAGACAGGGAGAACATACAAGCTCTCTATAAAACATTAAGCAGTTTCTTTGGTTTAAGCTTAAAAGTAGATTACCCATCGCAGGATGAACTTGATGCTATCGCCTGTCTGTTTACAGGTTTTTTTCACAAATTAAACCTTGCAGAATGTTTAACAGGAATTGACGGAACTATCATTATCCCAGCCCTTAAGGTAAAAAAGCTTTTAGTCTTTCTTTAATCGTTATTTCTTTGTTTTTAATCCCATCTTCTAGACCTTTGTTTTTCTAATACTATTTTTACTACTGAGTAAAAAACCGATCAAACTTAAGGAATAAGAAATTAAAAAAATTCATATTTTACTTGACAAAATTTTAAAGACGTGTTATTAAACTGAAAAATTGTCCAAGGAGGGAATTATGAAGGTTCCTCCCTCTTTGCGTTTAGTTCAAGGGATTTCTGGACTTCTTTTATTTTCGAACCTTGCATATTCTGCGGAAGTTTCAAGCTTAGATAAAGGAGAGGTGGAGCTTGAAGAGATTGTCCTTAAAGAAAAGAGGATAGTTCTTCCTACAAAACAAGCTGGAGAAACTGTTTACACTGGGGTTGAGATAACTAAAAGAGGGATGGAACTTTCTGGGATAAAAGGAACGCTTAACGTGTATGAAGTTCTTAGCATCCTGCCTGGAGTTGTATTTGAAAGCTCTGACCCAAGCAATCTCGCTGCTGAGAACACCAATGTAAGGATAAGGGGAATTAGAGGCTATCTTGGAGGGTTGACGGTTCAAGGCATCCCAAACTATGGGGCAAACCCCATAGGTCCGAGGGCTTATGTCTATGACCTCGAGAATTTTGAAAGCATAGCGGTTTACAAGGGTGCTATTCCAGCTGATTTTGGGGTTGGAGTTGGCAACAGGGCTGGTGCAGTCGAGCTCAGACCAGCTTGGGCTAAGGAAAAAACAGGTATAACATTATCGCAATCCTTTGGATCCTTTAACTTTTACAAGTCCTATGTAAGGGTAGATACAGGCAAGCTTCATAACCTTGGTTCAAGGTTATCCGCAGCTTATTCATACACAGAATCTGATAAATGGAAAGGACCAGGAAACCTTGGACCAAGAAACAACCTAAATTTAACCTTTGTTCAACCCGTTAGTGAGCGCCTTGAAGTGAAGATTTTTGCCAACTTCAACGAGATAAAGCACGACAAGTATAGGTATTTAAATTATTCTCAGGCAAGAGATTTAGAGAAGCATCGTCGGCTTGATTTTAACAAATGGTTAACGGGTAATCCAAAAGAGGATTATCTTTATTACAAATACAATAAGGCCAAGCATCTTAACAGAGACCTATTTGCGGTGATAGATGGCAAGCTTTTTGAGAATGTGACCCTTACTCTTAAGCCATATTACTCAAGCGAGGATGCTAAAATTTGGGATGGAACCTCAAACCTTCAGGGTGGGCCAGGCGTTCAAAAGAGAACAAGAGACATCGAAAGAAAGGGCTTTATTGGGAACCTGAATTTAGCGATAAACGATCATTTAGCTGTTATCGGTTATCATTATGAATGCGCGGATATGGATATCTACACCGAGAACTACTTAATAGTAAACGGGACAGGTTCTTTAATCTATCGCGGCTTTGGTGTTTTTGCTACTTCTGGGAAATCTTATATCCACTCGCCTTATATAAAGATTGCAGGGAACTTCGGCAATTTTAACTGGCAGGCAGGACTGAAATATTTCAAATTCAAAGGCCCAAGCAGTGAAGGCTTTGTTGCTAATACAACTACTTTGAAGCTTCAGAGAGCCCCAGACCTTGATAGGGAAGCAAAAACCTACCACATCTTGCTTCCCACGGTAGGTTTATCCTATAGATTTAACGAAAACATTGAAGCGTACTTTAGCTATGGAAGGAATTTTATTAGACCTTATGCTTCTTTACCCCTTGTATCCCTTTATAATAGACTTAGACCTCAATTCAAGAGTGCTGGAATAACTTTGAACGACCTCTTTAAAGGTTTTGATATTGAAAGGTCTGATAACTTTGACTTAGGATTCCGCATGAATGGTAAATTTTTCGACATAACTTCAACGCTATTTTACTCAAAACATAGAAAGATTCTTACTACTATCTCAGACCCAAGAGTTATTGACCCTTCAACGGGGAAACCTGTAAACTATCAACAAAATGTAGGCAGGGCTAAAGGTTATGGGGTTGAAGTAGCAGGAAATTTCTATCTCAGAGATGGCTTGGTTTTTTACTTAAATCCAACTTACAACCACTTGACCTATGATAAAGACATTACCTATGCTGGTAAGACATTGAAAATTGAGGGAAAACAGGTTGTAGATGTTCCAAGATGGACGGTAGCTTCTGGTCTAATACTAAATTATAATAACTTCGAAATCATGCCCCAAGTAAGATATCTGAGCAAACGTTACGGTAATGTCGAACATACTGAGAGAATACCATCTTTTTTAGTCTGTGATTTAAGGGTCAGTTATTTACGGGAAAGGATTGGATTTATGAAGAACTTCAAAGTGTCGGTTGAAGTTGATAATCTTTTTGATAAAAAGTATATTTCAGTGATCAATGCCATGGATGATGCAGTGAGTGGAACTACTTACGGAGTTGGTGCTCCGTTTACGGTAAGAGGAAGCCTCTCCTTTAAATTTTAAGCAAGATTAAGCTTAAGTAAGGTTAGGAGGTAGAAATGAAAAAGATTGCAATTTGCGGAAAGGGTGGGGTAGGGAAGAGCTTTCTTACCTATGTTTTAACTAACGCCTTTTTAGACCAAGGTTTTAAGGTTATCGTGGTTGATGGAGATGAGAGTAACTTTTCACTTCACAAATATTTTGGTTTTCCTTCAGCTCCTCAGCCCTTGGTTGACTTTCTTGGAGGAAAACCTGCTTTAAAGGAAGTTCTGAGGAAAAGTTTTCAGTCAAACAATGAACCAACGCTTGAGGAGGTAAACCCCTTCAATCAAAAGACCTTTAAGCTTTCTGATTTTCCGGAGGAATATATTTTGAGAAAAGGAAATATGGCTCTGGTTTCGATTGGTAAGATTAGAAAGTCTCTTGAAGGCTGTGCCTGTCCGTATGGATTTTTGACAAAAAAGTTTCTTGAAAAAATCGCCCTTGGAGACGGGGAAGTGCTTCTTCTTGACACAGAGGCGGGCGTAGAGCACTTTGGAAGGGGAATTGAAAAGGAAGTTGATGCTGTTATCGTCGTTGCCGAGCCTTATCTTGATTCCATTGAAGTAGCGAAAAGAGCTTACAATTTAGCAAAAGAGCTCAGTAAAAGAACCTTTTTTGTTTTAAACAAAGTAGCATATGAGCTTCGGGAAAAAGTTTTAGAATTATGTAAGGCTAATGGCTTAGAGGTTGATGCAGTATTTCCTTATTCCTCCAAAGTATATGAAGCTTCAATTTTAGGTAAAGTTGGGTTAGTTGATGAAGTATTGGTTCCTGCAAAAGAACTTGCTTCAAGAATATTGCTTCCAACTTAAAGGGAGAACTATGCAAGGGGCCTTGAGATTAAAATTAGGCAAGTTTTTTCTTAGTTGCATCTTTGTCATCTGCTTTTTTGGCATTTCTCTTGCTAAAAATGAAACCATCAAGATAACCGACCAAGCGGGTAGAGAGGTCGTCCTTCCCAAGAAAATCGAAAGGATAGTAGCCCTTCATGGGACCTTAAGGTATGTAGTCTATTTGAAAGCCTTTGATAAGGTGGTAGGCATAGAAGGCTTTGAAAAACAAAGGTCTATTCAAGGAAATCCAGCTGTAGGTCGAGCATACTGGAACGCCATAGCTGATAGGATTGACAAGCTTCCAGTAATTGGAGAGGGCGGACCGGGTAAACTTCCAGATTTTGAAAAATTAATAACAGTCAAACCGGATGTTATCTTCACCCATGAGCCTGACCTTGCAGATATTATCCAAAAGCGAACAGGTATTCCTGTAGTAGTTTTAGCTTCAATAGGAACTCAAGGCTTTAAAATAGAAGATGTATATGAACTTCTAAGATTTTTGGGAATTTTATTAAACAAGGAAAAAAGGGCAGAAGAGCTAATCCATTACCTAAGAGCCTGCATAGAAGACTTAAAGAAGCGTTCAGAAAGAAATGGAAGGATGCCAACTGTTTATGTTGGGGCAGTTAGCATGCGTGGCCATCACGGATTTACAAGCACGCAGGCTAACTATCCACCATTGCTTTGGTTAAACCTAAAAAACGTGGTTGATGAGTTAGGAGTAAAAGGACATGTTTTCGTCGACCGGGAAAAGCTACTTTTATGGAACCCTGACTACATTTTTATCGATGCAAACGGTTTTTCGCTCGTTGCGGATGATTACCGTAAAAATAAGACTTTTTATCAACGGCTAAAGGCTGTAAAGAATGAAAAGGTCTACACGTTACTTCCGTTTAATTTTTACAGGGTAAACATTGAGCTTATGCTCATCAACTCCTATTTTATCGGGAAAACGGTGCACGAAAGAGGATTTGTTGACTTGAACTTCGAGAGAAAAGCAAGAGAGATTTTAAAAACTTTTCTTGGGGTTGACCCCTATGATAACCTTGTAAGCACCTACCCAGCCTTTAAAAAAGTGAAATTTACCGAGAGGGAAATCTTGTTAAAATAGTGTCTTTCAAGTGGAGTTTGGGGCTTTTTCTTCTTTTTCTCTTGATTTTATTAGCGTTCTTATCCATAGGTCATGGTTCGGTAAATATTTCTTTTTTAGATATTATGCGTTTACTCTTTCAAAAGGATAGCGAGGAGGCTTACATCGTTTGGGAGATAAGACTTCCAAGAACCATAGGTGCGATATTAACGGGAGCATCCTTAGGTGTTTCTGGGGCAGTGATGCAGAATGTTTTACGAAATCCTTTAGCCTCTCCCTTTACCCTTGGTATCTCTCATGGGGCAGCCTTTGGGGCAGCCTTTGCCATAATTGTTCTTGGAGCAGGGAAAACCTTTAATGTAGGACCTGTAGGTTTTTCTATACTTCATGGAGTGCCAGTAGTTTTTTCAGCCTTTTGCGGAGCTCTTCTTACAGTATTGATAATACTTGGGCTGTCCCTCTTGCGAAGTCTTTCACCTCAAGCCATCATCTTAGCTGGCGTTGCTTTAAGCAGTCTTTTTACTTCAGCGACCATGTTTCTTCAGTATTTTTCAGATGAAGTTAGAGTAGCATCAACGGTTTTCTGGACATTTGGAGATGTGGGTAAGGCAGGTTGGCAGGAAATTAAAATTATGGCTATCACTTTTTGTATAAGCTTTGCGTTATTGTGGTTAAATCGTTGGAATTATAACGCCATGCTTTGGGGAGATGAAACAGCTAAAAATTTAGGAACAAATCCTAAATTTTTGAGAATCTTTTCTCTTTTGATTTGTGCCCTCCTGACAGCAGTGCCTACTGCCTTTTTAGGCATAATTGGGTTTGTTGGTCTAATATCTCCTCATATCATTAGGCTTTTAATAGGAAATGATTATACTTTATTGATCCCATTTTCAGCAATGGCAGGAGCTGGATTACTTCTTGCTTCAGATTTGTTAGCCAGAACGATCCTTTCTCCCATAGTTCTACCCGTGGGTATTATTACATCTTTCATAGGCGCTCCGGTTTTCTTAAGTTTATTATTAGGGAGGAAAAGGTTTTGAGTTTGGAGGTAAAAGGGTTATACGCAGGTTATGACAGAAGCTTAGTTATTCAGGGTATAGATGCAATTTTTTCTGAGGGAAGAGTTAACATAATCTTGGGCCCAAACGGGTCAGGGAAATCAACACTTTTAAAAACCGTGGCTAAGGTTCTACAACCAAAAGTAGGCACAATTCGTCTTTATAACAAAGATTTGCAAAATCTCAGCTTAAAAGAAGTAGCGAGGCTCATCGCATATTTACCCCAGCGGCCAAACAGCGTTCCTCGAATGAACGTTTTTGAAAGCATACTCCTTGGGAGAAAGCCTTATTTTACATTTGGACCTGACAATAGAGACTTAGAAATAGTTAACTCTGTCATTGAGGAGCTTAAACTTAGAGGATTTGAGAATAAGTTCGTTGATGAGCTTAGCGGAGGTGAGCTTCAAAAGGTTCTACTTGCAAGATGCCTGGCTCAAACACCTAAGGTGCTTCTTCTTGATGAGCCTATAAACCATTTAGACCCAAAGAACCAGATAGAGATCCTGGAGATCATTAAAACAACAACTTACAGGGTAAACTTAATCACCTTGCTTGTGCTACACGACCTGAATTTAGCCCTAAAGTATGGCGATGAGCTTTTCTTCATGAAGGATGGCAAGCTCCTTTGGAAAGGATTTACAAGTGAGGTAACCTCTGAGGTCATCGAAATGGTGTTTGAGGTTGAGGGAGAATTAGCAGAGTTTTCTAATCAAAGGTTATTTATCATCAGCTCCTATACCACGCCTTCTGAAAAAAGGTTCCCTAAAGCTCTGTAAAATTCATCTACAATTTCTCTCCGTTAAGTTTTTT
>OFEJ01000199.1_pt1 | contig 19529 bp, 24 predicted proteins | sample 1521051 | NCBI WGS metagenome assembly OFEJ01 (sample SAMN06268701, study PRJEB24108) | sediment metagenome | isolation source: Joseph's Coat, Yellowstone National Park, Wyoming, USA | place: USA:Joseph's Coat, Yellowstone National Park, Wyoming, USA | reverse complement strand
GTTGAAGTGGAAGGGTACCCGTACGTGCATGGGGGCCGGTGGGGATGGTCCGCCCATTTGGGCTTATCTGACCAACATCCTCGGGGCGGGCTGCCCGGGGGCCCTCCTCCTGGCCTCGAAGGCGCACTTATCGGATCCCTCGTTGACGCACTCCACCTCCTCCACCTCCCACTCCCCTCCCTCCGACGCCTCCAGGATCCCCGCGAGCATCCCGCGGAACCAGTGGGACGTCCTCCCCCTCATCCTCCCCTTCAAAAGATCGCACTCCACGAGGTCGCGGGCCTCTATCCTGTAGCGGGAACCGTCGGGGCTCCTCAGGGCCTCGATGGAGGACGCGTACCCGTGGGCCTGGAGCACCGCGAAGTTCACGCGCGGCGCCGCCCCCGGGCCCAGGAGCTCGTCGTGCTCCTGCGCCGCCCCCCTCCCCGAGTAGTACCCTATGTAGTAGAGCGCGGTCTCCCCCACCTCCTCCCCCAGGAACTCCCTCATCCCCAGGAGCATCCCCCGGAGGGCGCGGGAGGTCATCAGGATGGACCTGGTCCCGGCCGACTCCAGGGTCCTCCCGGGGAGGGATGCGAACCCCCTCACCGCGCCCTCGCGCACCTCCGCCGATCCTATGCCCCTTATCGACCTCAGCCTGGACTCCAGCTCCCTCGGGTCCAGCTCCCCGAGGTCCACTATCGACTCGCAAATTACGCGCCCCTCAGACGGGGCGCATAGGGTGGCTAGGATCCTGGCGCCGGCCGACTCCATCGCACGGTGCTCCTCCTCCACGGCGGAGTAGCCCGAGGCCTCGACCACGACGGAGGCCAGCCTCCTCCCCGGCTCCGTCCAGGAGAGCGGCAGCCTGCTGACGATGCGATCCGATCCCCGCGCGGACGCGGAGCCCAATTCGAGCGCGGTGCGCGTTTCATCAATTTAACTATTCTGCGCCGCGCCACCCGCTCTGGGTCAAGTTTATATTTTAATCTTCCACGGGGCGCGCGTTGGCGATACCCCGGGGCGCGTGGGTCGACGTCCCGATCGGAGAGTTCGAGCGCGAGGCCGAGGCGATCCTCTCGGAGGCGGAGCGCCGCGCCGGGCTTGGGCTCCCGGAGGGGATGGAGATCGCATTCAGGAGGCTCCCTCCCGGGTTCAGGCTCCTCCCGGGGCGGCTGGAGGGCGCCCTGCCCCTCCCGAGCGGCCCCATCTACGGATCCGAGGCGATCGCGATTGTGGGCGGGAGGGAGGTGCCCCTGGGGGAGCTGCTCATTGTGGGGATGTACGACGGGGCGAGCGGCCAGGGCGTCCTCCTGCGGGACGAGGAGATAGAGCCCCAGGTGGAGGGGGTGAGGAGGGCCGCCCGCGCCCTGCTCGCCGGGATCCTGGAGCTCAGGTAGGTGATATTAGAAACGGCAAACCTCCCCCTTCCAAGGGCGGGGAGGGGGTCAGCCGCCTATCTAAGGCGCGCTACAGATCGGCGCACGGGCACACGGCGAGTATTGACGCTGTGACGCGGCGCTCGTCCACGGAGGGGCAGGCGCGCGCAGCGCGGACCACGAGCGCGGAGATCTCGGAGAGCCCCAAGGATCCCCGATACCTCTTGGAGCGCAGGGGCTGGCCTCCCGAGAGGCAGGATATGGAGAGGCGGGGCTGGCCATCGTCCTCCGAAGCATCCGGCGACCTGACCTCGAGCTCGAACGCCACCTCCCCGGACCCGGCAGCGCCGGCCGCCAGCTCGGCGAAGTCGGCGCAGGGACTGCAGGAGCCAGCGGCGACCGAGAGCAGCACCAGGAGCCCGTCGAGCGGCGGCTCCCCGGCTACGCGGACCCAAGCGCGCCTACCCGGCGAGTACCTGTAGCGCCCGGGGGGCGTGGAATCGCCTATTGAGGGGAACTCCCGATCCCCCTGGGCCGCGGCCGACCTGAGGATCCTCTCGATTATCATGCGCTCCACGCTGTCCCATTCATCCCCAGCCGCGCCTAGCGCATCGGGACGCACGCGCAAAGGTAGCCATGGTTATATTTATATCTTCTTATCAGTCTTCCCATCAGTGGGCGCGTCGAGCCGGTGCCCGGTGCCGGGTCGACCCTTCCTCTCTATCGTTATCTCCATCCTAGAGATGTACTTCCCGTCCGGGAGCCTGTCGCTCGCTATCCTCACGCCCGAGATCTCGGCCGAGCCCTCCGAGCGCTGCACTATCATGTTAGCGACGTCCACGGCCTGATTTATGCTCCTCCCGCGCGCCATTAGGACCAGCCTCCCGGACGCCTTGAGCTGCACCTCGCCCGATATAACGTAGGCGGACACAGGCTTCTGGTCCGTCACAGCGAGATATTCCTTCTCGCCCTGCGCCTCCTCGGACATTCTGAGCTCGCCATCCACGGTCCCATTATTAAGCGTTAGCGCCCAGATGGGGGCTCTGTTGCCTTAAGCCCGCCTCCCACCCGAGCGAGAGGATCGGGCGCGTCTCGCCCGGGGTTCCTCCTCCCGATCTGGATCGATCGGCGATCGCGCGAAATAGGGCGGAGGGCTCCCTCGCATCCGGGATATCGATCGGCCCGAGGCGACAGAGCCCTCAGATGTGCCCAGACGGGCATCCCACCGGCGCCCGCGCGCCGGCTTCATCAGCTCCCCAGAGTAGCTGGAGGGACGGGGCGCCCCACCTCAGCGCGGCCGGCCACCATCCCAGGAGGCGGCCATACTGCGGAGGATCGGGAGGATCCTCCCCTCGCTTGGCCAACGCCCCCCTGCAGGAGGGCGCGTATGGGTATGTCCTGGTACTCGCCGCTGGGGAGGGTCCTCCTTATCGATATGGGGAGGGCGCCGGACTCCAGCTCTATCCTGGCGAGCTCTATCGTCTCCTTCACGCCCGCGCCGACGGCGGACTGGGGCACCAGGGGGGGTGCGCCCAGGGAAAGCTGGAGGGCACGGGCCCCTATTATCCTGGCGCGCTCGAAGCGGGTGAGCCGCGGGGGCCCTATGCGCACCTCGAACTCGAATCCCGAGGATGACAACTTATCAGCCTCCGGACTTCCGGCGGTCAGCGCATGAGAGATAAATTTTTTGCAGCAGCTCGGAGATCACCGACATGAATTGCACCTGGGAGGACCGCTCCTCGGCCACCGCCCCGTCGACCGCCTCCTTCAGCCCCCCGGCGGCGAACACGAGCCCGTGGCCCTCCAGGAGGATCGCGCGGCAGCCCGAGGAGGCGGCGGAGGCCGAGGCGGAGGCCAGCTCCTCGCCTCCCGGGGGGAGCCTCGGGACCACGCACACGCGGTCATAGTAGATCCTCGCCTCCTCCGTGAAGGGCTCGGGCGCCACGCCCAGCGCCCGCAGCGACAGGGTGTAGGGCGGATGGACGTGCACTATGGCGCCGACGTCGGGGCGAGCCGCATAGATGCCAAGGTGCATGCGGAACTCACTGCTGGGCCTCGGCCCCTCCAGGACCCTCCCCTCCATGTCGATCACCGAGAAGTCGCGGGGGCCTGCGTCGAGCATCCTGACCCCGGTGCCCTTTATGGCAACCAGGCCGCCGCGGCGGACGCTCAGGTTGCCCTCCCTCCCCGCCACCAGCCCCTGGAGGGCCAGGTATCTAGCCTCCCTGGCCAGCTCCTCCCTGTCCTCGTCCAGCATCCCTTGGCCTCCACTTGGGATACGATCCCAGGACCCTCACGAAGGTCGCCCTGCGGGACAGGGCGTCGAGCGCCTCCGAGACCACCGGATCCCGCACGTGCCCCACGATGTCCACGTAGAAGTTGTACTCCCAGGGCCGGGAGCGCACGGGCCTGGACTCTATCTTGGTCAGGTTTATCCTCCTCTCGGCGAAGGGCTCCAGGCACCTGTAGAGGGCCCCGGGCTCGTGCCTCGTCGAGAATATTATGGACGTCAGGTCATCGCCGGTGGGCGGCCTGGACTCCTTGGAGAGGACGAAGAACCTCGTGTAGTTATTGCTATCGTCCTCGACGTGGGACGCCAGGATCCTGAGGCCGTATATCTCGGCCGCCCTCCTGCTGGCTATCACCGCGACGCGCGCGTCGCGGACCTCCGCCAGCCTCTTGGCGGCGGCCGCCGTGTTCCACATGGGGACGACGTTCGCCCCGAGGGACTCCAGGAACCTCCTGCACTGGTCTATGGCCTGCGGGTGCGACCACACCTCCCTTATCCCCTCCAGGGTCGCGCCCTCCACCGACAGCAGGTGGTGCTCCACCCTGAGTATGACCTCCCCGTAAACGCGGAGCTCGTGCTCCAGCAGCAGGTCATATGCCTCGCCGACGCTCCCCGCCAGGGTGTTCTCTATGGGGATGACCGCGTAGTCCGCCCCGCCCCCCTCGACGGCCGAGAACACCTCGCGGAGCGTCCTCATGGGCACGAGCTCCACGGAGTCCCCGAAGTAGGCCAGGGCTGCCTCCTCCGTGAAGGCTCCCCTCTCGCCCTGGAAGGCGACGCGGCGGCCCCTCAAGTCCCCCTGCCGTACACCGGAGTCCTCCACTCGGGGTGCCTGGGATCGCTGCCCCTGGCGACGGACTCGTAGAGGGCCCTCAGGCGGGACGTCACGGGGCCGGGGCGGCCCGATCCGACCGTGCGGCCGTCGACAGAGAGCACCGGCGTCACCTCCGCCGCGGTGCCGGCCAGGAACACCTCGTCCGCGACGTAGAGCTCGTGGCGCGACACGTCGCGCACCTCCACCGGGATCCCCTCCTCGCGCGCCAGCCTGATGAGGGTGTCCCTGGTTATCCCCTCCAGGATCCCGGCGGAGGGCGGGGGCGTCACGAGCGTGCCCCCCCTGACCAGGAACACGTTCTCCCCCGTGGCCTCGCTCAGGTACCCCCTGGAGTCCAGCATGAGCGCGTCGTCGAACCCGTGCCTCAGGGCCTCCATCTTCGCCAGGACGGAGTTCACGTAGTGCCCCGAGACCTTGGCGGCCGGCGGCGTCGCCTCCTGGCATATCCTCCTCCAGGTGGAGACCATCACGTTGAGCCCGTCCTTGTGGAAGTACTTGCCGTAGGGGAAGGCTATTATTGCCACGTGGGGCTCTATCTCGGAGAAGACGAGGCCGATGGTGCCGTATCCCAGGTAGCTGAGGGGCCTTATGTAGACGTCCTCGTGCAGCTCGTTGGCCCTGAGGAGCTCCAGCGTCGCGGACGCCAGCTCCTCGGGGCTGTACCTCAGGGGGAAACCGTAGATCTTGGCGGACGCCTCCAGCCTCCTCATGTGGTCCAGGAGCCTGAAGACGTTGAGCTCGCCGCCCCCGCCGGGGGCCGAGGAGTACCCCCTTATGCCCTCGAACACCGCGGTGCCGTAGTGCAGGGAGTGGGTCATCAGGTGGGTGGTCGCTTGGGCCCACGGGACGAGGCGGCCGTCGAGCCAGATGTACTTCGCCTCCGGTACCTTCACGCCGCCGGTTCGAGGGATCGACGATTTAACGCTTTTAGAGGACGGGATGGTGGACCGGGGGGGACTTGAACCCCCGACCTCCCGCGTGCGAGGCGGGCATTCTACCACTGAACTACCGGCCCAAGCCAGTGGCGGCGCTCGCCCTTTAAGCCTTTGCGCCGCACCCGTGGCGCTGGCCGGACGACGCCGGCCCCCGCGAAACCGATATCAGCCCGCCCGGCCGCCTCGGCGCGTGGCGAGGGCGCTTCCCAGGGGCATCTACGGGATAACGAGCGGGGAATTCGGGATGGGGCACCTGGAGGCAGCGGGCATCCTCCTCGAGGCGGGGGTGAGGATAGTGCAGTACAGGGAGAAGTCCCGCCCCGCCCGCGCGATGGTGGAGGAGGCCAGGGCCATCCGCGAGCTGTGCTCCTCCTACGGCGCGATCTTCATAGTCGACGACCGCGCGGACGTCGCCTACGCATCCGACGCGGACGGCGTCCACCTAGGCCAGGAGGACCTCCCGGTGGAGCGGGCGAGGAGGATGCTGGGGGGAGCGATAATCGGTGCCTCCGCCTCCACCCCGGCCGAGGCCTCGAGGGCGGAGCTGGAGGGGGCCGACTACATAGGGGCGGGCAGCGTGTTCCCGAGCCCGACGAAGGGAGGGGCCAGGGTGATAGGCCCCGAGGGGCTGGCGTCCATCGTGCGCTCGGTGCGCGTGCCCGTGTACGCGATCGGGGGGATAAGGCTCGAGCACGTGCGGGAGCTGAGGTCCCTGGGCGTCCACGGGGTGGCGGTGATATCCGCGATCCTGGGATCCCCGGACCCCAGGGCGGCCGCGAGGGCATTCGTCGAGGAGTGGTCCCGGGCCGACCGCCGATGCCCAGGTCCCCCTAGGATCTCCGAGGCCGCCCTCCTCCCGGGGGGCAGCATCGCCCCCCAGGTTGCCCGGGATTGGGGCCGTTCTCAGGAGCTGTGCGCGCTAATGTCGTGCGGCCCGCTGGCGGTCCCATCGACCGGCGTCCTTCTATCAGGGGATCCCGCGGCGGCGCGCCCGCGCGTCTCCCCTCGGCCGCGCTAGTGGTAAACGGGCGACGAAACTCGCCCTTCACCGCGGGCCCAAAATTTGCTCCAGGCGATCGCAATCGCGACCGGGGGGACCCTCCCAATCCCCTGGCACCCCCCGTTATCTCCACCGCCCTGAAGAACGCGGGCCAGAAGGGGTCCGACTCGGGCGGGGGGACCCTCCTCTCGCCCTCCTCCCCGACGGCGACCACGCCGGAGCCCTCGACGACCTCCCCGATGACCGCGGCGCGTATCCCCTCCCTCGAGAGCTCGCGCAGCGCCTCCTCCGCGCGGTCGGGCGGCACTGCCGCCACGAGCGTCCCCTCGCTTATCGCGGACATGGGATCTATCTGGACCCCCGTGAGCCCAGAGAAGACGCGCAGGACCTCCGAGACGTCCTCCTCCACGAACAGGTCCCCCTCCCTCACCCTGATGCCGACGCCGCTCGCCTCCGCGATGTCGTTCAGGGCCCCCCACACCCCGTACTCGGTGGCGTCGTGCATGGCGTGGATCCCCTCCCTCGGGCCCAGCCTCGCCAGCGCCAGCGCGTCCGGAACCACGGTCATGCGCCAGAATATGTCCTGGGCCCTCCTGGCGGCCTCCGACCCCAGCTCCGCCTCCAGCGCCTCCGGGAACATCGCCGCCAGTATGCCCGCCGCCTCCACGCCGCCTCCCTTCGTCAGTATGATCGCGTCGCCGGGCCTCGCCATCGAGGGACTGACCCAGCGGTCCCTTTCGGCGACGCCGACCATCGTGGCGCCGCCTATCATGGGATAAGATGTGCCCGCGTATCTCCCCGTGTGGCCGGCGACGACGGCTACCCCGAGCCTCCTGCATTCGTCGCTCATGCCCCTCCATAGGGTCCCTAGCTCGTCGTCCGTCATCTCGGGCGGAATGTTCAGGTCAATGAACAGGTACCGCGGGGGGACGCCGGAGACGGCCACGTCGCTCGCGAGTATGTGTATGGCGAACCACGCGCTGCGGTCCCATCCGTACTGCGGGACGACGTACACGGGATCGACCTCGACTATCAGGTCGAAGTCCCCGAGCCTCAGGACCCCGAAGTCGACGCCGAACGCCGGCCCCAGGATCACGGAGTCGTCGGCCGCCCCCAGATTCCTGTATATTATGTCCTCGAAGAACCTCCTGCCCACCTTGCCCAGCTGTGACACGCGGCCGCCGCGGCCGGAACCCGATTTAAGCGTGATGTGGAGTCAGAGGGCTCCGTTACCTTAAGCCCACCTCCTACCCGAGCGAGAGGATCGGGCGCTGCCCGTCCAGCCAACGCGGCATCCCCTCCTCTCCCCACACTAGTGGGGGCCTCCCCAGGCCCCCGTCCTCGAACACGAGGTCCCGCACGAATATGAATGTGGAGAGCCAGTTCCTCAGGCTCCCGAACGTTCTCCTCGGCCTCGGCCCGCGCCCGCCGACGGGGAAGAGGTCGTCGAACGCCTCAGTCCCCTCCTTCACGTACTGGACCATGCGCTCCATGAGGTTCCTCAGGGACATCATGGACCGCGCGCTCGGCGCCGGTCCACCTGCAGGCGTCCGCGTACAATCCCGCGCCGTCCGTGTAGATGGGGACCCCGCCGTCTGCGGATGAGCCTCCCGATGGACAGGCACGCATCTATGGAGTTCCCGCGCGGGCTACGCTGAAGTCCGGCATAGCATGGAGTTCCGGCTCGAAGGCGACCCAGATCCGCGCGGGGGTCCCTCCCACGCTCACAATCGCCTCATCCACGAATATGCGAGGCACTTCCCTAGGATCCGCGCCGAGGGACCCGAGGACTGAGCCCGGCCTCTGCGCCCACCTCCACATCGGGGCGTGGCTCCCGCTGATGGGCCTCAGGGACCTGGCGACGCGCCTAAGCGAGAGGCCCGAGAAATAGGGATAAACTCGAAGGATCCTCATCGATCGGCTTAATGAAACACGGCCGATCAGAGGCCGCTGGACATGCTGATGAATATGCCATTCGCGCGCTGCAACGGGCCCATGCCCCAGGAGGGGATGGGGCGCGTGCCGCCGGAGTTGATCGAGGCGCTGGATGATCCCTCATCTGACCGGCACCAGCCCGCGCGGGCTGGTGCCGGTCAGATGACCCGCGAGGGCCCTCGCCCAGGCGGCGGCGTCCCCCGGCAGGTCGCGGGCGGCCAGGATCGCGGCGACCTCGCGGGCCGCGAGCAGCGCGGCGGCGCACCCGATGGCGGGCGCCATCCCCGCGAGCTCCCTCAGGAGGCCTATCGCGGCGAAGAGCTCCACGTCGACAAGCGCGCAGGCCGAGGGATCCGGCAGGGGATCCGGGCGGACCCCGGGCGGAGGGGGGACCCGGAGCCCACACCCCTCGAGCAGCGAGGCGAGCGCGCGCAGGGCCTCGAGGGCGCATTCGGTGGAGGAGGGGGTGGGATTCGAACCCACGTGTACCCGGTCTGCAGCCGGGCTCGTAGCCACTCCGACACCCCTCCGCTCCGTGGGGCGAGGTGTGGAGGGGATTTTTAACGTTGATCCGGGCGCGTCAGCGCGCTATCGCGTCCCCCGCCCCGGCGGGCCACGTCTCCCTGGATAGGAGCATCCCCGCGATCATCAGGGCGCCCCAGGCCGCTATCGTGAGCGGCCAAGCGATCGGGAACCCCAGCGCGCCGGCCGCGGCCAGCGTGATGGGTATGGCGAAGGAGCCGACTATCAGGCCCCCGTTGTAGGCGAGCCCGGCGCCGGTTGCCCTGTACCTCCTGCTGAACGACTCGGACAGGAAGGCTGGCAGGGGGGCGAATATCATGGCCTCCAGGAAGGCCTGGGCCCCCGAGCCGGCGAGCGCCAGGGCCATGCCCCCGCGCAGGACCGCGAGCGAGGCCGGGTACATCGAGGCGAGGAAGGCCGCCGAGTAGATCAGCATGGCCCTCCTCCTGCCGCGGAGGAGGGACGACGCCAGGGCCCCGCCCGACCAGACGCCGAGGAGCGATATCAGGTTGACGAGCGCCACAGCGACGCCCATCTCGTAGCCGCTCAGCCCCGAGTACTCCAGGAATATGGTGGGATAAAGGGAGAAGGTGATCCCGTTTATCGCCAGCAGGCCGGTCGTGATCATCAGCGCGGCCCCCAGCTCGCGCCAGGACTCCCTCACCAGCCTCCACGCGGGGATCCTCTCGACGGCCCCGCTCCTCGCCATGTCCGAGAACACGGGCGACTCGGGGGTCGAGTACCTGAGCGCGAAGGCGACCAGCCCGGGCACCACGGACGTGGCGAAGAGGTAGCGCCACCCCACGGACGCCATGGGCCCCGGCCCGAGCGCCCTGGACAGCAGGCCGTAGGCGAGCGCGGCTATGAAGTACCCCGTCCCGAAGCCGCTCTGGACGAACGCGCCCACGGCGCCCCTCCTCTCGGGCGGGACCTGCTCCATGCTCAGAGCGGTGCCGCCGCCGTACTCAGCCCCCGCGAACATCCCCTCGATGAAGAGGATCAGGAAGAGGAGCGCCGGCGCCAGGATGCCGATCTCCCCGTAAGTCGGGAGGAAGGCCCTGGACGTCCCCAGCAGGGAGAACCCCAGCACCGTGAGGACCAGCATCGCCCTCCTCCCCATCCTGTCCCCCACGTAGTTCCCGAAGACCAAGCTCCCCAGCGGCCTGGCGACGCCGTTCGCCGAGAAGGCGAGGAAGGTCATTATCAGGGCCGCTGGCCGGCTGCCGCCGGGGAAGAAGAGCGGCGCTATCAGCGTCGCAGAGAGCGCGTAAGCTATGGTCACGTAGCCGTCCAGTAGCCAGCCCGCCCAGGCCGCGAGCACGGCGCGCCACTGGGCCCAGCCCATCCCCCAGGGTCCGCCCGGCCTCGGCTCCAACTCACGGGGCCCCCGTCGTGTATCCCCGATACGATGACGTCGCCGCCGTGCCGCGACGCCTCCGCGACCACGCGGCCCAGGTCCGCCCTCCGGACGACCGCGTGGACGGCCCTCCCTATCATGTTCTGCGTGGCGCCGAGGGCGCCGGCCCTCACGAGGTCGTCGGCGACCGAGAGCATCTCCCGGTCGCCCATCCCGGACTCCTCGGCGAACCTCCTCGCCTCCGACATCAGCGTCCTGACGTCGGGGGAGGCGAGCACCCTGCGCAGCGCCTCGCGCCCGGCGCGGTTGGCGCCCTCGAGGGCGTCCGGGGAGCGCAGCATCATCCGCTTGTCGATGGGCCCGAAGTGCACGGCGACGACGACCAGGGAGCGCGGGAGCGGGATCTTCTCCACCCTCCCCCTCCAGAGGGCCCCCGGCTCGACCACCAGCCCTATGCCGCCCGCCACCAGGCCCTCCGCGGTGCCGAGGCCCGTTCCCGAGACGACGTCGGCGGCGTGCGCCACCCTGGAGGCCTCGACGACGGGGAGCGGCCTGCCCATGGCGATGGAGATCGCGAGGGCCGCGCCCATGGCGCCGGAGGCGCTGGTCCCGAACCCCGACCCGATCGGCACGGATGACTCGTGCCTTATCTCGACGTCCGCGCCGGGGACGCCGATCCTCCCGAGCACCATGGAGGCCGCCGCGCGGGTTGTCGGGGCCTCCTCCTCCCTGCCGTTGATCAGCACCCTGATCCTTATCCCGCCGCCCTCCCGGAGGCGGACGGAGGCGGAGGTCCTCACGCCCGCGCGGAGCGCGAACCCGCCGCCCACGGCGCCCGCCTCCAGGGGATCATCTATGGGCGAGCCGTCCTCGCGCCGGATGCGGGCCGCGAAGAAGCTGGATATGGCGGCGGGGGTGAAGACGGACGCGCGCACGCGGGGAGACGCGTGCGCGAAAATTTGAATATTTTGCTTAAATTGTTAAATATGGTTAAACTCGCCCGCGCCCTCGGCGGGGCTCGCGGGGAGGGGACAGTTCCGCGAGGAACCTCACTATGGACGAGTAGTCCCCCTCACCAGAGCCGCGGGAGAGCGCGGCCGTGTAGAGGCCGCCCAGGAGCCCCGCCGCGGGCATCGACACGTTCCTCTCCTCCGCGCTCGCGATGGCGAGCCTGAGCTCGGTGAGCAGGGCCTCCAGGCTGACGGAGACGCCGCCCGAGCCCGCAATGGCGTCCTCCACCGAAACCCCGAACGGCATCCTCCCGCCGTTGACGCTCGACACCACTTGGGCGAACGCCTTCATGTCCACGCCGGACCGCGACGCGAGCGCCGCGGCCTCGCCGAGCGCCTCCGCGTACGCCGCGGCCATCACCGAGATCGCCAGCTTGGCCGACATCGCGGAGAATCCCTCGCCCAAGTAGTAGACGCGGCCCGAGAACGACCGGAGGACCTCGAGCAGCTCCTGGTAGGCTGAGCGGCTGCCGCTCACGAGGGTGAGGGCCGACCCGCGCGCTATCTCGTCCATCCCGCCCACCACGGGCGCCTCCATGAACACGGCCCCCCTGCGCCTCAGCTTCTCCGCCAGCTGGGGGGAGTGGCTGGGCAGGATGGCGCTCAGCACAGCGACGATCTTGCCGGGCCTCATCGAGTCGTAGATGCCCTGGGAGGTCGTGCAGAGGTCGAAGACCTCCCCGGGCCGCGGGAGCATCATGAGCAGTATGTCCGACCTCTGGGCCGCATCCCTCACGCTCTCCGCGAGCTCAGCCCTCCCCTTGAACGCGTCCCTGGCCCTCTTCGACGGATCCCATAGCACGACGTCGTGCCCGGCTCCCAGGAGCCTCTCGGCGACCTTCGCCGCCGGGCCCTCCAGCCCCACCAATCCGATGGTCTTCAACCCGTGGGAGATCCGCACCCCGGCTTATAATCTAATCCGGGCCGCCTAGCGCGGGAGCTTCTCCTCGTACCTCTTGAGGTGCTCGGCCGCCTGCCCGACGTCCATGAAGAGGGAGGCCGCCCTCTCGACGTCGGCGGCGCCGACGGACTCCCTGCCGCCCATCCTGGCTATCTGGGATGATATGCTCAGCAGCTGCGAAGCGTAGCGCAGGCTGGTCCTGGCCCCCATCTCGGCGAGCGCCTCGAGGGCCTCCGGCTCCAGCTTGGCGCCCTCCGCCTCCGCCCTGATCCGCAGTATGTCGCGGATGTCGTCCTTCGTGTACTCCTCGGTCCCTATTATCACCGAGCGGTCCAGCATGTCCAGCGGTATCCCGAGCGGGGACTCCACGTCCGTGCCCCTTATGCGGGTCCGGCCGCGGTTCGTCGCCAGTATTATTATCGGGACCAGGTCCCCCTCGAGCGCCCTGCTCAGGAAGCTGAAGGCCTCGACGTCTAGCATGTGCGCGTCGTCTATGAATAGGACCCCGGGGTGTATGACGGCCCTCCCCTCGTCCACCATCTTCTTGACCTCCGCGTCGACGCTCGCCCTGACCTCGGGGCTTATCTCGCGCATGGGCGGCACGCCGAACAGCAGGGAGGCCAGGGAGCCCCCTCCCCTGGACGCGGCGATCTCGTCCATGTCCGAGAGCGTCACGTTGTAGACGAACTCCTTCTCCTTCTTCACCCTGCCGGACGGCCTGGGCACGACCATGCTCCTCCTCACGTCGTAGCTCTTCCCCCTCTCGCTGGAGTCGCTGATCCCGACGAGCGAGACCCTGCCCGTCTCCGCGTCTATCTGGATCACCGAGCCCTCCGAGATCCCGAGCTGGAGGATCTCGGCGGCGACCTCGGGGCCGGCCTCCACCTTCCTCTCCTCATCGGTCGTCCTCAGGACCATCCTTATCCCCTGGGGCACCTTCTGGTACGGGTTGTAGGGGTGGGGGGCAGTGAGTATCTCCAGCTTCGCCACCTCGCCCTCGAAGACCTCGCGCCTCTCCCTTATCTCGACGCCGATGCAGCGGCGCATCGCGTCCACCAGGACCTCGGTCTTCTTCCTCTCCGCGCTGTAGATCTCGCTCCCGCTCATCTGGATGAACGGCACGTTGACCCCGAGCTCCTTGGATATGGCGACCGCCAGCGCCGTCTTCCCCGTGCCGGGCGGCCCCGCCAGGATTATGGTCCTGCCGCTCAGCCTTCCCTCCTTTATCATGCGGACGACGACCCCGGCCGCCTCCCTGGCGCGCGCCTGCCCCACGAGCCCATCGGCCACCCTGATGGCGCGCCCCGACTCGTCGAGCCCGAGCCCCCTTATGTGCGAGTGCGCCCCGACGCGCTCGAACTTCGCGGCCGCTGCCGCTATCTCCCTGATCTTTACCGGGATCTCGCCGCCGCTCATCGTCACCCCTAGGCCAAGAGGCGCGAAAAGCTTTGCCCCGCGAGGGCTCAGCGGATCGCGTAGTAGACCTTGCGGAGCGAGGGCTCCGCCTCGGCCAGCCTGAGCCTGAGGGCCTCCGGATCCGCCCTGCTGGAGTGCCCGGCCTTCAGGTAGGCGTCCCTGAGTACGTCTTCGACGGCCGCCCTCAGGTGCTGGATCTTCCTGACCTGCTCCCTGGTGATGGGCCTCTCGGCGCGGGCGACGGCCACGAGCCTGAGCATCAGGGGGTTGGCGTCCGGCTCGTGCTCTACGACCGCGTTCCTGAGGCCTATCCTCTTGAGGTACCTCTTGATCACGTGGCGGAACCTGCCCGGGACTATCCCGTTGAGCTGCACGTCCAGCACCTTCACCCAGCCGACCGCCCCCTCCCTGGCGTCCGGGGCGGACTTCAGGGGCTTGGGCGGCTTGCTCCCCAGCGGACCCTCCAACACGGCCGAGCGGGATTCCATTACCATGTTATAAAACGCCGTAATAGTCATATATTAAGGTTTGCGGTGCGCCGGGCCGCGCTGAATATTTACTATAAATAGTAATGCGCTGGACCATGTTTTGAGTTATATTTATAACTAACCTGTTGCTGATGTACTTGAACGATGTCGAGCGCGGATCTCACCAGGTTCTCGGACTGCGGCCTCGCGGAGAAGGGCAAGGAGGAGGAGTACCTCAGGAAGATCCAGGCGGACGTCGCCAGCGTCGTAGACCCGGACAAGATGGGGACCCTGGCGAGGATAATGAGGGCGCTCGCCGACCCGACCCGCATAAAGGTGATCGCGATGGTGAAGGCCAGGGGGAGGCTCTACGAGTGCGAGATCGTGGGAGCCTACGGGCTGGCCCAGCCCACCGCCTCCTACCACCTGAGGCTGCTGTCGGACGCGGGCATCCTGGCGAAGCGGAGGGAGGGCAAGATGATAGCCTACATACCGGGCGAGGGGCTCGGCTGGAAGGTGGCCGAGCGCGCCCTGGAGATCGCCAAGGAGATCGGCTGAGCGCGCCCTCCAGCCCGTCCCCGAGGCCGCCTTCCATCAAATATATTATCAATCTCGAATTATTGTGCGCGTCAGATGTCGAAGTAGAGGTGGAACTCGTAGGGGTGCGGCCTGCTCTCGACGGCCAGCAGCTCGCGCTCGGCGTTCTCAAGGATCGCGTCTATCAGCGAGCGCTCGAAGACCGGCCTCAGGTAATCGTTGTCGCTCCTGAGCGCCTCCAGGGACTCGCGCAGCGAGCCCGGCAGGCTCCTTATCCCCAGCTGCCTCCTCCTCTCCGGCCCCATGTGGTACACGTTCTCGTCGACGGGGCTCCCCGGATCCATCTTCCTGCGCACGCCGTCTATGCCGGCCATCAGGATGGCGGAGAACGCCAGGTACGGGTTGGAGGAGGGGTCGGGCACCCTGAACTCCACCCTCTTGGCGGCGGCGTGCGCGGCGCCCCTGTAGTAGGAGGGCACCCTCACCGCCGCTGACCTGTTGGACTTGCCCCAGGTCAGGTAGACGGGCGCCTCGTACCCGGGCACCAGCCTCTTGTAGCTGTTCGTGGTGGGCGCCACTATGGCGGCCAGGCTCGGGGCGTGCTCAAGGAGCCCCCCTATGAAGTACCTCCCGACCTGGCTGATCTCCGCGTACTCATCATCCTGGTCGTAGAACGCGTTGTACGCGCTATCGGGGCTCGAGCCCTCGCCCCAGAGGCTCACGTGCACGTGCATGCCAGACGCGTTGTCCCCGTAGAGCGGCTTCGGCATGAACGTCGCCACCTTGCCGTGCCTCGCCGCGACGTTCTTCGCCACGTACTTGAGGGTCATGACGTTGTCGGCCATCCTGGTCAGGGTGTCGTAGACCATGTCCACCTCGGCCTGGCCGGCGGTCGCGACCTCGTGGTGGTGGGCCTCGACGTCCACGTTGAAGCTCTCCTGCAGCGTGAGGACTATCTCGTCCCTCACCGCCGACAGCGCGTCCTGCGGCTCCGCCGGGTAGTAGCCCTCCTTGTACCTTATCTTGTAGCCGCGGCCCTCGCGCCTCCAGCTGGCCTCGGACGACTCTATGCTGTACCCCGCCTCCCACTCGGCGGACCACCAAGTGACGTTGTCGAAGATGAAGAACTCCATCTCGGGGCCCCAGAAGGACCACGAGAAGCCGAGCGACTCCCTGAGGTAGGACTCCGCCCTCTGGGCGACGTGCCTGGGATCCCTCTCCAGCCTGCCGGCGCCGCCCATGTAAATGTCGGCGATCAGCCTGGCCGCGGACTCCCTCCAGGGGATGACGGCGAAGGTCGCCGGGTCGGGGACTGCCACGGCGTCGGACTCGGATATGTCCAGGAACCCCCTTATGGAGGACCCATCGACCTTGCTGAGCCCGCCGTAGAGCCCGCCGTCGACCACGGAGCTCGAGGGCACCGTGAAGTGCTGGAGGCGCCCCGGGACGTCCGTGAACTGTATGTCGACGAGCTTTATGCCGCGGGACCTTATGCTCTCGACCACGTCGGACGCGCTGGGCCTGGCGCGGGACAGGCGCTTGGGCTTTTCCAACATCAACATGTCCGGTGAGGCCTCTAGAATATCTTATTTAAACTTTGCCCCCACTGGAATGGACAAACGTCGAGCCGGAGGGCCCTCGAACGATGCCGGGGCCTCGGTAGACCACGAAGTCCTCCTTTATAGTGTTCAGCGCCACGTGCGTGTTCGTGCGCTGCACGTGCTCCATCGCCATCAGGCGCTTGGTGAACTCGCTGAGGTCCGCGCGGCTGCGGAACTTCGCCAGGACGACCGCGTCGAAGTCCCCGGTGACGTCGTAGACGGCCATGACGCCCGGCAGGGACGCTATCTCGCGCTCCACCTCTATCACGTTGCCCTTCGATATGTAGACGTCCACCACGACCGTTATGTCGTAGCCGAGCTTCTCCGTGTCCAGCTCGACCGTGAAGCGCCTGATGATGCCCAGCTCCTTCAGCCTGGCTATCCTGTTGGCGACCGTGCCCACGGAGAGCCCGAGCCTGCGCGCTATCTCGCGGGAGCTGCGGCGGGAGTTCTCGGCCAGCTCCGCCAGTATGCGCCGGTCGGTCTCGTCCAGGTCCACGCCCCCAGGGTGGCCGGGCGGCCCTTAAGCTTATCCCGCCGCGGAACGGCTCCGTTACCTTAAGCTCACCCCCTACCCGAGCGAGAAGATCGGGCGCAGCCCGTTCAGCCACGGGGGCATCCCCTCCTCCCTCCACACCAGCGGGGGCCTCCCCAGGCCCCCGTTCTCGAACACGAAGTCCTGCATGGACGTGAACGCTGACAGCCAGTTATGCATGCGCTCGAACGCCCGCCCGGACGCGAGCCTGCTCTTCCTCGCCGGGAACAGGTCGTCGAACGCCTCCGTCCTGTCCTTGATGTACTGGACCATGCGCTCCATCAGGTTCCTCAGGGGGCGATCGTAGACTATGTGCTCGGCGCCGGCCCACCTGCACGCGTCCGCGTACCATCCCGCGCCGTCCGTGTAGATCGGGACCCTGCCGTACCTGCGGACGAGCCTCCTGATGAACAGATAGGCATCGATCGAATTCCCGCGCCAGCTCACGTGGAAGTCGAGCATCGCATGGAGGTCAGGCTCGAAGGCGACCCAGATCCACGCGGGGGTCCCTCCCAGGTCCACCATCGTCTCATCCACGAATATGCGACGCACTTCCCTCGGGTCGGCGCCGATGGACCCGAGGGCGGGGCCCAACCTCTGCACCCACCTCCATATCGACACGTGGCTCCTACTCATGATGAGCCTCAGGGCCCTGGCGGCGCGCCTCAGCGAGAGGCCCGAGAAATGCAGATAAACCGCGTAGGCCATGACCGGAAGGGGAGTCCTCCTCCTGATCTGTATGGGATTCGTGGTCATGGCAAATCGGGCGGAGGGCTCCCCTCGGATTTAGGTTCATCGATCGGCTTAAGGTAACGGAGCCCGCGGAACCGGCGGAACCGATTAATGCGGGGGCGCCCCCTTGCGGGCGTGCGGGAGGCGGATCTATACAGGGCGGAGGGGGACAGGGTTGTCTGCACGGCCTGCGCCCGCTACTGCAGGCTGAAGGAAGGCCAGGTGGGGCTGTGCGGGGTCCGCGCGAACGTGGGCGGCAGGCTGATGCTCCTGGTGTACGGGAGGATAATAGCCAGCCACGTGGACCCCATAGAGAAGAAGCCGCTCCTGCACTTCTGGCCGGGGTCCAGCGTGCTGTCCATCGCGACGACGGGCTGCAACTGGCTCTGCAGGTACTGCCAGAACTTCGACATAAGCCAGAGGAGGTCCGCGGAGGGGATGGAGGCGTCCCCCGAGGAGGTCGTGGAGGCCGCCCTCAGGGTGGGCGCGGACGGCGTGACCTACACGTACAACGAGCCGACTATCTTCATGGAGTTCGCCCGGGACGTGGGGCTCCTGGCGAGGGCCAGGGGGCTCTTCAACACGTTCGTGACGAACGGCTACATGACCCCGGAGTCCGCGGAGGTGGCGGCGCGGTTCCTGGACGCCGCGACCGTCGACTTCAAGGGCAACGGGAACCCGGAGTTCCTCAGGAGGTACGCGGGCGTCCCGGATCCGTCCCCGATCTACGAGACGCTGCTGGAGCTGAGGCGCGCGGGCGTCCACGTGGAGGTGACGGACCTCGTGGTGCCGGGCGTGGGGACGGGGGACCGCGTCGAGGACGCGAGGAGGCTAGCGCGCTGGGTGGCGGACAACCTGGGGCCCGACACGCCGATGCACTTCCTCAGGTTCCACCCCGACTACCTGATGTCGGGCGTGCCGCCGACGCCCGTCGAGGCCCTGGAGAGGCACCGCGAGGCGGCGATGCAGGAGGGGATACGCTACGCTTACGTGGGGAACGTCCCGGGCCACGAGTACGAGCACACTTACTGCCCCGGGTGCGGCAGGCCGGTGATAAGGAGGAGCGGGTTCGACATCATCGGGTGGGACCTGGACGAGGAGAACAGGTGCAAGTACTGCGGGCAGAAGATACCGATAGTGGGGAAGCTCGTCAGGAAGGGCGACAGGTTCTTCCACGTCCCCGTAGGCAGGTAGGATGAACGGCGCCCGAGGGCGCCCCGCCGGAAGACAACGGTTTTTAGACGGATGTCCCCCATATGCGCGCGTCTTGAGCGAGAACGAGGTGAAGAGGCTCGCCGACCTGAGGCTGAGGGTGGAGGAGAGGATCAAGGAGTTGGAGGAGGAGCTCGAGCTGATGAGGGAGGTGGAGCGCCTGATAGACGACGCCCTGAGGAGGGGGAGCTTCGCCAAGGCGTCGCAGGTGGCGCCGGGCGAGGAGGTCCCGAGGGCCGAGGAAGAGGAGGCGGGGGCCGTGAGGGCCCTGCGCAGGACGAGGGACGGCGTGCTGCTGGCCAGCGCGCGGATCGGCAGGGAAGCGTTGATCGTTGAGGTGAACCCGGAGCTGAACCTCAGGAGCAGCATACCCCCGTTCAAGTCCTACTTCATCAACAGGGTCCTGAGCGAGATGAAGGCCAAGGACGAGGAGGAGGGCCGGAGGCCCCTGACGTACGAGATAGAGGAGTCGAGCGATGGCAGGCTCTCGAGGATAGTGATAAGGAACCCCGGGGACGAGGACCGCATCAACGAGCTCCTCAACATACTCACTTGGACCCTCTCGAAGATGCTGGAGAAGGTGGAGAGGCCCGGGGCGGGAGCCGGGCCATCGAGCGACCAGTGACGGAGCAGCCCCTAGGGCGATCAACCTCGTACAGAAATAAAATATTTAAATTATATGGAGGATATCTAAATTATATGGAGGAAGGTCGGGGCTCAGTCGAACTTAGGCGGGCTGGTGCCGGAGGAGCCCTCCTCTTCCTCCTTCCCCTCCTTCTTGCCCTTCTTCTCCTCCTCCTTGACCTTGCTCGCGGCTATTATGTCGTCTATCCTCAGCACCATCGAGGCCGCGTCGGTGGCGGCCTTCACCACCTGGAGCTTCACG
>OFEJ01000191.1_pt1 | contig 19709 bp, 19 predicted proteins | sample 1521051 | NCBI WGS metagenome assembly OFEJ01 (sample SAMN06268701, study PRJEB24108) | sediment metagenome | isolation source: Joseph's Coat, Yellowstone National Park, Wyoming, USA | place: USA:Joseph's Coat, Yellowstone National Park, Wyoming, USA | reverse complement strand
TGTCCTAGAGAACGTGGCCAAGACTGCACTTTCAAGCAAGGTTGTTGCCGACTTTAGGGACTTCCTTGCAAAGATAACTGTGGACGCCGCCCTAAACGTTGTCGAGAAGAAGGACGGCAAGTACGACCTCAGCCTGGACGACATCAAGGTCGAGAAGAAGAGGGGCGAAAGCATAACTGAGACCACCCTTATTAAGGGCATTGTCCTAGACAAGGAGGTCGTTCACCCGGCGATGCCGAAGAGGGTCACCAACGCCAAGATTGCCTTGCTCGACGCGCCCCTCGAGATCGAGAAGCCAGAGTGGACCGCGAAGATAAACGTCACCAACCCTGAGCAGCTAAAGATGTTCCTAGACCAGGAGGCAGAGATACTTAGGAAGAAGGTAGAGAAGATTAAGGAGAGTGGTGCTAATGTTGTTTTCTGTCAGAAGGGTATTGATGATGTTGCTCAGTATTATCTTGCTAAGGCCGGTATTATGGCTGTTAGGCGTGTTAAGAAGAGTGATATGGAGAAGCTTGCCCGCGCTACTGGAGCGAAGATACTTACACGTGTAGAGGACATCTCGCCGGAGGCCCTCGGAACAGCTGAGCTCGTCGAGGAGAGGAAGGTTGCAGACGAGAAGATGGTCTTCGTAGAGGGATGCCCCAACCCCAAGAGCGTCACAATACTAGTAAGGGGCGGAGCAGACCACGTCGTAGACGAGGCTGAGAGGGCTATCCACGACGCGCTGAGCGTTGTCAGGAACGTTATCAGAGAGCCCAAGATCGTCGCCGGCGGAGGAGCAGTAGAAATAGAGCTCGCCATGAGGCTTAGAGACTTCGCTAGGACTCTGCCCAGCAGGGAGCAGCTAGCCGTCAACAAGTACGCTGACGCCCTTGAGAACTTTGTAAGCATACTTATACAGAACGCCGGAGAAGACCCCGTCACAGTCCTCGCAGAGCTCAAGTCTAGACACGCAAAGGGAGAAAAGTGGGCAGGCATCAACGCCTATACTGGCAAGATCGAGAACATGTACAAGATAGGCGTCACAGAGCCTGCCGTGGTAAAGAAGCAGGTACTGAAGAGCGCCACCGAGGCCGCAGTAATGATCATGAGGATCGACGACATCATCGCCGCCCAGCCGCCCAAGTCCAAGGAGAAGGAGAAGGAGAAAAAGGGCGGAGAAGAAGAGAAGCCCGAGTTCTAAACCACCTTTTTCCTAGATAAAAAAACTTAAATACATTTATTTTTGTCATTCTTGTCCTTATGATTAGTCAAGATAATCTAGGTTCAGAGGAAAAAGGATTTGAAATAAAAATTGGTCCCCCGTGGCTCACACGCTTCGAGCGAGCCAAGATCATTGGCATCAGGGCCCTCCAGATCTCTCTGGGCGCCCCTGTCCTCGTAGAGGTGGGGCCCCACGAAACAGACGCTATACGCATAGCCGAGAAGGAGCTCGAGTCCGGCCTCCTGCCAATAATAATTGTCCGCTGGACGCCCGAGGGAAAGATCCAAGAGATACCCCTAAAATACCTAAAACTGCACCCGCCCTAGCGGCCCTACTCCTTCTTTAGCCTGATTATTTTTCCCGAAACCTCCACAGTAAAGAAGTCCCCAATGCTGGGCTTCTCCGCGAAGCTCTCCCACTCGTCCTCCGTAAGCACCACTGTTACCCTGGGAACCCTCATCACGTTGCCAGAGAGCCCCGGCATCATGCGCATCACCTGGGAAATTATCGGCGCAATCTCCCTAGCGATCTCGCTGTCGTCCCGCTGTATCACCACGGGGCCAGGCACCTCCCTCTCCTCCGTCAGCTCAAGCCTGATAAGCTTCTCGCCGAACGGAGTATCCACAAGCGAGATATTCGTGACCTTCGCCCTAAACGATATACCAGCCTCACTCATATCCACACTAACTACAAGCCCACCTTTAAGTGTTTCTAGCACCAACACAGCAAGCCAACCCCACACCTGCCAAGAGAAACAAAGACCCACCACAACACATACAAGAGACGTGGACGCACCAAAGAAGATGCCACATAGAAACTCATAACACACATACATTGGAAAACTAAAAGTTATTTATGAAGTTTCTCGTTGGGAAGGTTATTTTAAAAAGAGATTACGGGAAAAATTCCCGACCTCAAACGGGGTGTTTCGGGAAAGTTCCCTGCTAAGAAGTTTCAGAAGCTTCCAATGTGTAAATTTTAGTGCTAGGGCAGTTTTGCAGACTTCTTGCTAAAACTTAAACGTTAAACATATAAACCCCACCCGAGTAAAACAATTCGGATGCAACTCAGAAAGAATTGAAAGTGTCCTGAATGTAACTACACATGTTCAATTTGTGGATATAGATGCAACTCAGAAAGAATTGAAAGCGATGGCGCTCTCGGCGTGGGGCGGGGACTGCCTGACCCCAGCGATGCAACTCAGAAAGAATTGAAAGCTGAAGCTTAGTTCTTTTCAAAGAGTCTGGGTCTATCGGCTCTGATGCAACTCAGAAAGAATTGAAAGCAGACAGGTATACACATCTATTACCAAGAGGATACAGAAGCCGTGATGCAACTCAGAAAGAATTGAAAGATTACTTCTCCTCGCCATTGTTATCAAAAATTATACTGTAGAGATGCAACTCAGAAAGAATTGAAAGAGCAACCACGGCAAGAGTCTTTGCTCGATGACTACACTTGATGCAACTCAGAAAGAATTGAAAGACTGCTGACGGTACTCTACACGTACTTCCACTTCAAGAACCGATGCAACTCAGAAAGAATTGAAAGCAAAGGATAGCCATAGGAAACAATTACGGGAAAAATCCCCAAGATGCAACTCAGAAAGAATTGAAAGATAGTCACGGCCCAAGTGATACAGTATTCTCTGATACGGATGCAACTCAGAAAGAATTGAAAGTGATTAGATCGTAGCTCTCATACCTCGTTGTTAAATAGGTTGCCAGATGCAACTCAGAAAGAATTGAAAGGTTTTTGTCTCTCATACATCTCTATGTCACTGAGTAACTTGTTTTGATGCAACTCAGAAAGAATTGAAAGTCATGAAGATTTCCCGTGTCTTCGCTTTCGTTGAAGAGATGCAACTCAGAAAGAATTGAAAGCAAGCACGAGGAGGTGGCGATGGACGTGCTGAGGAGGTGGACGAAGATGCAACTCAGAAAGAATTGAAAGCTCATCTTCTGCTTCACCGCCGCCAAAACCTTCCTTAGCGGATGCAACTCAGAAAGAATTGAAAGACTGTGAAGGCCCCCGCGAATTCGCTAAAGCAGTCGAGGGATGCAACTCAGAAAGAATTGAAAGGCGGGTCTGGGAGCCCGAAAAAAGAAAAAATTATTTTTGGATGCAACTCAGAAAGAATTGAAAGCAATCGCCACAGCCACAGCAAGGTCAGCCGGGGCAAACACGATGCAACTCAGAAAGAATTGAAAGCGAAGACAAGGTCATAAAGCTCGAGGAAAAGGTGCAGATGTGATGCAACTCAGAAAGAATTGAAAGTGGACGGGGCACGCGCCAAGCCCAATGGAGTTTCAGCGATGCAACTCAGAAAGAATTGAAAGACTCACTTTTTTTCACCTCCCCCTTTTGGGGGCAATAGTTATGATGCAACTCAGAAAGAATTGAAAGTGATTGATTTAAGTCGGTGGTGACCCTCGTCGGATGCGCGCCGATGCAACTCAGAAAGAATTGAAAGCGCGACCCTGCTCGCAGCCTCGTACACCGCCATGCTCGATGGTACAACTCAGAAAGAATTGAAAGAGGTACTTTTCTTGGAGAAGCCGAGGAATTGCACTCTCGTGGTGCAACTCAGAAAGAATTGAAAGTGCAGGGGTCCTCGCTTTGTGTGGACTGCCTCTTTTTGGGCCTCTGGGTGCAACTCAGAAAGAATCGAAAGTCACGTCTGCCTTCAGCTTGTTTCACATCACGTCTATGTCTTCGATGCAACTAAGAAGAAATAAAATGTAAGTTTCTCAGGGTTCTCATGAGAGATGTCTTATGTGATGAGGTTAGAAGGCACTTGGGAGCCTTGACTTTGTAACCTATGCGGTGTAAGATCTCTGGTTGGCTTGTTGTGACTTAGGAAGATTGAGGGTTAAGGGGTAGTGGTTTTTGTCTCGGGATTAAGTTATGAATGAAGCTGGGGGAGTTTAGGGGTCTGTTTCGGGGCTATCTGTTGTGTTCTTGTCGTCTCTTTTTGTGAGGAAGAAATAAATCTGTATAAGAGTATTAGGAGGACGGGCGGCGATGTTTGAGGCTGTTGTATTGACGCTGGGCTTTGAGCCTGGACCATTGGTGAGCGCATTTGCGGGTGCAGTGGCTGAGGGTCTTTCGCAAGGCGCACTGGTTGTCGTTTTTACAGCTGGTTTTCCCGATGAGAGGAGCGAGAGGGCGTGGCTTGAGTTTCAACGTGTGGTGAACATGATGGAGGCCCCCAAAAGGCTGGGGGTTGAGCTTGAGCTGAGGGAGGTTCCGCTCGACGAGATGGCGACAGCTATACTTGAAATTAGGAGGGTTCTAGACGGTCTTAGGGGGAAGAAGGTAAAAGTAGCACTTACTGGGGGCATGCGGGCGCTTGGACTCGCAGTTTTCTCGGCAGTACTGCTTACAAGGTGGGCTGATATGCCGGAGGTCGAGGTATACCTTGAGGGCAGGGGCACCGCGCTAAAAATACCAGACCTCAAGGCGCTTATAAGGGCGTCGGAAAAATGCATCGACTTAGTCGAGGTGATGAAGAGCGGTCCCGCAAAGCTAGACGAGCTGGCGAAGAGGCTCGGCAAGGACAGAACGACAGTCTACAGGAAGCTAAGGCTCCTCCTCAACGCCGGGGCGGCCAAAAAGACACCTAGAGGCTACGAGCTCACACCTATTGGACTAGCTCTGGCGAACCTCTAAAATCTTAACATGATTCTTCGGTATATTAATGTGTATAGCTTTAACTAGCAGGAGATCTTCTTCGGGTATTAAGTGGCGGGGCCGATTAATGATGGATGAGAGCTTTTAATGCTATTGTATTATTAAAGCTTTACAGCATGAGTAGGGGTAAAAGGTTGAAACTTTATGAGCCATCGACTAAGTTTACATCGGTTGCAGAAATTTGCAACAAATTATTATCTACTGCACGAGTCTATCCATTGAAAAGTTATTTATACGGCTCTGACGCATTAAATAATGATGACATTAGCAGTCTTAGATGCTGAGAACGTGAAAAAGCGCTATGAAAACATAATTGACGTTTTGCGCTACCATGTAGCTACTGGGAGGTTCAGCTACACGGACAGGATAATGTCGGCTATGTCTCCTGATGTTGTAGAAGAGACTGTAAGAGAGGCTGTAAGGGTAGCCTTGTCTGCGTCCAGTAGCCCGAAGGTCATTCAGGGGAACCTCCTCGAGTATAACAAGGAGAAGAAGTCTTGGGTGCCCAAGCCCGAAAAGACAAGTGTGGAGTATGTTGAGGACGAGCATCTCAAGCCTGGTGATCCGATTCCTGCTAGAGCACGACTTCACGGCAAGATCATCCAGGTGGACAATGAGTGGAGGATCGTGTATACCCCGCCCCGTATTCCATCGGAGAACGAGCTGGCAGAGTTCATAGATGCAGTACGCAGGGATCTAAGAGTTGCAAAGCTTGTGGCCTCGCTTGCCATGACGTCCCCTTCATGAGGAGGTGGTCAGCATGAAGAAGGTTTGGGTCAGCCTTTCGTGGAGGGCGCTTATCAACGTCGAGGCGCTAAACATGGCGGAGAGCGTGGGGAACTACGTGAAGCATAGGAGGGCCCCACTAGCATTTTACGACGAGACCTCAAGAAGTTACGTTGTCAAGTACGTCCCGGTGATTAGCGGGGAATCGCTTGCCCACGCGTACCAGGCATGGCTGGCTGAGGAGGCAGTCAACGCTGGTCTAAAAGTATGCGAGCTGTGCAAGAGGGGCGAGCTCGTCAAGCACGGAGCAAGAGTCGTGTTGCAAGAGGAGAATCTCCCCATGCCCGGCCGCGGCAAAGTAGAAATGGCTAAGGAACTCGAGGAGCACCTGGTGAAGCAGTGCGTCGTGGAGGACATCGGCGGCTTCCTTGTCCCAACGGACATCCCGGTCAAGAGGACCTCGCTATTCTACATCGGCTACATGGTGCCTTCTTATGACTCTGTGAGAGTAGCAGTCATGGATCCCCAATTCCATGTACGTCATGCGCCGAGCCTTGTCGGTAAGGGTGAGGAGTTCCCCGAAACAGGGCAGGCTCTCTACTACGTCGAGACTGCATCGGCAGTGTACACTGTTAGTGCAGCTCTAGACCTTACAGGCATTGGACGCACGTCCACATTCAGTGTCAAGGATGTAGTAGACTCGGCAGAGAAGCTTAAGAGGGCTACGGTTGCAGTGAAGAGCCTGTACTACTTGCTTGTCGGGATGTTCGGAGCCAAGAGGACCAGGTTCCAGCCAAACTATAAGTTGCTCTCAGCGGTAGCCACAGTCTCCAAGGGGGCACCCTTCAACGTAAATCCAGGTCACTCAAGGGACTATGTGAAAGAGACCGCGAACAGGGTGGCAAGCTTCGCCGTGCTTACTGGTAGCGCGGTAAAGCTCTTTGCATACTCTGCTGAGGAAGGAGTCGAAATACCTGCTAATGTCTCGGTTGCAAGCTCGCCTGAGGATCTGGTTAATAAGCTAAAAGACGAAGCGATCAGTGCACTAAAGGAGGTGCTCGAGGCAAAGGAATAACCGAGGGAAAAACCAGGCATGCTGGCCCTACTGGTCGAGGGTGTCTTCCACTGGGGCTTCTCAGTCAGACTGATAACCGAATCTGCAGGGGCGCAGTACTATCCGTATCCCCCGCCGTCGACGCTCATCGGAGCTCTCGCGTATGGTGTTTCTTCAGTTAAGGGACTCCCCGAAAGCATCATATCGCCTGCGGGAAAAGGTAGCAATACCATTTTGAGTACAGTGGCTCAGATCCACAGGGCTGTACGCTGGGCAACGTTCGCATATTCTAGCAACTTTTCTCAGAGACCAGTTGGGGCAGTCGGTTACTCGGACTTTATAAGGGCTTTTCGACTTCCATACCAGCGTGGCCAGCGCCACACATGGGATCAAAGCGACATGTGGTATGGCGTCAACGCACATGGGAGAGTCTATGCGTGTGGCGCCGGCTTCAAGGCAATATATTTAGTCAATGAGAAGGGACTAGAGGAGTTGGAGCTCAGCGAAACCGATCTTCTCAGGGCCGCTTATTCTATCGTTAGGATAGGTGCCCGCGAGAGCCTAGTTAGCGTGGTTTCGGCAGAAGTCACGAGGGATGTTGAGGTACAGAGGTCTGGAGAGGTCAAGGAACCCCTCGAGATCGAGTATTACTTCCCTGCTAGACTGGCAGAGGAAGTAGAGCACGCCGAGCTTGTACACTTGCCGAGGTTGGATCCCAGGCTCTGGGAGTTCAGGCCTAATAGGCCTGTAGCATTGCACGAGCACGAGGAGTTTTATTCACCTTTAGGGTTAGGCTTCGTACGCAAGCCCGGAAGGATGCTTGTGGACAGGCTGGCAGAGGGGGCTATTGTCGTTATCGCCCGGCTCAAGGGAGGCGTTGAGAGGCTAGTTGCTCCAGCCGAGGTGTTGGGGTTATGAGTTTGAGCTTTGCGTTGCCACCCCAAAACACGTTCTTCAACCTAACCCTTCACGCGGGCTTAACGCTACTGGCATCATATATATCGCCCGACCTCATGCCAGTAGTCGGAGCCGGCAAGCTGATACTGCACTACAGGCCCAGCGACGATGAGCTCTGCAGAGCGATAAAGGACTTCGTGGGCGAGCTTGCTAAAGGCGAGTATGGGCTAGCGCCACCGCTCGGTCCAGATCTCGCGAGACTTGATAATTTAAGGGACTTCCTCTCTAAGGTAGTCGGTGCTACTGTGGAGCCGAGAGCCGAGAGTATTCTTGACGCCTATGCCAAGTATGCATGTGAGCTCGCGAAGAGGGGGCAACTGGTCTCCGAGCTGGAGAGAGCGCTCAGCGTTTTTGAGAACGGATATCCAAACGACGCCCAGATATGCGATATCCCCATGCTCACCACGCTAGCCCCCGAATTCATGGAGGGAGTAAAGGTGCTGGGAGGAGTGGGACTCGGAGCCGTGCCAGATAGGTACGCGTTTTCGAAGATAAGGGTGGGACCCCATAGCGTGTGCCTCGGCGTTGCAGGGCTCTGGGCCACGCTAATGGCTGCGCAGGACGGCCTGCTTTACTTCGCTATTCCCTATACGTCTACTCCGTTTTCAGTGAAGGCTGATAATCTGCGTAATGCCCAGAAGAGACGGATACAGGTGCTCAGGGGTTGTGTACCGCGTAGCATCCCCCTATTGGTGCTTGCAGTGGCTCTCTCCACAGCCGGCATCAATGACCCGGCGAGGAGGACGGTGCTCGTTGTAGTTCAGAGAGGTGGGAGGAGAGTTGATTTGCTTGAGCAGGGGCTTCCACTATCCCTTGACACAGCCTTGCTCTTCGCCGACGAGCTTTACCTTAAGGATCAAGGACGGGGAGTGGATGAGAGAGTTATGCCGAGGCTACTTAACCTGGTAACTGCTGGCCTTAGAGACCCCCTCCCCGGCGCAAGGGATGCTCAGTGTGCCCAGAAATTACACGAGGTCAGCTTAAGAGTAGGTCAGTTAATTTTCCTTGTATTAACACGTGTGATAGAGCCCTATGTGTTGCGCTACGAGCTAGCGAGGCAACTCTACGCGCAGAGCGACCTGAGCTTCGAGGAATGTGCCAGGAGGAGAGGGGCCTTCCTTACACCCAGCGACGTCGAAGAGGTGGTCTCAGCCGCCGAAAAAGCTCTATCAATGGCACAGGCCAGCGTGTCAGTGATTCCCACGAAGCTGTAAGTGGCGGTGCCCCTCTATGCGAGAGGGGGTTGAGAAAGCTCTCGAGCTTCTGGAACACAACGTGGCACCAAGTCTTCTTAGTGGAGAGCCGAAATTTCTCCACATCGAGTTTCCGACCGGATATGGCAAGAGCATGGCATCTATGTTCATTGCGGAGAAAATCGCGTCAGGTGATGGGACGTTAGCTGAGTACGCGCACCGCGTTGTTCACGTTGTCCCCACGAGGTACCTTGTGGAGGATCTTGTTGCTCGGTCTCGCTCTTTCTTGGGTCGTTCTCTACTTGTAAGGGGGCAGAGCATGTTCTTCGATCCATCTCTGAAGGATCCCTACTTCCTCTCCGACCTCGTCTTCACGACGTTTGACTCATACACGCTGAACTTCTTTAAGGTGCCCGTGGCCGAGGCGGAACTTATGTCTGCTGAGCTTACGCGCGGCCACTTCGACGTACCACGCTACGCTATCCTATCCGCGGTCAATGTCCTCGACGAGTACCATATCTTTGTGCCGGGCGACACTGAGGTTGATAAAACAGATTATGAGAATAGAGCCTGGACCACTCTGTGCGCTATTACAAGCAATCTGGCTAAAAGTCACGTCCCATTGATTCTCGAGACTGCGACACCGCGTCTAGACGCCCTGCCTCGGTTGCTCGAGTGCACAAGAGCTAAGCCCGTAAGAGTAGCCCTTAAGATGCGTAAGGATACCCAAGCCAGCAATGTTATTGCCGTGTACGACGAGGACTTCGTGGCCAAGCTTGAGGGGGCTCGTTACAAGACTGAGCTGGTCGACGGAAGGCTAGCGGACGTTGCGCGGGAGCGTGCTCCGGGGATGGCGAAGCCGCTTCTCGTAGCCTGCAACAATGTGAGAACGGCTATTGAGGCCTATAATAGGCTGAGGGGACTTGGTCTAGAGGCTCACCTTCTACATGCACTCTTCACGTTGGGAGACCGCAAGCGCAAGCTCGAGAGATTGCACAAGCTGATGGAGCGTGGCCGCGAAGCTGTGGTTATCGCGACCCAGGTTATCGAGGTCGGCGTGGATCTCGACTTCGCGGCTATAATAACGGACGCTGCTCCGCTTGCTCCTCTTATCCAACGCCTGGGCAGGGTGAATAGAGCGTTGGATACAAGGACAGCTGAGGTTCTTGTAGTATACGATACCTCACAGGAGGAACGGGACACAAGCACATACGCTGGCGTTTATAACTTCGAGCTGACGAAGCTCACGCTGGATGCTTTGTCCGACGCTGTTGCAAAGTGGGGGTCACTCAGTGTAGGATGGAGGATGTCGGTTATTGAGACGGCGATTCGCGTGGATAATAGGGATATGGTCACGGTGACAGGGCTGGCAGGGCGCGTCTACACGGGGAAACCGCCGGAGATTGACGAGAGACACAAGCTCAACCTACTAAGCCTGATGAGCCCCACAATAGGTGGAGAGGAAGCGCTGGCCTACCTGGCACTGCTCGGAAGCTTCCTTCGCGAGAGCGCGCTAGTCCCCGTGTATGTGCCACGGTCACACGAGGAGATTGAGAAGGGCTCTCTGCGCTTGGAGAGGAGCAGGCTTGTGGCATGTCCGTCTTACAAGCTGGGACTGAATCCTGAGACCAAGAGCTTAGACCTCAAAGCCGCGTATAGAGTGCTAGAGGTGAAAGATGAAAAGCTCCTTGCAATCGCAGAGAGGCTTGGCGAGAGGGGTGGATATGAGGTCGTCGAGCTAAAAACTGGCGAGGCTGTCGAGGGTATACTGCGTGGCATAGTCGAGGTGAGGGGAGGAAAAGCCTTTCTACGGGCCTTGGTCGCCAAGCCCGATGCTTACAGTAGCGAGACGGGGTTAAAGGTATGGTAGTCTACAGTTACAGGGGCGAGAGGCTGGCAGAACACTCTTACTTGGTCTTGAGGCTGTATTGTGGGGCCTTCGGAACTGCACATGAAAAGCTCGTCGCGAAGCGCTTGAATATGGATCCCGAGCCTGTCGCCATGTCTCTCCGCGTTGCCTGTCTGCTCCACGATGTTGGCAAGGCACTCGTCAAGTTTCAGAAGGGTGTGAAGCAAGGACATGGCATGCCCTTCCACGAGGTTGTGAGTGCCGTTTTGGTTTACGACACGCTGATTTTCGGGCTGTTTGACAAGGGAGCTGTCGTGAGACAAGCATTGAGCTTCGCAGCATCATACGCTGTACTCCAACATCACCAGGCGATGCGGGGCTTCCGCGCCGTGCTTCAGAAAGGTCGAGAATACCTAACCAGGCTTGGATGCAACCTTGACAACGATGTTGTGGAGGAGATGAGGCTTGCCGCTAGGATGGCTGAAAACCTTTTAGACGGGGGAAGCGTGCTGAATGCCTTCGAGCGTAGCGTGGAGAGGGCCTCGCAGGAGGGACTCTGCACGATGCTCCAAGAGTTCATAAGTAACTTCATAACTATAGCGGGTGGATGGGCTCCAGCGAGCGTTGCAGTTAACAAGAGCTCAGAGTGGGCTACCACCATGCAAAGGCTAGAAGCAGTGCTACCCCTATTCTCAGCACCACTCCAGCTCTCAGACTACCTCGCCGCCTACCTAACGCGCGGCGGAAGGCTGCGTGCCCTTCACAGGGAAACAATGTTAATGCTCCGCAGAGCCCGGTCGAATTCCCTAGGATCAGTCAGCGCCTCGACACCTATTGCGCCGAGACTCAACCCTTGCCGCTGAGCGTACCTATTGACGAGCTCGCGGAAACAAGTATCACCGGTGATTAGCACAGCTTTAAAGCCGGCTTTGATGAGGTTGATGTAGGGTGCGACGTACATCTCCACATCCTTCACGGCCTCGTCAACATTAGCTTTCTTGCACTCTGCAAGCATACTGCAGATCGACTCCAGCGAGCTCCTCGTCTTATCATCGAGTCCTCTTACTTTCGGCTCTCGATCCACGAAGAAGTAACTCTCGTCGCGACCAGCGGGTTTCAAGCTAGAAATGATACTGACTCTGTCCCTAAAAACCTTGAGAGCTTTTAGGGCCAGTTTGAGACGATCTAGATGGATATAGCTCCCGAACTCCTCCTCTACCTTGTAGGCCTCGAAGCTCTTTACACCCTTCTCGGCGAAACTAACTACTTGATCTAGGAGACTGTTCCACTCTGTGACACGGCTGAGGTCTTTCTCGATGACAGGCAGTATTGCAACTTTTAAAAGTGGGGGAGATGGTAGAACTAGGGGGCACAGCACGTGCTTAATCTCGAGAGAGTGGTTCATAATGCGCGCGAATATGTTGGCCGTATCGTAGATGAAGACTAACTTCCCGGTCATAGCCGGCTCAGAGAAACCTGGCGTACTCCCTAAGGTATCTCGGCGGAATGATTCCCTTGCCCACGTCCCACTTGACGACTCGTCCTTCGCGGTATAATATTACCGTCTTCACGTCGTCCTCCGTCAGTCTGTACCTGTCGGGCAGCCTGACGAGCTTGTCCTTCACCCCCTCCTCGACCTCTGTGATCAGCGCGGAGAGCACAACCGACGAGTGGGTGACGAGTAGGAGGGGGGCGGGGTTCTCCTCGCACTCGAGCCACCCCTTCTTCGCCCACCGCGCGAGGTTCACGGCGGTAGCCGCCTGGAGTAGCGGGCTGAGATGTAGCTCGACCGTGTCGACGGCGGCGAGTAGGGCGCGGCCCTCGTGGAGCCTGAGCGCGACAGGCGCTAGAGAGAGGAGCGAGACCGCCGCGGAGGAGATGTTGCGCGCGTCGTAGCCTGCTACTATGCCCTTGCTGAAGTAGCTGCGCGCCCTCGGGAGCAAACCCTCCTCCATCATAGGCATGAGCATCTCCTCGAGGAGCCAGTGCTCCTTACCGCGCATGTCCAAGAGTATGTTGGTAAACGCGGATGCGGACGGAGGCGGGGAGGCCCAGCTGGCGCCGAGAACATACCTGGCGAGGGGGATGCGTTCATCTGGGGCCATCACGCTACGCTCAGCCAGCTCGATGTACGGCTGAGACCCCTTCCATCCTTCGATTTCAACGAAGTCAGAATACGCTTCGGATGTTACAAGGGGCTTGCTATGCACTTTGACGTCTATGAGCATCTCGTTGCTGTAGCTCAGCGAAACTCTTCCCATCTCGTTCTCTTCATGGACAACGAACCTTGGGTGTCCAAACTCGCTGGTAAGGTCGTTTTCCAGGGCTCTGGCGTCGAGTGTAGTTCGCAGGTTTTTGAGCAACACCGAGAAAAGACGAAGCAGAAAGCTCTTGCCTGTTCCTGTGTCCCCGACGAGCACAGTGAGCGGTGTATCTAGATCCATAATTAGTTTCTCGCTGAAGGGACCCAGCCCCTCAACACTTAGTGTCAGCTTTCCACCCACGGCTATCAACCTAAATCCTCACGGGTTACCTTTATCACTTTCGATAATACACATGTGTGGACTGACATAATCTTAATCTTAACACTAAGATAATAATATTTTTTACCCAAAGAACCCCTCCTTGCGAACCTTAAAAACCATTGAAAAGTTTATATAGCTAGTTCTTCGTGGAACCCTTCTATTGGTTTCCTCGTAAACCCTCTACATGTGACGTAGAAACTCGTTTTTTAAGTCATATTCTAATGACCTTAGGATGCAGAGTATCTTGGATACATAAGCACTAAAAATTATTTAGTTATTCCCGTTTATAAACGGGATAAGTTAAAATAGCTGATATGCGAATGGAAAGTGTGGAGCGTAGGTCGTTTGTGTTTAGTCTTGGCTTTCACGAGGACTTCGTTATTAGGAGGCTTAGTCGTCTAGCTACGAGGGGAGGCGAGGACATTGTCTTGTTTACTGGTAGCCCAGTTGTTGCGGGGACTAGGAGGGCTCATGCGAGTTTGATTGAGTACTGTACGAGGGTAGGCTTGAATACGCCTCGACTAGTGGAGTTGCCTCTTTCCGATTCTTCGCAGGCTGTTTCCAGGGCTAGGAGTGTTATAAATGGTCTCTATGAGCCAATCATTGCCGACCTGGGCGGAGGGATGAGGGCTGTCATTGTGGCTGTGCTTATCGCTCTCTTTACATCTGGCAAGGTTTTCGAGCTATACGTGTCGTCTGAGAGTGGGGAGGCCGAAGAGCTCCATATTCCTTCCGGAGTTACCAGGGCCCTGTCGTCGCTTAGTAGCGAAAAGATGGAAATACTCAACTTTATTGCAAAGAACGAGTACTCCAACGCAGATATTATTGCTTATAGGCTCGGCAAGTCCTCTAAGACCGTGAGGAACCACTTGGCTGTGCTCAAGAAGATGGGTCTGGTAGTGTCTCATGGGAGGAAGGGTGGGCTGAAGCTGACTAGCTGGGGAAAAGCAATTCTAGGCCTCAACGAGTAAAATGTCCCGACTATAGTTAGGAATTTGCATTCAAGAGCCGCGAGAACCAATATTAGATTACAGTTGTTCCTCTATTCATGGGGAACAACATGAGTATGGGCTACTTTTCCAAGAGAGACCTGTATGCAAGTTTAAGAAGGCTTCACAGGGCACGGAGCCAGGACCCTGTAGAAGAGGAGTATAGAGGGTGGAACTGGGACAAGCCTCCTCTTCGCCCCAGGGCGTATCTCGGGCTAGGCGTGAGCGAAGTCGCGTACAGGTATTGTCCAACAATGAGGGATGTCTACCTGAGGAGGATGGGTATCGAGGGCGAGAAAAACCAGTGGCTGGCTAACGGCGAGCTTGTTCACAGGGTCTTCCAGATGGTTTCCGAAGATGTCAGGAGGGAGCTTGCCCTTGGCCGGAGCGGATGGGAGGCCTACGAGAATGTTTCAAGGACGGTTTACAGGAAACTGAAGGAGATGGGTATGGACTTGGCGAAGCAGAGGTGGGTCGTAGACCTCTATAAGAAGCTTCTCCTCAGGTTCTCCGCGGACGAGTGGGTCTACTATTTCTCGGAGTACAGGGTTGACGGATCCATGCTTGGCTTGTCTAGGAATCTCCGTGTAGACGCTCTTGTCGAGACAGGCGTTGTAATAGAGGTGAAGCTCGGGAAGCCCCATGAAAACTATAAGAGGGCCCTCGCAGGCTATGCATTGGCCCTAGAGGCAAACTACGAGGTTCCAGTAGACTATGGCATTCTCCTCTATGTGTCCATAGCTAACGGCGGGAAGGTCGGGTTCAGTTGGGAGCCTGTCTACATATCGACGAGCCTGAGGAGCGACTTCATAGATGCTAGGGACGAGGTCATAGACATGCTTGTATCGGGCAGAGAGCCGCCCAGAGCCGAGGAATGCCCCGAGGCTTGCCCCTTCAGGGGGGTGTGTGGATGAAGACCCTGATTCTCAAAGAGTACGGAACCACGCTTAGGACAAGAAGAGGCCTCCTAGTCGTGGAGAATAAGGATAGAAGGCAGGAGCTTTCCCCAGGCGACATAGATCAAGTCCTGATTCTGAGTGGAGGAGTCTCCGTGACCTCTAGGGCAGTTAGGTTGCTTGTTTCCCACGGAGTCGACATCGTTTTTCTCGACCAGAGAGGCTACCCTGTCGGGCGCATATATCCACCCTTCATTAACAAGACTGTCCAGACTAGGCGCGCACAATACGAGGCATACTATAGTCAGAAGAGATGGGACATTGTTTACTCATTTCTCTATGCGAAGATAAAGAACCAAGCCGGGCTACTGCGCTACTTCGCTAAGAGCAGGGAAGAGCCCCGGCTTAGAGAGGGCGCCCTGGAAATAGAGATGCAACTAGACAAGCTCCCGTCAGCTCTGGGCGACCCGCAGAGGGTCATAAACTTTGAGGCCCAGGTGGCTAGGATCTACTGGGGGTTCGTTGTGGAGCTTGTACCAAGCGATGTCCATTTTGACGGCAGGGATCCCGAGGCGCTTGACCCGTTTAATGTATCATTGAATTATTTGTATGCTGTGCTTTACTCTGACTGCTGGAAAGGCCTCGTCCTAGCAGGGCTAGACCCCTACGCAGGTTTCCTTCACGCTGATAGGAGCGGGAAAGAGAGCCTCGTCTACGACTACAGCGAGATGTTTAAGCAGGTGGCCGTAGACAGGCTACTAATCAAGATGTTTTTCTCGGGCTGGAGGCCCGACATCAACAATGGGCTCCTGTCTAGAAGCTCAAGGAGCACGCTACTGCAAGGCTACAAGGACAGCATGCAGGCCAGGGCGAGGACGAGTGATGGGGAAGCCGCTACCCTGGAACAGTTTGTCAAGACATATGCCGTCAAGCTTGCGTCATTTGTAAGGGGAGAGGTTCCAAGCTATAGGGGGTTTATAGCCCAATGGTGAGAGTCGTCGTTGTATACGATATCCACGACGACGAAAAGAGGCTTAGACTTGCCGCGAAGCTAAAGAGCATCGGGCTATCAAGGATACAGAGAAGCGCCTTCACCGGCAAGCTTGACTCCCAGAGGCTAAAAGACCTCTACAGGATATGTGAGTACTTTGCCAGCGACGACCGTGACATCATACACGTGTTTACACTGTGCGGATACGACTGGTCCAGAAGAAGGGCATTTGGGACCTACAGGGAGGTCGAGCAGAATGTGGTCATCTTCTGACTATATAACTCCCCTCGACATAAAACAGTACGTATACTGTCCAATGATTCCATGGCTAATCCACAATTTCCACGTCAGGGAACCTGAAACCTACAGCATGGAGAAGGCAAGACAAATAAGGGCCCTCAGACTCCAGAGCATCCAAACCCTAGTACTAGAGCCACCAGTCCGGGTAGAGTTTACCATGAGAAGCCCAGAACTCAGGCTGAAAGGCACAGCAGACATAGTCAGCGGCTCGAAGCAAGTAACAGTCGTAGAGGTAAAGGCCTACAAGAGACACGAGTACAACCACTTCAAGTGGCAACTATTCGCGTACACGTTGCTGTCAGAGAAAACTGTAGGCCCAACTAAAAAAGCAATCCTAGTCCTGGGCGAAAAGACACACATATACGAAGTGACCCTGGAAACACTAGACGCGACTAGAAGACTCGTAGACAAGACATTAAAAGTCGTCGAGTCCGAGAAGCCTCCACAGACAAGCCCCTCTGCCAAGTGCTCCTCCTGCTGGTACAAGAGATATTGCCCACTATTCTAACAACAGTCAACCTAAACAGAGGCAATCTAATTTTTCTTTTTACTATCGGATTATTCTACAATCCTTTACACCGAAAACCGTCTAGGCAACCAACTCTACAAGTCTTCTCACAAAAGCACTACAAATTCCACGTTAGATCTTTAAAACAACATCTCCTAGTGCATAGCTTAGGCTCATAGCATGCTGAACCTCGCAATCAAGGAACACACCCATATATGTTCAACTATATTGAAACTAAAGTAAGTCAATGTTTTCCTTAAAGCTGAACTAAAAGTTGTTTATGAAGTTTCTCGTCGGGAAGGTTATTTTAAAAAGAGATTACGGGAAAAATTCCCGACCCAAAACGGGCTATTCCGGGAAAGTTCCCTATCGGGAAGTTTCAGAAGTTTCTAATGTGTAATTTTGAGTGCTAGGGCAGTTTTGCAGACTTCTTACAGAAAAAAAGCGTTAAACATATAAACCCCTCCCGAGTAAAACATTTCGGATGCAACTCAGAAAGAATTGAAAGGAAGGACATATGTCCAGAATGTCCAAAGTGTCCAGAGTGCAGATGCAACTCAGAAAGAATTGAAAGGCAAGGGGCTTGGGTTCCAAGGCGTGGCTCGGGTATTTAGATGCAACTCAGAAAGAATTGAAAGGGTTCGGAGACATCGAGTTCAGCACGGGCAGAAAGTCTAGGAGGATGCAACTCAGAAAGAATTGAAAGACAAATATACGTCCCGGCACCTGTGCCTGCACAGCCGGTCCCAGGATGCAACTCAGAAAGAATTGAAAGGTCCTTTATGTCTAGCCAGTCGAGGAAGTGGATGGCCAGATGCAACTCAGAAAGAATTGAAAGCTTACAGTCTAACGCATTGTTCTCTCTTTTACACCAAGGATGCAACTCAGAAAGAATTGAAAGCGAACTCTGCTTTTTCTTGTCCGGCGAGTTGCTCCCTAGCTATGATGCAACTCAGAAAGAATTGAAAGCTCTATCCCGGCCCACTATTCTTTTCGCAAAACCCACGATGCAACTCAGAAAGAATTGAAAGTGTGGGGGTGAGCTGAGTGAGCGTGCAGCCGCAACCGGCAAGATGCAACTCAGAAAGAATTGAAAGACACATATGGCTATGCCAGGAGGGCGAAGGTCTGCACCCAGATGCAACTCAGAAAGAATTGAAAGTTGAGGACAAAGCTTTCCCATGGTGACAAGCCCCCAGCATGATGCAACTCAGAAAGAATTGAAAGTTAAGGACACCAGCATACTTCACTATCCATCTGTCGTAGATTGATGCAACTCAGAAAGAATTGAAAGCCCTCGCCGCCCTCCCAGCCGGGGGGCCCGGGGGCCTGATGCAACTCAGAAAGAATTGAAAGCTTGTGGTAAGCGATAACGTTCAGTTGGCTTAAGAGCTTGTTGATGCAACTCAGAAAGAATTGAAAGAGAAAAGTTTCCGTACGAGAAACAGCTTTGGTACAGCAAAGATGCAACTCAGAAAGAATTGAAAGACTGGTCAGGGGTGTCGAGCTTACCGCAGCGGAGGACAGCGATGCAACTCAGAAAGAATTGAAAGTCCGATGTTGCACACCCGGCATCACCACCGGCGTTCACCCCGATGCAACTCAGAAAGAATTGAAAGAACAGCCGTGTCTATGTGTGGAGGGCTTTGAGGAGGGCGTGGATGCAACTCAGAAAGAATTGAAAGGAGATTGATAAATGCATTTTTGGACGTGGCCCTGGCAATGATGCAACTCAGAAAGAATTGAAAGCCCAGCAGCCCGGCAACGATTACTTTCACTGTGCAGGACTTGATGCAACTCAGAAAGAATTGAAAGTTGCTACCTCGACCGTGTAGTAGCCGAGCTCCAGCACCAGATGCAACTCAGAAAGAATTGAAAGCTGAAAACCGGGTTTTAACTGCACAAAACAAGGGTAAAAAAGATGCAACTCAGAAAGAATTGAAAGTGTCAATAAGCCCAGCAGATGTCCTTTAGCAATTTCTTGTGCGGATGCAACTCAGAAAGAATTGAAAGATTTCTCCTGCAGGCACCTCGGTGGTGGATACCCTGGCTACTGATGCAACTCAGAAAGAATTGAAAGCGCTCTCAGCCACGGTCGCCACGTGGCTTATCGCCTCGGGTTATAGATGCAACTCAGAAAGAATTGAAAGAGTGTTCGGCGTCGACTATATTGTTGAAAAGGTGATTAAGCCTCGAGATGCAACTCAGAAAGAATTGAAAGCTTGGGAAAAACCCCTTGGGAAGGTTTTCGCGTGGTATGTTTGTGGGATGCAACTCAGAAAGAATTGAAAGGCGTTTTACTGGGACAGCTCCAAGCCAAGCTGGTATGATTCTTGATGCAACTCAGAAAGAATTGAAAGTGCGAAAGCATCACTGGAAGCCGCATCTGCCAATAGTTGTACCAGGATGCAACTCAGAAAGAATTGAAAGAGCGCGCTTCCGAGACCATACCCCAAGCCGTATGCTAAGGATGCAACTCAGAAAGAATTGAAAGCCAGCAGGCCTTGAGCGACCCGGTGGCTAGGTACCTCTTGATGCAACTCAGAAAGAATTGAAAGATTTCGGCCAGCTTGTCGTTTATGTAAAGCTTTTCCGTGATGCAACTCAGAAAGAATTGAAAGCTATCCACTCATCGTAGCTATCCAATCCACTCTCTGCGGTCTGATGCAACTAAGAAAGAATTGAAGGTGCAGGCATGCCGTGTATGTTGCCTTTACTTGTAGTCCGCAAGGCAGCTAAGAAGCGCGCGCTAGGTGTTGTTCGGCGCAATGTTTGTTGGAAAGATATTTTATATGTATACATCTATGTGTACTTGTGGGTT
>OFEJ01000188.1_pt1 | contig 19830 bp, 11 predicted proteins | sample 1521051 | NCBI WGS metagenome assembly OFEJ01 (sample SAMN06268701, study PRJEB24108) | sediment metagenome | isolation source: Joseph's Coat, Yellowstone National Park, Wyoming, USA | place: USA:Joseph's Coat, Yellowstone National Park, Wyoming, USA | reverse complement strand
CCTTCAGCCCCACGAGCGGCTCGATCTCCACCTCGAGCTTGGGCAAGCTCGAAGCCCCGGCTCTGGGCATGGGCGTCCTCAGGACGTAAAGCGCCCCCCTCACCAGCCTCAGCGAAAGGGCCGTAGTCCCCGGGGACAGGGCGCCGAGATCTAGCAGCACTGGGACGTACACGGCGCCCTCCGCTCTGGGGCCGAGCACGACCGCTCTGGAGCCGGCGGGCAGCGTGAAGCTTAGCGTCGACCCGTTGCTGCGGACGAGGAAGCTCGCCCTATCCGACCTCACGTAGAACGCGAGGGGCTGCCGGGCTCCCTCGAGCGTCACTACGACCCTGCTTGCCGGCTTCACCACGAACTCGAGCGAGTCTTCGTCGACCACGCGTCCCCCCACGTTTAAGCTGGCTCGCAGCTCGAGGAGGTGGGCGCCGTCGGTGTAGGCGGGAGCTTTGAACGAGAGCCTGTTCACCAGCACGGCCGGCTCGTCCGCGTGCGGCAGCTGCAGCTCGAGCCGGCCCGCGTCGAGCACCCCGCCCGTGCTGAGGTCTACGAGCTGCCATTCGACGACCGCGGGGCCCGACGCTTCGGCTGCGTCGTTGACGAGCCAGATCTCAGCCTTCAGGGTGGAGTTCGCTTCGAGGAGCACGCGGTAGCCGTCCACCGCGAAATCCCCACCCCACAGCAGGAGGACCTTCGTCGGCTTGAGCATTTCAGATACAACCCGGTAAGCCGGCTTCGGCACGCCGAAGTAGTCGACGACGGAGAAGGAGACCGCGGGGAAGCAGTCCCTGAAGAGGAAGACCGCGAAGCCCGCGGTTGGGTTGAACTTGAGGGCTCGGTACCTGGCTATGGCGGTCTTCAGCAGGAGAGCTTGATAGCGCTGGCTCGCCTCCACGTATTCGCGTAAGCTCGGGTACTCCTCGGGGAGACCGTAGGGGATCTTCACGTACCCGCTCGCCCAGTAGAAGCCGCGATACGCCAGCTCGTAGTACCAACTGTCGCCCCTCCTCACCGGCCACTCGGGAGCGCCCACCGCGCTCCAGAAGGGCGAGTCAAGGGAGGGCAGGGATTGGGCCCCGAACTCTGTCGGGAAAGGCGACGCGTCCTTGAGGAAGTCCGTCCAGGAGCCGCTGAACCAGCCGTAGTACACGTGCTGGTCCTCGTACCCGCTCCCCCTTATCACGGGCCTCCTCTGGGAGTCCAGCGACTCGATGAGCGCCGCCAGCGCGTAGTCGAGGTCGCGGTTCACCCCCCTCCTGTAGAGGTCGCCCATCCACTGGCTCGCCCAGGGCGGCTCGTTGTGAACCGCCCAGATCGCGACGCTCGGGTAGTTGTAGAGGAGGAGGACCAGCTCCGCGTACTGAACCTGAACCCTCTCCACGAACCGGGCGTAGTCGGCCGGCCCCAGCTTGGATGCGTACGCCCAGATGAGGGGGCCGTCAGCCTGCACCAGCAAGCCCATCTCGCTGGCGAGCTCGTAGAACTCGGCGGGCTCCACGTGCGCGTGAATCCTCACGAAGTTCGCACCGGCCTCGACCATCATCCTCAGGTCGCGCTCGAGGACAGCGCGCGTGGAGCGCACCAGGTAGAAGTCGCTCACGTAGTTGAAGCCCCTGAGGAAAACCCTCCGGCCGTTGAGCACGAAGCGCGCTTCATTGGGCGCCACGGCGCTGCCCTCGAGGGAGCGCACACCGAAAACCACTGAGCCCCTGCCCTGCAGAACCCCGCCAGCAACAACCTCGTACTCCAACCGGTAGAGGTGGGGCTTCCCCTGGTCCCACGTCCACCACAGCTCGGCGTCGGGCACGGTGATCGCGGCCTCCACCCACCTCCTCTCACCCCTGTCGACCGCGAAGCTGAAGGAGCCCGTAGCGGCGCCCCCCTCGAAGTTGTGGGGTTTGACCGCGTACCGCACTTCGCAGCTGGCGGCTGGACCCCTGTTGGTCACGTAGAGCCTCACCCTCAAGCTGGCTGAGCCGGTGGAGCTGTCGTAGCGGCTGTCGACCAGCACGGCGCTGACGGCGACGGGCCCGCTTACCGCGAGCACGACGGGCTTCCAGAGCCCTATGGGCACGACCCACTCGTAGCGGGGCGGCAGCTTGCCGAGCGCCCAGCGCGGGTAGGGCTTCACGTCCCAGTCGTTGAATATTCCCACAACCCCCTGCTTGTTGTCGAGGTCGAGCTCGACGGGCGTGGACAGGCAGACGACCAAGGTGTTGCTCCCCCCGTAGTTGAGCAGGTCGCCCACGTCGAAGTAGAACGGCGCAAAGTACCCCTCGTGCTCGCCCAAGTAGACGCCGTTGAGCCACACGCTAGCCCTGTAGAACGCGCCGAGGAAGGCGAGCCTGATCCTGTACCCGCGGAGCTCGCTCGGAACCTCGAAGTCCCTCCTCAACCAGATCGTCGAGTTCCTGGAAGTCGCCGCGAACATGAATGGGACGTCGACCGCGCTCCAGCCGTCGAGCGGCGCGTCCGGCCTATACAGCTCCTCCAGAACCCCCTCCTCGTAGCCCTTCACGACGTAGCGCCACCGCCCGCCGAGGTCCAGCGTGCTTAAGGCGAAGAGGTCGGGCTGGGTGAAGCGCTCGAGAGCTTTCGCCACGGCGTCGGGCTCCGCCCGGACGAAACCCTTGTTGAGCTCGGGCAGAGCCAGCACGAACAGCGCCAGCGCTACTATGGCAGCGCTCGCGAGCGCGCTAGCCCTCAGGGAGATTCCACGCGATTGAGCCATCCGCCAGGAGCGCGCACGGAGCCTATTTAGGGTTCGCGCCCGCGCGCTAGGGTTAAATCCTCTCGCGGAGCACACGCTCCGCGTGAAAGCGGACCTCGTGGAGGAGCTGGTCCGCCTGGTGAGGGTGCGCTCCGAGGTCTACGTCACCGAGACGGGTGCTGTGAAGCGGTGCAACTACAGGGAGGCCGCGGAAGCGGTGAAGGGGTTGGCCGAAAGGCTGGGGCTGAGCGCCGAGCTCGTAGAGCTCGAGGTCGGCGGGGAGAAGGTCCCGGCCGTGATCGCGGGGATCGACGGCGGGGGGCAGAGCTTGGCTTTCGTGAGCCACTACGACGTGGTCCCCGCCAGGGGTCCCTGGCTCGTTGAGGGGCGAGCCTTCGACCCCTTCGACCCCCTAGTGCTCGGCGGCAGGGTCTACGGGAGGGGGGCTGCCGACGACAAGTCCGCGATCGTCGCCAGCTTAGCGGCTCTCGCGGAGCTCGCCGAGGAAGGGGGGCCCCTGAAGTACAAGCCCGTGGTCGTCGTAACGGGGGACGAGGAGGTAGGGGGGCTCGGCGTCAGAGCGCTGCTGGGCAGCGGCTACAGGTGGGATAAGGCCGTGATACTGGACGCCGGCGCCGAGTACCTGTCGGTGGGCGCCAGCGGCGTCGCGTTCGGTTGGGTGAAGGTGAGGGGTAGGTCCGGCCACGCCGGCTACCCCCACAAAGCGGTGAACCCTGTGGAGGGGGCGATCAAGCTGGCCTACCACATGCTGGAAACCTACAAGCCGCGCAGAGCCGCGAAGCTGTCTAAGCTCAGCGCGCCGCCCGGCTCCCCGCTGCCCAAGGTTTGGGGACGCTTCAGCTTCACGATAATGAGGCTGGCGCCGGGCGAGCCGGAGAAGCACAACAGGATACCCGGCGAGGCGATGCTGGGCTTCGATGTCAGGCTGCTGCCCGAGGAGGACCTCGATGAGGCGCTCGCCGAGCTGTACGCCCACTTCTCGGAGGCTGCAGCCAAGCTGGGTTTGGACATCGAGGTTGCGGCGCAGGGCCAGCGGGGGTGGTACGCTAAGGACGAGGGTTTCGTGCGCGAAGCCCTCGAGGCGGCGCGGGGAGCGTACAGGTCGGTCGGCCTCGAGGGGGAGGTCGCGGTTGCGGCGGAGCTCGGCGGTAACGATGGCACGTTCTTCGACGCGGCGGGCATACCGGCCGTGGCCTTTGGGGCGATCAGGAGCGAGTGCAACGTGCACTCCGAGAACGAGTTCGTCTACGCCCGCGACCTCGCGATGCTGAAGGAGTTCGTGAAGCTGTTGGCGAGGGGTGGCAAGCGTGGGTGACGCGAGGCAGACACGCTACGTTTTCGTCACCGGGGGCGTGCTGAGCGGGATCGGGAAGGGCGTCGTGTCGGCTTCCATCGCCAAGCTCTTCCAGCTGAGGGGCTACAAGGTCGACATGATAAAGATCGACCCCTACCTGAACGTGGACCCGGGGACTCTCAACCCGATCGAGCACGGCGAGGTCTTCGTCTGCGAGGACGTGTGGGTCTTCGAGCCGGCTCCCGGCTACCGCTTCACGATCGCCGAGATCGACCAGGACTTCGGCACGTACGAGAGGTTCCTGGACGTGAACATGCACCCCTCGAACAACATCACGTCGGGCCAGGTGTACCTCACGGTGATCCTGAGGGAGAGGAGCGGCGAGTACCTGGGTAAAACGATTCAAGTGATCCCGCACGTGACCGACGAGATCAAGCGCCGGATTAGGATGGTCGCCGAGCGGAGCAAGCCGGACGTGTTGGTCGTCGAAGTCGGCGGTACTGTGGGCGACATAGAGGCGATGCCGTTCCTCGAGGCGATCAGGCAGTTCAGGCTCGAGTCCCCGCCCGGCGCGACCGCGCTCGTCCACGTGACCCTGGTGCCCTACCTGAAGACCGTGGGGCAGCAGAAGACGAAGCCCACCCAGCACAGCGTGAGGGAGCTGCAGAGCATGGGCCTCCAGCCCGACGTGATCATCGGGAGGTCGGAAACCTACTTGGCGGAGGACGTCAAGAGCAAGATAAGCCTCTTCTGCAACGTGCCCGAGGAAGCCGTTATCTCCGACCCCGACCTCGACGTCGTGTACGAGCTTCCGCTCGTGTTCGAGAGGCAGGGCCTGGGGCGCTACCTCGTCAGGCTGCTCCGCCTGGAGCGGGAGGACCCGGTACCCCACGCGGTGGGGGAGTGGGAGAACCTGGTTTGGAGGTACAAGCACCCGGCGGATAAGGTCGTGGTAGCGATGCCGGGCAAGTACACGATGATCCAGGACAGCTACATCAGCATCTGCGAGGCGCTGAAGCACGCGGCCGCCCACCTCGGCTTAGGGGTCGAAATCAGGTACATCGATTCCTCGAAGTTCGAGGAGGATCCCGGCTTGATGGACGAAGAGCTGGGCAGGGCTGACGGCATCCTGCTCACGCCGGGCTTCGGGTCAAGGGGCGTGGAGGGCATGATACAAGCCGCCCGCTACGCGATCGAGCACGATAAAGCCTTCCTGGGCATATGCTTCGGAGCTCAGCTCCTCTTCATAGCGTTCTGCAGGTACGTCATGGGGCTCAGGGGAGCGCACTCGACCGAGATAGACCCCTCAACCCCCTACCCGGTCGTCGACCTCCTCCCCGAACAGCGGGGCGTGACGGCGAAAGGGGGCACGATGAGGTTAGGCGCTCACGAGGTGCACATAGCGGAGGGCACGCGGCTCTACGAGGCGTACAGCGCGAAGGTCGTGAGGGAGAGGTTCAGGCACCGCTACCACATAATCAAGGACTACGCGCTGATGGGGGAGAAGCACGGCTTGAAAGTGTCGGCCACCGACGCCGATGGGAGGATAGTCAACGCCATCGAGCTGAGCTCGGCGAGGTGGATCGTCGGCGTCCAGTTCCACCCGGAGTTCAAGAGCAGAGCCCTCAGACCGTCCCCCGTGTACGTAGCCTTCGTGAGGGCCGCTTACGAGGCGAAGAAGACTCGGAGCGCGTGAGCTCAAGCTCGCGCTAGCGCAACGTTTAAGCGAGCTTTCCGCGAGGGGCTCGCGGTGGACCCTACATTGTGTTGCGGGTATTCAACACGCTGGGTCGGAAGCTTGAGGTTTTCGAGCCGGTAAACCCCGGTAGGGTTGCGATCTACGTGTGCGGCCCCACGGTTTACGACCACACCCACCTCGGGCACGCTAGAACGTACGTCGCGTTCGATGTGATCAAGCGCTACCTGAAGCTGCTCGGTTACGACGTCTTCCACGTCCAGAACATAACCGACATCGACGACAAGATCATCAGGCGGGCGGCGGAGGAGGGGGTGAGCTGGAGGGACGTCGCCGACGCGTACACGAGGGACTACCTCGACGCTCTCTCGAAGCTGAACATCAGAGTGGACCTCCACCCGCGCGTGACCGAGCACATAAGCGAAATCATACGCTTCGTTCAGGCGCTCATCGAGAGGGGGCACGCGTACGTGGCGCCCAGCGGCAGCGTGTACTTCGACGTGGACAGCTACGAGGGTTACGGCGAGCTCAGCGGTAGGCTAGCGCGCGAGCTGTGGGGTCAGGAGCAGGAGGTTGTGAAGGAGAAGAAGAACCCTTACGACTTCGCGCTGTGGAAGGCTGCGAAGCCGGGGGAGCCGTGGTGGGAGAGCCCGTGGGGTCCGGGGCGGCCGGGCTGGCACATAGAGTGCAGCGCCATGTCGACGCTCTACCTGGGCGAGCAGTTCGACATCCACGGCGGAGGCAGCGACCTCATATTCCCCCACCACGAGAACGAGAGGGCTCAGAGCGAGAGCGCGCTGGGCAAGCGCCCCTGGGTCAAGTACTGGCTCCACACGGGCATGCTCACGGTGAGGGGCGAGAAGATGTCGAAGAGCTTGGGCAACATCGTGTCCCTGAAGGAGGCCTTCTCCAAGTGGAAGCCCGAGGTTGTGAGGTTGTGGCTTGCCACCGTCCACTACAGGAGCGTAGTCGATTTCTCCGAGGAAGCGCTCCACCAAGCGCAGCGAAACTACGAGAGGCTGACCGCGGCGGCGAAGACCCTGCGCGACCTGCTGCGCAAGGGTGAGTACAGCTTCAGGTTGAGCGAGGAGGGGCGCTCGCTGCTCGGCAAGATGGACGAGCTGAGGAGGGGCTTCTACGCCGCGATGGACGACGATTTCAACGTCAGCAAGGCCTTCAGCTACGTGTACGAGCTGACATCGCTCGTATTCTCGCGCATCGCCGAGAAGCCCGAGGGCGCGGTCGTCCTCAGGGCTTACGCGCTGATGGAGGAGTTCAACAGGGTCCTCGGCGTGCTTGACGGCTTGTTCGCGGGAGGTCCGCCGCTGCCCTTCGAGCAGCTGGTGGAGTTGATCGTGGAGGTGAGGAGGAAGCTCAGGCTCTCCAGAAACTACGAGCTGGCCGACTGGATCCGCGCGGAGATGGCCAAGCTGGGGATAAAGCTCTACGACCGGGGCGAGGAAACCGCCTGGCAGCTAGCGTGAGCGCTTGATGGGCAGCTGCTCGAGCCCGAGCGCCAGCGCGATAGCGCCGTAGAGGCCCACGTCGTCGCCGAGCGGCGTAACGGTGATCTCTGGAACCCTGTTCACCGCGTACTCGTGGACCATCATCTTCAACGGCTCCACCACGAGCTCCACGTTGTTGAGCGCTACCGAGCCCCCCACCGTGATGAGCGACGGATCGTAGACGTTGACCACGTTGGCTACGCCCATCGCGTTGTACCTCGCCGCCTCCTCCACGACCGCTCTAGCGAACGCGTCCCCCGCCTTCGCCGCGTCGTACACGTCCTTCGACGTCAGCCTCAAGGGATCGCCCTTACTCGCGAGCACGCTGCGCTCGAAGAGACCGGGGTTCTCCTCCGCCAGCAGCTTGGCCAGCTTCGGGATGCCGGTTCCCGACGAGTAGGCTTCCCAGTGCCCCCTCCTGCCGCAGCCGCACACAAGCTTGCCTTCGGCGTCCACCACCATGTGCCCGATCTCGTGCGCGTTGCCGTCCTTACCGAGGAGCACGCGCCCATCGACGTACACGCCCCCGCCTATCCCCGTGCTGATCGTGATGTAGACCAGGTTGTCGTGGTCGCGCCCGGCTCCCATGTGCTTCTCCCCTATGACGGCTGCCACGCAGTCGTTAACTAAGTACGTGGTCACTCCGAACTCGCTCTCCAGCGGCTCGACGATGGGGACGTTCTCCAGCGGGAGGTTCGCAGCCTTCACGATCACCCCCCGCTTAACGTCAAGGGGGCCTATCGAGCCGACGCCTATGCCTCTCAAATCCCTCTCGGACCCCCCGACCCTTTTCAGCAGCATCCTAATGGCACTCGCGATCGAGGCGGGCACGGCCTCCCTGCTGCTCCTAGGCGTCTCGAACTTCGCGCGGTCGAGGATCCTACCCTTCTCGTCCGCGAGCACGACCCGCGTGTACGTGGCTCCTATATCCACGCCGGCTACTAGGCCCGCGCCCACGCGCGTGCGTGCCGCCGCGCGCTCTTAAGGTTTACCGGAGCAGCGATCGTCGGCGTAAGCGCTATTACACCCCCGTCCCCCTTCACCTCGTGGTAGGCAAGATAACGGTCTACGTGTGCCAGGAGCCGGCTCACGAGGAGCTGATCGAAACCCTCAAGAGCGTTGTGGACAGCATCAAAGGTAAGAAGCCGAAAATTAAAGTTGTGAGGTTGAAGCTGAGAAGCTCCGAGGACTTCCCGTACTACCTCAAGACGCTGGAGGAGCTTTACGGAGGAATCGCGACGGCCGAGTACAGGAAGTACGGAGTGCGAAGCTTACCAGCGATAGTTTACAACGGGAGAGCGATACTCCAGGGGAAAGTGCCCACGCGGGAGGAGATCGAGGAAGCGTTAGCGTTTGAGGGGCTCAAGGTGGTGAGAAAAACGCCCGCGGTTCAGCCGGCGCCTCAGCTCGCCACTCAGGTCGTACAGCCCAAGCGGCCGGCGGAGGTCCCGCGCATCGAGCTTCGTATAAGGGACGTGCCGCCGGCCAGCCGAGCTTCGCCGCGCGCGACCGAGCTCCAAAGGCCGACCAGCGAAGCTCCCGCGCCGGCGATCGCGCAGCGTCTCGAACAGCCGCTCGCGAAACCGGCTACGCAAAGCGCGTCCGAGCCGATTCGCCGTGAACCTGAGCGGGCGATCCCCCAGCCGGCGCCGCCTCCTAAACGCGAGGCGGCTGCTGCGCGGTTCCCCCCGGTCGAGGTGGAGGAGGTCAGCGTCGAGGCGCGCGCCGAGACCGCGAGAGCGGCCCAAGCTCGCCCCATCACCGGGAAGAGGTGCGACGAGTGCATCTTCTACGAAAGAGGGACGATGCGCTGCCTTCTGTACAGGGTTCCGGTCGCGGATCCCTCGAAGCCGCCCTGCTCGCGCCGCCCCTAGGAACTCCGTTGAGCTTTTCGGTGGCAGGCTTCGGCGAGCAGCTGCCTGAGGCTGAACCGGCTTGAAACCGACGGGTCGCGCTCAGCGCAGTGGTGCTCGAAAGTCCACGCGTACTCGGCGGCGAGATCCAGCTTGCTCTCCCCCACGCCGAGCTCGGGGAGCGTGGGAACCGACGAGAACTCTCCGGTGAACTCCTCGAGCAAGAGCGCCGCCCTGCGGTACGCGTCAGCCGCGGGCGACCCCTCGACAGCGCGCGAGGCAGCCGTTACCCAGGCTCTGGCGAGCGCGAGCTCGGCAGCGTAGGGGTCCACGCCGAAGACGGAGAAGAGGGCTCTAGCGAGCGAGGAGAGAGCCGAGCACAGCGAGTGCCCGCGCGCCAGCGCGGCGTAGACCGCCGCCTCGAAGAGGGCTTGAGCGTCAGCCACCGACGACCCGCGTAACGACCGCTCCAGCCTTTCCACCGCCGCTTCGGCTAGCAGGAGGATGAACCTGTTCCTCCAACCGACGGCCAGGGCCTCGAGCGTGCTGACGAGCGCTTCTGCGGCGAGAGCTTTCTCGAGATCCCTACCAAGCGGCAACCCCGTGTCTACGAAGATCGCGGTTGACGGTTTCAGCGGCTTCGAGGGGCCCACGTACCCGCGCGGCTGCACGGTCATTCCGCTAAAGGCTTCGGCGAAACCTGGGGGCGCCGGCACCGCGACGAGCTCGGTTCCGCAGCGCGCGCTCAAAACCTTGGATAAGGCGAGCGCAGGCCAGCACCCCAGCGCTACCACCGCTCTGGCTCGGCGCGAAAGCCCGACCGCCAGCTCAACCGCCCCAACCCTGTAGGCTTCAGGGTGGACGAGCAGCACGCCCCACTTCACCCGCGCCGCTGATAAGCTCTCGCAAACCTTGTCCAGCGCGCTCTTCCAAGCGGCGTCGCTAACCACGAGCAGCGCCTCCCTCACCCCCATCGCCGAAAGCTCGAGACCCAGCGCGCTGACAACCCCCTTGCCGACGGAAACCTTGGCCGGAAAGTCGATCTCAATCCTTGCCACACGGTTCCAAGCTCCCGACGCTTTCAATGCATTCTCGTGGGAAGAGGGTCAACCGCAAGCACCTTCCGGAGGAGGGTGGTGGACCGGCCGGGACTTGAACCCGGGTCCTCCCGCGCTCCCGGCGCATTTACGGAGCGCTTGCAAGGCGGGCGCTCTCCCAGGCTGAGCTACCGGCCCGTGAGGGAGCGGGGCGGAGGGGGTAAAGAGCTTTCTGCCGCGCGAGGCTTTTTAACCGCGCTGCGACCGAGCGCGCGTGAAGCTCCGCGCAGGGTTGCTGCTCGAGCTAACGGCGCTGCTCGCCGTGCTAGCCTTCGCCCTGCTTTCGGTCAAAACGTTCTTCAGGGAGGGGATCCCTCCCGGCTGGGACCACCCTCCGCACCTCGTGTGCTCCTACCTCACCTCCGAGTTCTTCCTCCCCCAGCTGACGGTCTTGGGGTGGGACCCCTACAACAACTTCGGCTGGGTTTTCAACCAGTTCTACAACCCTGGCGCCTACCTCCTGGTCGCGGCGATCCGCTACGCGTCCCTCAAGCTCTTGGACATCGTCTCGTCCTACAAGCTCGCTCTCGTTGTCACGTACGTGCTTCCGGCGGTCGGCGCCTTCTATTTGGCCAAGGCGATGGGCGGCGGGCTGCCTGCAGCGGCTTTCGCGGCGTTGTTCTCGGTTGTCGTGACGCCTTACGAGTCGGAGTGGCTGGACGCCGGGCTCAAGCAGCTCTACTACATCGGAATGTGGCCGGAGAGGCTGGGCATAGGTTTCGCGCTCCTCGCCCTCGCGGCCGAGTGGACCGCGCTGAGCAGGAGGGGGCGGGCGCGGCTGAGGTTGGCCTCGCTCTCCGCCGTGCTGGGCGCCGCCACCGTCCTGAGCCACCTGATGACCGGTATCGCCCTCCTCATGGCCGAAGCGCTCGTAGCCGCGGTCTTCGCTTTGAAGCGGTTCGCAGGCCAGGAGGGCGGTTTAAGGGCTAGCGCGGCTCTCGTGCTGCCCGCGCTAGCGTGGGACGCGGCGGCTTTCGCGGTGTCCGCTGGGGGCGCGCTGGGGCTCCTCGCCTTCTGGATCGTCCCCCTGTCGTCGACAAACTGGGAGTACCACAACCTGCCGACCATCACCTGGTACGTCGGCCCCTGGGGCGTGCGCGCGTTCCTCGGGTCGCTGGGACCCCTCGCCACAGCCCTCCTCGTGGTCTCGATCGCCGCCTCGTGCGCCTCCGCGAAGCGGGATCGCGCGCCAGTCGCCGCGGCGGCCGCCGCATCGGCGCTGCTCATGTGGGCCGTCTCCGCCGCGTCCCCGCTGGACGGCTACGTAGGCTTGCGCCTCACGTCAGCTTCGCTTCTCTTCGCGCTAGCGGCCGTGCTCAGCGAGAGACCCGGCGCCGCCGCCTTAGCTTCGGTCATCTCCCTGCTGCTGGTGGTCGCGACCGGGCCCGACTCCTTCAAGTTCAAGGTGCTGTGGTGGGAGGTGAACCTCGGAAGGCTGCTGCCCTTCAGCGAAAATTACGCGTACTACAAGTTCGCGGGGTTGGCGAGGTACGCTGCGTTCACGGCGGCGGCTCTGGGAGCGTCCGCCCCCCTGGCGAAAGCGCACTCCCTCGTGCGGAAGCTCAAGGGCTCGGAGGCCCAGCTCGGCTACGTCGGCGTCGGCGTGGCCGCGCTGCTGCTCGTGGCCGCTACCGTGGAACCGCACTTCCGGCTGACCGACTTCTACTACCCCTACTCGGAGACCCTAATCTTCAAGATGGACGCCGACTTCCCGGGGACCGCGAAGCTCGTCAGGATCATGGAATGGGTGCGGGAGAACGTGCCGGAGAACACCTACGTTTTCTACCAAGACACGCTCTGGAAGCTCGGGGACTGGAGCTACCTGCCCGTCTCCCACTACTTCTACCTCTCGTCGATGCTCACGGGGAAGCCGCAGGTGGGCGGCGGCTTCGGCACGAGGTACATCACCCACCCGCTAGCCAACACGGAAGCCGACCACCTGCTCGGCCAACCCATTTCCTGGCTCGCCCAGCGGCCGGAAAGGGTTTACGCCATCGCGAGGGAGCTCGGTATAAGCTACTTCGTGATCTTCGACCGAGCTCTCGCCGCCGCCATGAGGTCCAGGCCCGACCTATTCGAGGAGGTTTACGCAGAACCCCCCTTCCACGTCTTCAGGACCACCACCTTTAACGCGATAGCGAGCATCGACTCCGGAGAGGTCCTGCAGGCAAGGTTCGAGCCGAACAGGATCGTCGTCGTGTACAGAGCCAGCAACGCCACCGTCGTCAGGATCCGGCAGGTGCTCTACCCGGGCTGGCGGGCCTCCGTCGGCGGCCGCGAGGTTCCCCTGGAGCGCTACTACCCGGACATCCCCTCTTACGTGTGGGTTCCCGGGGACGGCGTGATCGCCAACTACCGCGTACCGTTCATCGCGGTCCGCGTACCGCCCGGCGAGCACGCGCTCGTCCTGAGCTACCGGGTGTCCACGTGGGGCGACGCTGTCAGCGCAACCACGCTAGCGGCGCTGCTCCTCCTCAACGCGGTTCCTGCGGCCTTGAAGTTGGCACGGCGGCGCTTTTAGGCGCGATCATCGGCGCAGCTCGCAAACCGCAGAGCACAGCGCAACCCTTATCAAGGTTGAGGGCGCAGCCGCGCGATGAGGTGTTCCGTAGCAGCGTTGCTCGTCGCCGCCTCTTTGAGCGCGATCGCGCTGGCTCAACCCCTGGTCACGAGCGCGGGAGCAACCGACGTCACCGCCCTCGGTTCCTCGCTGTTCTTAGCGCTGGAGAACGGCACGGTGGTTTCCCTAGATGGAGGCCTGAGGTGGAGCTTCAGCACGTCCGACTACGGCTCCCCCGTGCACCTCGAAGCCGCGCCGCCCTACGGCCTGCTCGTGCTCACAGATAGGGCTTGGCTCGGGCTCCTCGCTCTCGACGGGCGCATCTCCTGGCTCAAGCTCACCCTAGACCCCAACTCGATCAAACCGACAACCTCGGGTTTGGTTTACGCCAACGGCACAGCTCTGGTGCACGCCGGTGCGAGCGCGGTGCTCGTCAGCGTGCCGGCGCTGAGAGTGGTCTGGACCCGCAGCATCCTTAACAGGTTCACAGACTACTCCCTGAGCCCGAGCGGCAGCGCCGCGCTGCTCGCCGGCTTCAACACGCTGTGCTATGTCTGCGTCTCAAACGATGAGAAGATCGTCGTGGTGCACGACATCAAGAGTGGCAGAGATCTCTTCTCGACAACTACGCCCGTACCGCACTTGAAGGCTGCATCGGTGCTGTGGCGCAGCAACTGGTTGGTGCTCGTTCAATGGGACGCCGTCAGGGCGTACGATTTGGCTGCAACGAACCTGAGCTCCCCGGTTAAGACCTACACCCTACCGCACCCGCACGATAAGTGGTTCAGCTACGGCTTCTCCCCCAGCGGCGGGCTGTTCCACTACACCTGCGCTGAGGGGGAGGGGCTGAGCGTTTACGTGCTGGACATCGAAAGAGGGATCTCGAAGCGCGTCGCAATACCCATCCCGGCTGGGAAGAGGGTGGTGTCGCAGCTCGGCGACGATTGGAAGCTGGCCGTTGCTAGCTACGATCCAACGTCGGGCGTGACCTACTGCGCTCTCGTCGACGCGGCGACGGGAGAGGTGCGCACGGAGAAGCTCGGCCCAACGAGCCCCAGCGTGAGGCTCAAGCTGCTGGGCGGAACTGCTGCCGTGATCGCTGGCGGCGAGCTGGTGACAGTACCCAGGCAGCAGACCGCGCAGCAAAGCGGGGGGGCGCCGGTAGCGTACTCTGTGACGGTGAAGGTGGTCGACGACGCTGGCGCCCCCCTGCAGGGAGCGCTCGTGTGCGCGAACTCCACGTGCGCGACGACGGACGCGGGCGGAACCGCGGCGTTTGAGCTGGCTCGAGGCCTGTACGTGCTGGAGGTGACCCACCAGCTCGCCGAACCCCGCAAGGTCTCGCTCCCCGTTTCGGGCAACCTCACGGTACCCCTGACCGTAACCAGGCTCTTCGCACTAACTGTAAGCGGAACGCTAGGAGATGGGGGCCGCCCGCCCTCCTGCTACATCGCGCTCGTAGCTGCAAATCGATCGCAGAACGTGACGGCGCTCAACTGCACTGCCAGCTTCCGGGTGCCGCGAGGATCCTACAGAGTCGTTCTGCAGCACGGCAGCCAGAGGGTTGAGCGGAGCGTAGAGGTGAGGGGCGACACGGTCGTGCTCGTCCAGCTGGGAGGGGGGCCGGTGAAGCTTTCGGTAGCGGCGTTTAACGCGAGTGGGAGCCCCCTGCCCAACGCCGTGATCATGGTGCTCAGCGATAGCGGCGAAAAAGTCGCCTCGCTCTCGGGTAGCGGGGAAATCTCGGTCAAGCCCGGGCGCTACGCAATCCGGGTCGAGGCCCCAGGCTACGCTAACTGGAGCGCAGTCGTGGAAGTTGTTGGGGACGCGCAGCTGAGAGCCGTACTCGAGCCGGCCCCCAACCCCCGCGCTGCACGAGCACTGGGGCTGACAGAGCTCATTGCTGCGGTGGCGGCGTCCGGCGCCGCGGGCGCGCTAGCCGGTGCACTTTGCGCAACGCTGGGGTACTGCTCAGCTGCGCACGCGCAGAAGCTCAGGCGCCTGAAAACGTTCCGGGCCACGAAAAAAGAGAGCGGTTAACGCAAGAGCTTGCGCACTACCTCGGCGATGGGCTCGGCCACGCTGACGCGCGAGACGGGCGAGGGGACCGTGTCCGTCGCCACAACTTCCTTGACGCCGGCCGCGTACAGCTTGTCGAGAGCTCCCGAAACGAGCAGCGCGTGAGTGCAAGCGGCGTACACGCGCTTAGCTCCCAGCGCCAGAACCTCCTTCGCCGCCGCAACGAGCGTGCCCCCTGTGCTGATGATGTCGTCGATGAACAGCACGTCCCTCCCGTCCACGTCCACGCTCTTCGGCGCGATCTTCACTTCCCCCGTAACCCTGTCGCGCGATTTCTCCAGGTAATCGTACTCGGCGCCGAGCACCTGCGCGGCCAACTGGGCCCTGTGGAGCGCTCCCTTGTCGGGCGCCAGCACCACCGGGTCGCGCAGCTTGCCCCGGAAGTAGCCGGCCAGCTCCCCGACCGGGAGCACGTTGAAGTGCGGTATCCTCAACCACTCGTCGAGGGAGGAGGGCTTGTGGATGTCCACTACGGCAAGCGCGTCGGCGCCAGCCGCTTCCACGGCTTTGAGCAGAGCGCCGACGCTCACGGGCTCGCCCTCGAGGAACCTCTTGTCCTGGCGGGCGTAAGCGAAGTACGGCACCACCACGATCACCCTCGACGCGCCAGCGCCCTTCGCTGCGTCCACCGCGAGCAGCAGCTGCACGAACCGCTCGTCCTGAGGCTGGTGCAGCGAGTGAACGAGGAGGACGTCCCCCTCCAGCCTCTTCGGGATCCTCAGGTACTTCTCCCCGTCGGGGAAAACCTTCTCCTCGGCTACGAGGAGCTCCCTCGATAGGAGCCGGGAGAGCTTCGCCGCTAACCCGAGCGAGGAGCTAGTGGCGATTACGGTCACGTGGCTTGCGCACCCCCTGTTCTAAAAACGTTTGCCCCCGCCACTCACGTTAGTGAAAGGGCGGCCGACACCGCCTGCCCCACCGCCAACCCGCCGTCGCCGGCTGGAACTCCTCGGGGGAGGAGCGCGCCGCGTAGGAGGTTGCGTAGCCCCTTCACGATGTAGTCGTTTACAGCCGCGCCCCCCGAAACCACCGCTGGGAGCTTGAGGTCGCCGAGCTCTTCCTTCACGAGGAGCCCCAGCGCCTCGCCGAGCCTCACCTGAACCGTGTACGCTAGGTCCCTCACGCCGTACCTGCCGCGGAGCTCCTGCAGCCTCGGCAGGACCTCGGAGGTCAGAACCACCCCACCCTCCACTTCCAGCTTGAGCTCCTCCACGAGCTGACCGCCGCGCGCGGCGGCTTCCAGCTTGATAGCCGGCTCCCCCTCGTACGTCCTGGCGCCGCAAACGCCCAGCAAGGCCGAAACAGCGTCGAGGAACCTCCCAACGCTCGAAGAGAACGGCGGCTTCGCGAAAGCCCTCGCGGCCAGCTCCAGCTCCCGCGCGCCCCCAGGCAGGCTGCGCTCGAGGCCAAGCGAGAGGCACACCTTCAGCGCTTCCTCCGGGCCAAGCTTCGCGGCGAGCGCGGCAGCGGCGATCCTAGCGGGGTAGAGCGTCGACCTATCGCCCCCGGGCAGCGGCAGGTACTCGAGGTGCCCGACCCTCTGGTACCCGGTGTACGAGGCGAGAAGCACCTCGCCGCCCCACACCATGCCGTCGTCCCCGTACCCGACACCGTCGAGCGCGATCCCGGCGACCTCGCTGTCCTTGGGCAGGCTCCGCGAAGCCATCGCCGAGGCGACGTGCGCGTGGTGGTGCTGCACCCTAACGTGAGGAACGCCCAGCTCCCTTGAAAGCTTGGCTGCCAGCTCGGTTGTCGCGTAGCCGGGGTGCTTATCGCTGACAACGACCCGGGGTTCCACCTTGTAGCTTTTCGCCAGGAACCCTATCGCTGAGAGCAGGAACTCCAGGTTCTCCAGGTTGTCCATGTCGCCGACGTACTGGGTTGGAACCACCTTGTTCTCGAACGCCACAGCTCCCGCGTTGTCGAGGTGCGCCCCCAGCGCCACCACTTCCGCGCCGAGGTTGAAGGGCAGCTCGAGCCACGCCGGCGCGTAGCCGCGCGACCTCCTCAGCAGCTGGGGCTCGCCGTCGGTCAAGCGGACGACGCTGTCGTCGACGCGGTTCACGATCTCCCGGTTGTGAACGAGGAAGTAGTCAGCAATCCCCTCGAGCTCGCGCAGAGCCTCCAACCCCCTGCAGATCGGCAGCCCCTTACGGTTCCCGCTCGTCATGATGAGGAACTTGTCTCTCGTCTCCGAGAGCAGTAGGTAGTGCAGCGGCGTGTAGGGGAGCATGACGCCCAGCTCAGAGAGGCCGGGGGCCACCAGCGGCGAGACGGGCGAAGGCAGCTTCTTCGGCACCAGCACGATCGGCCTCTGGGGCGAGGTGAGGAGCGCCAGGTGGAGCTCGCTCGGCTCCGCGATCCTCGCCACCACCTCCACGTTGAGCGCCATGAGGGCGAAGGGTTTCTGGGGCCTCCGCTTCCTCCTCCTCAGCTCCCGGACCACCCCGTCGTCGCTCGCCAAAGCGGCTAGGTGGAAGCCGCCGACGCCCTTGACAGCTACGATCGCGCCCTCCTCGATCAGCTTAGCCGCCTCAGCTATCGGGTCGTCGCACTCGACGGGTTCGCCGGAGGGGTGGAGGAGCTCTAGCTTCGGGCCGCACTTCGGGCAGCTGATCCCCTGCGCGTGGAACCTCCGCTGGTTGCCGGGGTCGGAGTACTCGCTCTCGCACTCGCCGCAGAGCGGGAAGTCCCTCATCGCCGTGTTTGCCCGGTCGTAGGGCACCGCGTACATCATCGAGAAGCGGGGACCGCACCACGCGCACGAATTGAAGGGGTACCTGTACCAGCGCGAGGAGGGGTCGAGCACCTCGCGGAGGCAGTCCTCGCAAACGCCGATGTCTGGGGGTATCTGGGACCTCGCGGAGACCTGGGCGCCGCTCTCGAGTATCGTGAAGCTCGAGTAACCTCGCGGCTCGGCTCGCGCCACGACCACCCGCTCAAGCCTAGCTGGGGGCGGCCTCTCCCTCTCCAGCGCCTCGAGGAACCTCTCGATGGAGCCGTCGGCCCCCTCAACCCAGATCTCGACCTCCGAGCCGCCGAGGTTCCTCACGTAGCCGCAGAGCCCCAGCTTGACGGCTGTCCGGTACACGAAGGGCCGGAACCCCACACCCTGGACCACGCCGGTTACGACGATGCGCGCGGCCGCTCGGGAGGCCACGAGAACCGTGCGAACGCCTCGGTTTTTTAAGGCTGGCCCCGCCGGACTAGCCGTGGTCTTGCTCCTGCGGTTGGGCGAGATAACGATCAAAGGAGCTCGCACGAGGGGGAGGTTCGAGAGGCTGCTGCTGAGGAACATAGATGACGCCCTGCGCTCGAACGGCATCGCGTACAAAGCGAGGATGGAGGGCGGCCGGGTCTTCGTGTACGCGGGCGAGGAGGAGCGCGCGGCGCAGGTTCTGCGGAGGGTCTTCGGGATAAAATCCCTGTCGCCGGCGCAGGAGATCGAGTTTGAGGACCTCAGCGACTTGGTTGAGAGGGCTGCGGCCTACTTCTCAAGCTACGTGAAGGGCAGGAGCTTCGCCGTGAGGGCGAGGAGGGCCGGCGCCCACCCTTTCACGTCGCTGGACGTGGAAAGGGAGCTCGGCGCTAGGCTACTCAAAGAGGGCGGTTCGCGCGTGGACCTGGAGAACCCCGAAGTCACCGCTTACGTTGAGGTGAGGGGGAGGCGAGCTTACCTCTTCACCGAGATCATCGAGGCGTACGGGGGGCTGCCCGTCGGCAGCGAGGGGAAGGTGATCGCGCTCGTCTCGGGGGGCTTCGACTCCGCCGTCGCCGCGTGGTACATGCTCAGGAGGGGCGCGGAGGTCCACTACCTCCTCTGCAGCCTGGGAGGTCCCGTCCACGAGGCCGGCGCTCTCCACGTCCTGAAGGTACTGGCCGACAACTGGAGCTACGGCTACAGGCCGAAGCTGTACGTTGTTGACTTCGGCGAGATCCTGAGAGAGGTCAGGAGGAACTGCGACCCCTCCCTGCTGACGGTCATCCTGAAACGATTCATGTACAGGGCGGCCGAGGCGGTAGCGAAGAGGGAGGGGGCAGAAGCCATAGTGACTGGCGAGTCGCTAGGTCAGGCGTCCTCGCAGACGCTCACGAACCTAGCCGTGTCCACGGCGGCCGTAAGCATCCAGGTACTGAGGCCGCTCATCGGCTTCGATAAGGACGACATCGTCGCGAAAGCCCGCGAGATCGGTACCTACGAGGCGTCGGCGAGGGTGAAGGAGTACTGCGGGGCGTTCTCCGAGCACCCGAAGACCAGGGCTAAACTCGAAGAGGTGGAGCGGGAGGAGGCGAAGCTGGACCCCTCGCTGCTGGACAAAGCGCTGAGCGGCGCGAGGGTTTACGATTTAAGGAGCGTTTCGGTGGAGGAAAGCTTCGAGGGGCTGGAGGTCGACGAGCCGCCTGAAGGGGCGGTGATCGTAGATTTGAGAAGCGAGGAGAAGTTCAGGTCTTGGAGCCTCCCAGGCTCCATCAGGGTGGATTTCGACCAGCTCGTCGAGGGGCTCCACGCGCTCGACCCGACCAAAAAGTACGTCCTGCTCTGCGACGAGGGAGCTTTAAGCCTAGAAGCGGCCTACGTCTTGAGGAAGCTCGGGATCGAGGCCTACAGCTTGAGAGGGGGGGTCAGGCGGATCAGGCGGAAAAACCTCAAACGGGGGGAAGCGGGCCAGTCGCCTAGCAGCTAGCGAGCTACGCGCTCGAACCTCTGCTCTCGCGCACCCTCGCGCGCGAGCTAACGCTCAGCGCCGAAAGGCAGCTCGCGTATCGTCGGGAGTACAAAGCGAACGCTTTTAACAGCTCCCAAACCGGCAGTTGTCGATGGAGCTGAATAGCGTGGAGAAGCTGCTCCGGCCGCGGAGCGTGGCGGTGATCGGGGCTTCGAGGGACCCGAGCAAGATAGGCCACCAGGTCTTGAAGAACATCCTCTCCTCCGGTTTCCGCGGTGCTGTTTACCCTGTGAACCCGAACGCGAGCGAGGTTTTGGGTTTGCGGTGCTACGCGAGCGTCCTGGATGTTCCGGG
>OFEJ01000187.1_pt1 | contig 19948 bp, 21 predicted proteins | sample 1521051 | NCBI WGS metagenome assembly OFEJ01 (sample SAMN06268701, study PRJEB24108) | sediment metagenome | isolation source: Joseph's Coat, Yellowstone National Park, Wyoming, USA | place: USA:Joseph's Coat, Yellowstone National Park, Wyoming, USA | reverse complement strand
TTGAACGGCGGCCAGAACGGTATTATCGGCCTATCCCTGGGCTTGGTGCCCGGCGCGCCTATGTCGTCGTCCTCGTACAGCGACCTTGTGAACGGCAGGTTGGATGCGTCGTAGCCCACGTTCATGGGCACGAACACGTTGAACCTCTCGTGCTCGAACTCGGGCATCGGCCCGTAGACGGACGCCAAGCCGTTCGAACCCCACGCCTTCACCCAAGTGCCGTAGTACCACACCCCCTTGTACTTCACGAAGAAGTCCTCCCCTGTCTCCTCTATCTTCTTGGCTATCTCGACGAGCTCCCCGGGCGACGTTATTTCTTTTACATTGTTGTGGCGGTCGTACTTCTGCTGGAACACGTTGATTAGGGTGTCCATGGCGGTCTCGGCTAGGCTGACCATGTAGTCCTGCATGTCCAGGCACTTGTTCAGTATATCTCCGCCCAGCATACTGCAGTCCACCATAAACCCAGCCGAGGCTATCTTTGCGTACATCGCCAGAGCGAACGTGTCGCACTCGCCGCGCTGGCAGTCCTTGATCGGGCTGGTGACGGTCTCTATTATCTCGAAGGGGATTGCCGGAGAAAGCGCCTGTATGTGGGTATAGCCCATCCACCCGGCGATCTTGTTGCCAGTAACCTTGAGCATGTCCTTCAACCGGTGCTGTTTAAAAACAATTCTTCCGATTTAGGCGATCGCGCTCCCCTTTCTACTGCCGGCCGCCCTGATGCGCTGTATTATGTTCTCCAAGTAGTACACGTATATGTCCCTCAGCAAGATCCGCGGGTTCCTGTAGTCCTCCTCGTCGCACTTGTTGTCGCTGAACTCCGGCGCCACCTCCTTCATCCTATCGCACGGCAGGAGCTCGTTTACTAGCTTCACCGCTACCTTCCTCGCCACCCCCTCAGCGTTCCTCTTTATCTTCTGCAAGCACGCCGGGTCGTCCAAGTTGTCGCATTCCGCCGCCTCGACCACGTACTCCCTTAGGTTATCCAGTATCTGCTTCGGTTGCACCCCCGACTCCAGTATCGTGGACGCCGCCGCCTGCAGTATCAGCTTGGAGGCCTCGGCCCCTCCCTTCACCTTAATCATGACCTCCACCGCCTTGAGCATCGGTATCAAGGAATTGAAGCGCTCGATCCTAGCTTCCTTAGGTAGCTCCAGCAACCTCAAGAACGGGTATGCCGACGCCGACAAGCCGAACTTGCCTATGTACTCGCCCAACAGCGCAGACAGCGCTTGATCCTCCACCGGAATGCCCAGAGTTCCCAAGATCGTGTAGATGAGGAACATCAGCGGGTGCATCCCGGAGCTCCCGGAGTACTTAACGGCGACCTCAAGGAACGACTCGGGCGACATGGATACGTTGCTCTGCAGGAACTCAAGAGACCTGGGCGTCACCACCACCAGCTTCCTGACGTTCTCCGGCGCGATAGCCCGCCTTGTTGACGGATCCAAGTTCTCCAGCCTTCGGTAGGTGTCGCCTATCCACGCGTCCATGCCGCCGGTGGGGATGCCCATGCGCCTCAGGTACTCGATGAACTGGTACTCGGACGAGCCCTGCTGGCCATATGTGGCCTCGTATATATCCTCGACCAGCAGGTCGAAGTTGAAGTACGGGGTCACCCTCACGGTCGAGAGCATGTGGAACATCGGGGCGAACCTGTTCCTGAGCGGCGGCGGGAGCATCCTGGCCACGCCGGGCGCGTATTCCGGCTGGTTGCCGGCCGCCACGACCATCACCGTCGGCGACAGGCTGTGGCCGGTGCTTATCCTCCTGTCCAGTATTATCTGATACGCCGCGGCTTGTATGTACTCCCTGGCCTGGTTGATCTCGTCGAAGAACAGCACGCCGAGCCCCCTAGTGGTTATCCAGGGCGGAGGAAGCCAGAGCGTCTTCGCGGCCTTGATCTTCTCCAAGCCTCCCTCAAGCGCGAGCACCCTGGCCTCGACGTCGCTGGGGACGCCCTTTATGTCGTCCAGCTCAAGCTGGCCCAATCTCAAGTCTATGTAGTGAAGGAACATGCCCCCGAATATCATCCTGCCCTCCTCGACCTCCCCCACCATGTCCTTGAGCGCCCCCGAGTCCAGCCCGGCCAGATCCACCTGCCTGACTATATACTCGTACAGTTCATCCTTGTCTGTGACGGCTATGCACCCTAGCTCGCTCTTGGCGCGCCTGCACTCGCTGTTCTTCTCCACGCACTTCATGTTCAGCGCGGCCAGGTCGGGCAGTCTGCCCTTGAATACGTAGAAGCACGGATAGTCGATCAGCTCGATCTTGTCGTTGAACACCACGAAGGGCATGGTCGCCTTCAGCTTGCTGGCCAGAACCGGCAGATACATGCTTATGTCCATCAAGTTGTAGATGTGCCTAACCACCTCCGCGAAGGCCAGCGCCTTCCTCCTGGTCTGCACCGAGCTGTTGCCGAAGGCCGCGACCACTTGGCTGTAATACTTCTTGGGGCTCTCCGCTATCTCGGACACCCTCACCGCTGTCCTCTTGCCATCCCCTAGGCTCACAAGGAAGTCGTAGCCGCCGTTCCTCCTCTCAGGATATGAGGAGAAGATGAGCGCCGACAAGCCCAGGACGAAGTCCTCGTCGTACCTGCCCAGCCTCCTAGCCGAAGACAGCACGTAGTACACCGCCGATGACAGAGCCACGGAGATCTGGTGGGCCGCCTGCAGTACCGCCGCGGACTTGCCGCGCCCGGGCGGGCCCCAGACCATTACGGACGTCTGCCCCCTGAAGTAGTGGACGACCAGGTAGTCCCTGAACGCCACGGGCGTGATGACAGGGGCCAGCGTCTCCTTGACCAGACTCATGGATGCCTAGGACGCCATTTTTAAAAGCTCTCTCATATGAGCGGAAGCACTTGGGGCGCCTCGTAGCGCGCCTCGCCGCTCCTTATGTGCACCTCTCTTCCATCGAAAAACTCATCGGTAGCCTTGAAGGCGGCCAGGAAGAAGGTGCGCGGCGTGCTGATGCGCCTCGCGTAGATGGCCCCCTTCTGCTTCAGCTCGACAAGCTCCGAGCTGTGGTGGATGGCTATGTAGACGCTCCTATACCTCTCGGTGCAGTTGGTCAGAGTGCAGTTGTGGAAGATCTGGTCGCCCACTGAACTGCTCCTCGCTATGCGCCCGACCCTCCAAAACGGCGCGGCCATGTACTTTATGTCCTCGTCGTGCTCTCTGTACTCCAGCATCCTCTCCGCGGCTATGGACAGCGAGCCGGAGGCCAGCGCGAACAGCACCATGTCGATCCTCCTCACGTCGAAGTACACCGCCCTCATGGCCGCATCCTGACGGCAATTTAAAACTGCGCGGGAGGCGTTTGTGGGAAACATTTAAATATATGTGGTTCTCCAGTTACCATGACGCAGGAACTCACGAACAGATGCACCCCTGAGGAGCAGGGAGGCGAAATCGAGGCGGCCCAAAAGCTGGCGAGGAAGTGCAGGATCAGCTTGGTGCCCGACGCCCTGTTCATCCTGGCGGCCAGCAGGAGGGAAGACGTGAAGCTGTGCACCTCTTGGTTCAAGGACTTGCGCTACTGGGAGTGTGGCCAGTATGTCCTAGGCTACAGGATAGCCGGCTACGACATAGTGGCCGCCTCCACCGGCACCGGGTTCAGATATTTATACTGGGGCCCGGCGGCGGAGAGGAAGACCGATAGCGACAGCAAGTATGAGGCGCTCATCGTCAACGACATAAGGATCGATGATTATGACGACCTGTGGGCCAGGGCAGTGGACGGCGGGTGGTACCTGCACAGCCGCGAGGACGCGCCTATAGTGTACGAGATCCTCAAGCGGCTTGCGGCCAAGGGGAACGCGGCCATCTAACCTCCGATTTTTCATCTCGGAAAGTATTTTAGCCCCTTGGAACAATCCCCACATGGAGAAGAAGCCGCAGGATAGGTTCTACAGCTCCTTGTTGGAGACGTGCAGGAAGTGGCCGGAATATCACATCTGCTCCGAGCTTCGGCTTAACGGCATACTAAAGGTATGATACCGGGAACGGGCATAAGCGTAGGAGGCTTCACGTTCATGACCGCCACCAGGTGGAGCGACACCTCTTTCCACTACTTTCCGATCAGCCCCAGCCCGCCCCCGTGTTCAGGCACGGTGGGATACAGCGGAAGCTTCAAGATGTCCTATGAGTCCTCAGCCGGCGCCACCTACAGATGCGGCTACTGGCTCATCACGAACGCGTTCGCCAAGGGAGGGTTCGGCCTGTCAGGCACGTTCACAGCATATAACAACTACAGCGACAGCTATTCCTACTTCGGGTTCTCAATAGCGCCGCCGAACCAGTTCGACACGACCGCATCCCCATCGATATACATCGACTTCGACTGGAACATGTCGTCCCTCGGGGCGACCAGAGGCGGGCAGGCCTCGGTAAGCGGGCTGATGCTGTTCACCACCCCGCCGTCCTATTCGTTCACGCCGGCCAGTCCTGGTGTGAGCTACTCGAACTTGAGCGCCTTGGTTACCTCTAAGGTCAACGTCCTCTTCGGCTGGAGCGATTATTGGCCCATCAACTATAGCCAAAACGCAGGCTCCACCAACACGAGCACGTACGTCATCTTCCAAGCCACCCCGCCGCCGCGGGTGGAGGTGCTGAAGGCTCTGTCGGTGGGGCCCGCCAATGTATACATAGCGAAGTGGGACGACGAGGTGAGGCTGTGGATAGACGCCGGGGAGAAGGGGCTTATAGTGCCGCTGGGGAGGTCTGTGACCCTCACTGGCATACAACGAGTAGGGCCGATGAACGCCTCCGCGGTGGGCTCTCCGGACAGCATAGAGCTGGGCTCAGGGATCCAGCTGGCCGTCGCCACGGACATCTACAACAGGGTGAAGGTCAGCAACAGCTGGCTTTTGCACGTCCTCTTCGACGATCGGAGCGGCGTATACAACGTGGCGTTCGGAGACGCGGGCTGGAGGGGAACCAAGAACGAGTTCTTGAGGTACTCCTTGAAGCTCTAGGCGAGGAGATCGGCCGGGCTTCCAGATATGCTGAACTTAGTGGAGAGGAAGAGCTTGTACACCTGCTCGGTGCTCATCCTGGCCACCGAGTTGAACTTGTCCGCCAGCGCCATCTGCCACGGCTTCACCTCCCTCACGAAGGTCTCGTACGGCGAGGCCCCCCACTTCTCCCTGGGCACGTGCTTGTAGAGGTAGACCCCGAAGCTCTCCCTGAACAGCTTGTTCTGCTCGTCGTTCCACCTATTCTTCCAGAAGTCCTCCTGCCCCGTCGAGAACCTGTGAAGGTACCTGGTCGGAGAGCACATTATCTTGTACCCCAGCCTGGCCAGCGACATTGAGAGATCCGGCGTCTCCGCGCCGTACCCCCTGCCGAGGATCAGCACCCCCGACTGGATCTCCATGAGCCTCCTTAGGGCAGTCCCCGAATACGCCGTCAGGGGCTCGTACGTCCACGGCTTGTGCTCACAGCTGTACACCTCCACGTATCTAGCTAGGGATATCGAGTACATCCTGCCGAACCAGGGCCTAGAGGAGGGGGATCTGGTCAGTAGCTGTTGCTGGTTGACGTCTATCCTCAGCCCCTGGGCTCCCCCGCCGGCCACGGCATCCCTGCACAGCTCGTCTATGCCGTCCAGGAGAACCACGTGGGAGTCGGCGGTGGCCACGCAGTCGTAGCCGGCCTTAGCTAGGTTCGATAGGCCCAAGTTCCTGGCGGCCCCTAGGCCGGGCTGTGGGTTCACAAGCCACTTCACCTCCTGCGGGACGTACGGAGCAAACGCCTTGTACGCCAGCGGCGTGTCTATCACTATGAAGACCTCCGCCCCTTGCTCCAGAAACGACGCGGTTGTGACCCTAAGGGCCAGCGGAGACTCCAGCTCGTGGACCGGAATGGCCACGGCGACCTTCATAGGCAGATGGAGGCCAGCTCCTCGGCCATGTCCAGGTAGGTGTAGTCGTAGCCCACCTTTGGGGGAACGGCCTTGAGCGCGGCTTTGGCTATCGAGACCGCCTCCTCCATGCTGTATCGGTAGACCGGCAATAAATACTTGAAGCGATCAACCTTAGTCTTCTTATACCCGGCGAACTTGGCTGGTATCCTATACCCCTGGGCGAACTCGTTGTGCGCCGGCGCGTCTAGGTAGACGACGGGAGTCCCGCAGGCCATGGCCTCCGCGGCCGGCAGGCCGAAGCCCTCCGAGAACGATGTGAACAGCAGGTATTTAGCCCTCTTGTAGACCTCCTCAGGTTCGGCGAATGCGTCGCACTTTACGCCGGTAGCCGCGTTGGTGCATATGGTGAGCCCCAGGTTAGAGAGAACCGATAGCAGTGGTATGTTCTTCCTGAACATATGGTACTCCAAATGGCTGTACGTCTGGAACGACACGGCGAAGTCGTAGTCCTTCTCCTCGCGCCCGATGCATGGCATGACTCCGTGCGGCACTATGTACTCCGCTTGAGGAAGCATGGAGAAAGCAAACGATGACGGCACCACGACCTTGCCCGCCAGCTTCTTGCCCTCTATCTCCGGTGCCAGGCCCTCTATGGCGGTGTACAAACACCCCCTTACCGGCCTCCTGACCGCTGTAAATGGGTCGAGAACCGCTATATCTGCCTTATGCCACATGGCGTCCCTCACCTCGTAGCCCAGCTCCGAAAGGCCCAGGCGGATCATCAGCCCCACATGGGCGTGCGACCCGAGCGTGGGGTGGAATATCCTCACGACGCGCCTCATATCCTGCCTAGCATGGCCCTGACCACGGCGACATCGGTCTTGTTCAGCCTGATCCTCAAGTGGTCGCCGCCCTCCATGTCGAACAGACAAAGGGAGTACTCCTCCGGCCCGTACTTGGCCAAGCCCAGACATACCGACCTCCTTGGCCCTACACTGAGGGCGACCGCCCTACAGCCCAGATCTGGGCATCTGGGCAACCTAGGAGAATAGCCGCCGCTCATGTTCGTTCATGAACCTCACATGGGTCTTCTGCCACCCCCGGCCCCATTTGTTCCTGGCTATCACGCCTTCGTCTACGCAGATCAGATCCGTGGGCGGGGCGTCCTTGATCTTCTTCGCATACTCCAGACATCCCCTGCCCCTCACTATAAAATCCAGATCCCATATGGCGTAACCCTTGACCGCCGCACTGGAGACCATATAGGCATCTGCCCCTAACGCCTTAAGCATCTGGAGAACCTTCTCGGCATCGGTTCCGGTAAGAATCCGCGGCTCCACCTCGCTCGGGGCGTCCCTCCTGGCTACGGCGACCACGAAGTAGAATATGGGGTCGTACGAGAGCAGGCCCCCACCGGCCAGCTTGATGAGCCTGGCCAGGTTAAGATCAGCCGAGAAGTAGTTGCCCAAAAACTCGTATGAATAGTAGTGATCCCTGCTCTCTATGACCGCGACGTATTCGGCCACCGAGAAGGCCCACTCGATGAACTCAAAAGGAACGGCGAAAGAGAACGGGTTCACCACGGCCAGAACCTTGCCGACCTCCCTTATTGAGAACGGCTCGACGTATTGGCCGTACCTCGCCCCGGTGAAGAGGATCTCCCCCTCATTGAATCCAAATTCCTCCTCAAGGTAGCCCTTGAGGAGGACGGCCATGGCCGTCCTCAGCCCATCCCGCCTGGCCTGCACGGCTTTTAAATGAAGAATAATATTAAAACTTTATGCCCTCAGCGCGCTTGGGCCTCAAGCTCTCCTTTGGTTATGTCCATCTCGAAAAGCTTGGCCATATTGCCCAGCTCGTCGTAGACCTTCTTGTCGGGGCTGTACAAGTAGACCAAGTTCTCCTCCCTGCTGAAGCCCCTCCCTATTGCTTGATAGAGGGCGGATCTGGCGGCTATGTTCACCATCCTCCCGAGCCTCCTTATGGAGAGCATCCACCGTATCAAGTCGTCCTCTATATCGGGGAACGGGTACTTGGTTATGGCTATGGCCATCCTGCTGAAGTCGAAGTGTATGCCCCTTATCGCCCTTGAGGAGAAGACCACCGGCACCTCCCCGCCGGCGAACTTCTGTAGCAGGGAGCCGTCCTTGTCCATGTATTCCCTGAACAGCTCTATCGGCGTTCCAACGTCCTCGCACGCCATGAAGTGCCTGTAGGAGAATATAGGCACCAACGTGGGCACGACCGCGGAGAGCTTCTTGGTCCACTCGTCCATCCTCCTGCAGAACGACTGCACCTCCCCTTTGTAGAGCTTGGGCTGTTTGAACCAGATCCCCTTGACGGCCATGTCGCCGCCGTTCAGCAGGACTATCTTGCCCAACTGCCTCTTGTTGAACGAGTACCGCTCGCTCCTGAACAGCTCCTTGACCTCGTCCTCCTCCATGGGGGTGCCAGTGATGTATATCAGCGACCTGGCGAAATCGGACAGCCTGCTGTTGTCGAGGAGGAACACCGCCTTCCCCTTCGTCTTCGCTATTACCTTGGCGTTACGCGGGTCGAAGAAGCCCAGGGAGCCCAGATCCATATCGAGCCTTCTGGCGGCCATCCTCAAGGCAGTTGCGAGCTCGGAGAGGTTCGAGGGAACCACGCCCTGCTCAAGCGCTATCACGGCGTCCGCCAGCGTGTTTATCAGCGCGTCGCTACCCTCCTGCCCCTTCTCCTTGAGCATCCTCATGACCTCTCTGAGGAACTCGGTGCGTAGCTCCAGCTTCTTGAACATGTGTTGCCACGCAATGTCGATCTCATCCATAACTATCACGTCGAACCGCGGGAGGCGGCCCGTTAGGGCCTCAAGGAAGAACTTGTCGTAGGTCATGACCAAGCTCTCACCGTCGGCGTATGCCTTGAACTGGTCGTAGTAGGGACAAACAGCCTCCCTCGTGGGCACCGACCAGCGATCGCCCCTAATGCTCATGTACTCGCCGTACTTCAGCACCCTTAGGCCGCCCATCCACCCCGGGAACGGCGGCGCATAGTATCTGCACTTCTCCATCTTGCTGGCCACCGGCTCCTCAAGGTTGCACGTCACGTGCAGGCTCCACGCGGGCAGGCCCTCGAAGGCCGGGCACTGGAACTCCCTCTTGCTCCTGAAGCCGATGAATCTGTACGCCTCGCCGTCATCTGTATATACCTCGTAGCGCTCCCACACGGCGATTATCAGCCTGTTGGGCACCAAGGCAAGCGCCTTGACGCCCGCCTTGGCCAGGCCGTAGATGACCCCCAGCGTCTTCCCGCTACCCGGCGGCTCGTTTATCAAGATCCTGCCCCCCTCCCTGGCGGTCTTCTCGACGACCTCGGAGATCCGCTCTTGGTTCTTCCGTAGCTCTACGTCGACCATCGCTACGCGGTCGTAGATGCGCACCTAACAAAGTACGGGCCAATTAATAAATATTGCCGGCAAAATATCGGAGCCTAATAAAAACTACCTGACGGCCTCCCTCGCTATCTCCTGCGCCCTGGCTATCACCTCCTCGGCCGGAGGAAGCCTCCTCAACTTGGAGAGGACGTATGGGAGAATCTCGTTGTACAGCCTCTCCTTCAGCGCGTTCTCTATGCAGTAGTCCAGCGGCCCCTCGAAGCCGACGAACCCCCCTATCCCCCGGCAGTACCCGACAGCCCAGTCCGTGTAGTACGGCAGTTCCAGCATGAACGAGAGCTTGTCCCTGACGTCCTTGTAGACCTCAGGATACTTGGAAAGGTTGAGGGATCTGTTCAGCTCCTCCAGAACCTGCTCCACTACGGCGCTCTTGTCAACAACGATGTTGTACCTGGCGAACAAGTGTTTGGCCATAGATGCCGATGCGCCCATCTTTTAAAGATATTCGCGGGTGCGGCCGCGGTCGGACGGCAACCCTTGCTTGAAGGAACAGTTAAATATAAGTTATCTTCTTCTGCCCATGAACGCTAAACTCAGAAGATCCGGCCCGCACAGGAGGCGGTACCAAGGCTACTTCGTTCTGATGCCGTCGTCCATGAAGACCGAGCTGGCTAGGCTCGTAAACAGCGGAGCCTTTCCCTCGCTGTCCGCCGCAGTCCGCGCCGCAGTCGAGGAGGCCGCACGGAAGGGCGATATGTGGTGCGTCCGCATCCAGGTGAGGGGCAGGAAGGATCTGGTGCCGGTCACGGTGTACATTGCACCGAAGCAGGCCGAGGCGCTCAAGGAGGCCTGCGGGAGCGTCGCCGCAGGGGTTAGGGCGGCGGTGCAGAGGATGATCGACAACCTCGGAGCCAGGGCGCAGGCCAGAAGTGTCATCCGCGCTGAGACAATAACCTCGCTGAAATATGAGGAGCTGAGGGCCGCGGTCGAGGAGGCCGCGCGGAAGGTGGTGTGCTCTTGGCGTTCGAAGCGGGCACATATCAAGCTTAAGACGATCAAGGAGGCCATGGGGCTGGCCGATGCCGATACCGCCGTGATCAACAGCTTGCTGACGTTTGTGCTGGTGGAGGTGCTCGGCGATTCCGTCGTGGCCATCGAGATGAAGTCGCAGGGAAAACCGCGCTATTATACGGTGGACGTGGAGAAGTTCTGCGGGCGCCGCTAGGACAGCGAGGCGCAGATCCCGTCAGTGGTGCCCCTGTCCGGGCCGAGTATTATCCAAGACGAAGCCGAGGCCTCCAGCGTGCCGTTGCCGTCGTATCCGTCGAACTCAAGGTAGATGTAGAGGGGCACCTTGACCGCTGGCGCCTTGATGTTCAGCGTGAACCTGCCGTCCTTCACGCGCCTGTGCTTGTTGCCGTACTGATCGACCAAGTCCAAGGGCACCGTGCTGGACGCCGCCTGGGCCGAGCTGTACCCTATCCCGCCCCTGACGCCGACGGCGAGCCCGCTTGTCGCTAGGATCTGCAACCGCCCGGTTCCGCCGCCGCCGAGCGAGAGGCACGCGGGGCTGACCGCAACGACCGGGGCGCCGGCCGCTTGAGGCGCGGCGGGTTTGACCGCCTGCGCTATCGCGGCGGCGCAGTCGGACAAGGTCTTGACTTGAACCGGCGACTGCAGTAGGTCTGAAGATACTGTGTATCCGCCGCCCGAGATGTTCTGCGCCACAACGGCCCAGTGCCTTGAGCCGTCCGGCGCAGAGAAGTCTATGCGCCAGGTGTAGGAGTCCACCTGCGAGACAGACAGTACGGTTAGGTTGCTCTGCGCCAGATAGGCAGTCAGCTGGTTCACCCAAGGCGGCGCCCCCTGCGACTGCAAGCTCTGCACAGCCCCCTGCGTGACTCCTCCGGTTGGGGCGGGCGTCGGCGGCGGCTGGGGCACCACTGCACCCGGAACCTGCCTGCTGTCGCTACACTGCAGGAGGCCGTTGTACAGCGCCTCGAAGACCAGCGTAGACGTATTCGGCGGGATGTCGACCTCCACTTGGGCTGAGCCGTTTGCCGGCACGCTGACGTTCCTCGCCGCCGCGGCCAGGACTGAGCCGCTCTGATCCCTGGCATATGTGTGGACGTCCACGCTCACACTGCCGTCGAGGGAGCTCAGCGACCATATGGCCTTACTGCCCGAGTAGCCCACGAAGAGGCACGAGACCGTCTGGGACTGGGGAGGCGGGGCTTGATTGCCCCCCACCACCTGCCCGCCGGAGCTCTGCAAGCTCCGCTTGAACGCGTTTACGGCGTCTTGAGACGGAGCGCTGAATGAGAACGTGGCCGAGGCTGAGGCAAGCCACTTAGTGCCGTTCTCGTAGGTGTTCCAAACTTGATAGGTGGTTTGATAGTACATGGTGCATGGAGGCGGCGTTCCTACGTTCTTGGCCGCCACCGAGACTGTGGCCGTGTACGGGCCCGGCGACGTTAGCAGAGTCCCTCCGCTGGCGCATTCATAATCACGTAGCGTCAAGGTGTACGTCCACTGGAACCCGGTGAAGCTTTGGTATATAGGGCTCGCCCCGCCGAAGTTCAGCTTTGCCAGCCCGCCTCCATTCTGGCCCAGAACATACTTGAAGATATCGCTGAGGTTTGCCGTGAACTGGACTATTGGAGTGCTCTCATCTACTATGCCATCTACTATCAAGTCCCTTATGCTTTTGATGTACATCCCCGCGTACTGTCCGGATATGACGCATATCCCGTTGTTGCAGTTGATGTCCACCGGGGCTAGCGCGCTTCCCTGCGGCATCAGCTCCACAGTGCCGGTGCGCCTGGGGCAGAAGAAGTAGCCGAGATCTTTGTACGTGTTTCCATCCTGCACGAAGTAGTAGCACATGGACGCCATTGGGATGGCTATCAGCTGTAGCTGGAGGTTCTGCGGCATATACTGACAGCCCAGCTGGGAGGCCAGCTGGGCCCTGCTGGCATCGCTGGGCGTGTAGCTGTCCACTGTGACCAGAATATCGCCGACCGGCCCGCTTTCGCTTCCAATGAGAACCGGACTGCCGAGAAGATACTTCACGAACGCCAATAGGTCGCTCTGAGAGGCTATGTACCCTTTGCCCCAACTCACTAGGGCCAGCACTGACGGCAAATTCCGATTTATGGTGGCCACAAAGATATTCATAGAACCGCAGGAGAACTTGTCCACTATTGTGTATATATTGCTTGAACTTCCCCTGGCTAGGCTTGAGAAGAAGCCGTCGAATACTCCCTTATATTCCTCCGGGACAATGATGTTGATGCCCGGAAGACCGAACGCGCTGTAGATGGCCGTACTGTTGGAGGTCAGGAAGGTCAGAATGTCCCCGCTAAACAAAGCGTACTTCGCCCCGGCCTTTGTTACGCCGATGTAAATGGCATTTGTTGGGCGGGGGACTTTAGAAAGCGTCTGCGGTATACCTGTGGTTATGCCGTATCCGTAGAGCGTCGCTATCTTCAAGTTCGCGTAGCACTTGCCGCTCGGAGTGAACACGTACGACCCGGCGCCGGAAGCACAGGAGGTGTTGGGGGATGTTAGGCCGAAGCTGTTTGTGAGCAAATCCGAGAGGCCTTTGGCCGGAGAGCCCCCTAGGATCTGCACTTGAATCGGCTGTGTGAGCCTCACCCTCAGCTGGCCTTGGAACGAGTACTGCTTCCCTGAGGCGTCCCTTATCAGAGCCCATCCGTTGCCGGTGTCTATCCACACCTCGGTGGCAGACCCGCTTCCCCCTATGAACTTGGCGCCGGACTGCGCGAAGGCTTGCGGAAGCGATGCTGACCCGGCCAAGGACTGGATCAAGCCGGCGTCGATCCTCGCGGGTAGCTGGAGGTTGCTCTGGTTGCTGTGGAGCGTCATGTTGGCTTGCCCTATGGCGCATGATACACCGCCTTGAAAGGCGCTGTCCACTATGTCGGCAGTCCCCTTGGTCGCGGCCACCGCATAGTTGGATATCGAAAGGGAGGACACGTACTTAGGCAACTTGTCGCAAGCGGCCGCATACACGGTGCCGTTGACAATGACGTTCACCGTCACCGAGGAGGCAGACGTTGCACCCGGCACTGCGGATACATACAAAGGCGGAGTCATGGCGACCTCGCCGCTCACCCCAACTATGATCGGCAGATCGACCTCGTCGCTCTGTTGGTCGTTGCAGAAGAGCTTTATCTGGAGGGTGTTCCCGTTGATGACGTAGTTCCTTATCTGATCGGCGCTTATGTTTATCGTGATGTTCTTCTGGCATGCGGCATCCAGGGTGTCCGAATACCTCATGGTCCAGAACGTCCTCCCGTCAACGGCCACGTCCACGCGGTAGTTGGAGCACTTCTGCGAGGCCGTTATGGTCGCTTGTATGTTCACCGCACCTAAGTCGGCTGGCACCACGAACGCCGAAAGGCCAGACACGGACAAGCGCAGTGGACCAGCCATGGATGCCCCCTAGCCGATTTTAAAAGCTCTCTCACTTGTTAGAGCCGCAGGACGATTTGTCTCCCATCTGTTTTTTAAATCTGAACCACAGTTAGGCATGTCGTACAACCCCACTGCGCCTGGTGGGCCCGTCGTCTGCCCCAGCAACGCAGTGCCGGCGATAGACAGAACCAAGTCGCAGTGCGGCCAGACCATCCAAGTGCCGTCTGGCGGTTTGTGGTACACCCTCTACGTGACGGCGATAAGGGGCGACACGACCTTCGGAGTAGACCCCGGCAAGCTGGTTCAAGTTTATCCCTCCCCAGAGATAAGCATAAGCGCCGGTCAGTGGGACTGCGACCCTACGGTCTTTTCACACATCCTGAAAGGAAGCAGTTGCTGGTACAAGTTCTTCGTGAAGCAACCGAGCACCACCGGAAGCGTGAAGTTCGTGCTGACAGCCGGGGGAGACTCGTGCACCGTCTACTTCGCGCCGCAAGGGGTTCAGCCCACTCCATCCCCCACCCCCTCCCCTCCTCAGCCCCAGCCGACCGCGCCCTCCTGCGATGCCTACTTCCCGCCGCCGTGCGACCGCCCAGGCTATACTTGCATAATGGCAATGGGCATCTGCTGTTGCAAGAAGCTGGCCCAGCCGCCTCCTCCGCCGCCGGGCCCGTCTCCCACAGCCCCGCCCCAGCCTCCTCAGCCGAGCCCGTGCCCGTCGGGAACCTCCTGCTTGGACTACGGACTCTGCGAAGCCATCGGAGGCACTTGTGTGTCCGACTGCGGAGTTGGATGCTGTTGCAGGAAGACGAGCCCGCCGGCTCCACAGCCCACTCCATCCCCCACGCCGTCGCCGAGCCCGCCGCCGGCTCCAACCCCATCGCCGAGCCCCAAGCCGGAGTGCCCTGCTGGGACGGTCTGCGTAGATCCCGGCTTGTGTGGGGGAGGCGGCACCTGCGTGTCCTCGTGTTCGCTCGGATGCTGTTGCCAGCCCCCGTCGAACGTCCCGCCGCCGCCTATGCCGGCGCCCCAGCCTCCGGGGAGGAAGCCAGGGGCGTTCTAGTCTAGGTCAGCCTATTCAAGCCTTTAGAAAAACGGCTATCTGTAGACCGCGCTTATCTTAACGCCTGGCAGGCTCCCTGGCCTGGCCACAACCAAGGCCGTCCTGTGGAAGTAGTACGTGTTCGACCCGGAGAAGGCGGGGATCCCGTTAATCAGCGTGTAGTTCTGCGGGGTTATGTACCTGAAGTGCGTGCCGTCTATGTATATATCCAAAGGCGACGGCGCCTGCACCGATATGTAGACCCATCCATCCCCTACCGCGGAGAACAGTATGGTGTCGCTGGCCACATACCCCGGGGGTATCAGCCTCTCGACTATCATGCTCGACCCCTCGGGCGGTTTAAAAGCTGAGAGAGCTATTAAATTGGGAGTAGGCCGATGTATGCCCATAGGGAAGCTCCGCCGTTCGGGTCGGGCGTCTATTCCGCTGGTGCGCAGAGGCCAGTTCGTCCTCCACCGCGGATACTCAGCAGAGAGCTTGGGGTCGGTGCACACCTACGCAAACGCTTTGGCCGAGGAGATAGAGGTCGTCTGCACACCTAGGAGGCGTTTGGGTCTGATCTTCAACTTGGATCACGTGGCTCTGGCCAAGGCCCACAAGATGCTTAGTGAGGGCGACGCGGTCGTTTTCCTTACTGAGGGCCCGTTCAAGGATCTGCTTAAGGCGCGGGAGGCGCTCGAAGGTCTGCTCCTCATAGTGCCGTCCCTCTACGTGTACAGGTGGGCCAGGGCCGCCTCTAGGAACGTGGAGTTGCTACCGCTGGGCGTCCAGAGGGATCTCTGCAGGAGGCACCGCAGGGTCTACGACGTAGGCGTAGTGCTGAGCGCCAGGCCAGCCCTCGTCTGGGACGAGGGCTTGACCCCGGCCGTGGCCTACAGGAAGGGCGTAGACCTATACATTGAGGCGGCCGAGGAGCTGGCGGAGAGGAACGCCTCCATAGCGACCAACTACCCCTACATAGACGGCTACTTCACCACGGACGTCTGGGAGATATATTCCCGCTCCAAGGTTCTGCTCTTCCTCTCCAGATCGGAAGGCTTCGGCTTGCCGGCCGCGGAGGCCATGGCTTGCGGGACGCCCGTCGTCTACCTAGACGCGCCGGCGCACAACGAGTTCGCCCAGGGGTATAGGATACCCGCAAGGCATTTAGGATACAGAAGGGATTGGAGCGTCTCCTTCGCATATGGAGTATGGGAGCCGGAGCTTGATGCCGAGGAGATAGCCGAGATGACCTTGGCGGCCGCGGAGGAGGTCGCCGAGGTGGACTACAGCTACTCATTGAGGGACTTCGCGGTCGATCTGTGCAATTTAATCAAAAGGTAGAAGGCAGGAATAGAAAAAAGTGGTTTTCTTGCAGGATATACTAAGGGATATACAAAACCGACCCGGAATAGCCGGGTCTGACTGACTCCGTGATCGTCTTGCCGTTGCAGGTGGCAGGATCGGCTTGCAGGTAGTAGACGGGCTCGAAGTAGTAGGCATATTCGTACGCAATAACTGTAGCGCCGCCCTTGCCGGCCACCCTATATCTCCTTGGCAAAACGCAGTGGAAGTCCTTAGACTCGTAGTGGAGCACCACCGCCTCAAGCTGATCCTCAAGGTGCTTCTCTATGCTGTCCACGTTGCCCCCGCTTATCGGCGCGTTCGCTATGTCGTAGGCTATGGCGAACGAGCCGTCGCTGGGCCCGGCGAATATGACGCCCACCTTGGTCTTGCCGTTGTCGTCGCGGTAGTCGATCCTGGCGAAGTCGTACTTGTTGACTACCCTCTCCCCCAATAGGATCCACTTTAGGAAGGCGACTATCTTCTCGATCAGGCCGTGGGGGTGGAACGGGTAGTCCTCAAGTATCTTCACGCTTCCGTCCGCCTCAAGCGTGTTGGGGTCGTACAGCACCCCCTCCTGCCCGCTCCTGTCGCCGTTGAACGGCGACGCGCAGTGGTGGCACGTGTAGCCGCCGACCGGGGGACTGCAGAGCGCTCCCTTTATCCCTCCCCACGGTCGAAAAAACTGCATCAGCTTGATGTCGCTGTAGCGTATCTCATACGCCACGTTGGCGGACTGAAGCGCCACGAGCAGTTCGCTGGGGGCCTGCCTCCCGGGGGACATGAATATCACAAGCCTGCCGTCCTTCCCCACCATCCACCCGCTTATCTGCTTCTTGTACCTCTTGATGATCTTCTCGACGTCGAGCTTGACCGTCATGTGTTGTATCCCGACGCGACTTTAAAAGCCAAAAAAAGCGATTTGTAGACGTGCCCAGAACCGCGCGCAGAACCCCCCTGCGCTACTTCATAGGCGCCACGTGCCAAGCCGGGCTGTGCATACCTGCAGAGCTGACCGAGGACGAGCTGTCGATGTATATAGACGTATATACATACCTAGCGGCCAAGCACGGGCCGGTGCGGAAGTACGGCGGGCCCATCCCGGCCGGCGCCTCAAGGGCGTACGCGGCGCTCCTGGCAGTGTACGGGGAGCTTGAGAGGAGGTACGGGCCGGCCAGGAAGGCAGGGAGGAAGCGGCTGTACTCCGTCATAGCGTACTCGGCGGTGGCCAGGCTGATTCCGGTGGACGAGACCGACCTGCTGGCCCTTCCGGCACGGCCGAAGGCGAGAACCTTAAGGGTGGAGGGTCTACCGTATTTCTTCGTCAAGCTGAAGGAAACCTTGGGGAAGATGCAGAAAAAGCCTAGCGGGTCGGGGTCAAGATCCTAGTCGGCGGGAGGCCGTAGGTAGTATACGCGCCAGGCCTTATCTTTATCCCGTACATGGGGATGAGCGGCCTGATCGGGGTGCCGTCCGGCATGACCAGACCTACGACCAGCGCCCAGCAACCGCCGCCCTCCATGTACTTGATCAGGAAGTTGTGCCAGCCGGAGGACAGGGTCACCTGCTGGGTGTGGATGTACGGGCCTTGCCAGACCCAGTTGTTTATGACCAGGTTGTTGTCTATGTACAGCTGGAAGCCGTCGTCGGAGATCCACTCGATCGTATATGTCCCGGACTGCGGCAGATATACGTTCATGTTGTACACAAGGGACACGTTCGTGGGCGGTCCTCCAGCCCTTAAAACCCAGCTGGGCATCACGTTGTTCCTCTCATCTCTGACCATGTGCATCCAGCCCTTATAGGCCACAGTGGAGTCGAACCAGCCAGCACAGCCGCCGTACCCGAACCACGCTTCCTCTATAGGCACCATCACCGACGCCACGTAGGTGTACCCCGTGCCGGGCGGCGGGTTGTTCGTGGTGGCGCCGGAATATATATCGACATAGACGAAGCCGTCGCCTGTGTAGTAGTTGTACCACTGCGCCCTGGCGTTGCTTATCACCACCGGCGCCCCTCCCACCCTGTCCACCCCGTCCGGCCCTATCCAGTGTATCAGCCCGCTGGTGGGGGGACATGGATTCTGCCAGCCACAGCCGTAGAGCTGTTGAACCTCAGCATCTGTCAGTGCTCTGTTCCAGACGAAGAAGTGTACTATCGTGCCGTCGAGCTCGTACTTGTCATTATTAGGCCAACAGCCCAGCCGTACGGGGTTGCTCACGCTCCTCGAACAAGGCGAGCTACACAACTGGGAGAGGGTCTGCCTTGCGCCGTTGTACCATATGTACGGCGTATTGGTTCCCGGGTAGCTGTTCGGCATCGCCACAGCGAGGAGCTGTGGTGCGGTGGGGAACGTGCTTGAGAAGCCGTTAACATCTGCACATCCGGTGTTCACCCCGACGCCTCCACATGCGAAGTAGAGGTCGTATGAGGTCATGCCGAAAAGCATTCTGCCTCCATAGCCGAACGGGACGAACCACGCGGCGAACGTGGTGTACGGGTTCCCGAAGCTTGAGGCGTTGAACCTAACGTGGTGGCCCGAGCCGTTGAATGTATTGTAGCCGAAGGTGTTCAGGCGTATGCCGGTCGGAAGCATCCTAGTCTGAGCCAAAGGCATGCATCAACCCTTCCGCGGTTTAAAACGTCTGAGGCTTGGGCGTTGGATCCGAAGCGCCCTCCAAGCCCTTATGTGATCATTTCGTCCTTTGCCGATAAGACCTAAAGGGAGCGGAGGAGAGAGGAAGAGGGGAAGGGAGGAGAAAAAATATGGGTTGTACGGAGCGCTTGCGGCCTTACACCCCGGCCTTAGCGTAAGCCTCGGCGACTACTCCGGACACCCTCACCTCAGACAGCTTGGCGGTGAGCCCGGCGATGAGGTTCTCCTTGTACCTCCTGAGCGCGTGTTCGCTCGTAACGTTCGTCTGGTACTTGTTTGCCGCAGAGGGGCTAGTCACGCCCTCGTAGTACAGCTCCGCTACCTCCTGGCTGGGGGCCTGCCCTATGAACTGCCTGATCCCCCTCACCCAAGCGGCTATCGTCGAAGGCGAGGAGACCGCGTTCTGCCACTTGTTAACCGCGCTGGCGGTTTTTGCCTTCCACTTGGCGGCCGCGAGGTCTAGTTTGCTGGACATGCCTGCTACCCGGCACAGTTTAAATTGTCCTTTGCCATGGAGGATGATGCACAGAGGGGGGATGTACCTCAGCCGCGCGTGCTTTCAACTACGCAGAAAGATATATTTCCTCCCTCCCCTCCCCTAGTATGGCCTTCGGCAAGCTCGTGGAGGTGGACTGCAGGGCGGCGCCCATCCTGCTCAAGACCGAGGAGCCGGGGCTCGTCCTCATGGTCACCACCGTGGGAGGGGCGAGGAGGTGCTTCTCGAACAAGGTGGCGCCGATAGCCGCGCCCGTCTGCGAGCTGGCCTTCCACTTCTGCCAGTCCCCTGAGAAGTTCGTCGCGAATAAAACGCACGGGACGTACAAGTTCAGGAAGAAGTACAGGAGCGCCGTGAGGAGCTTGATAAGGGAAGGGCTGGCGAGGCCGGTCGCGGAGTTCAAGAAGTCCTACATAGTGGCCATAGACTCCCCGGACGCGGTCTGCCAAGCCCTCAAGACGGCCTGCTGGTCGGTATGAAGGGCGGCATGAAACTGCCGGGCGTCAGGCTACCGCCTATGGAGGTGGTGGTGGACGAGGACGGCTCTGAGGTGCTGGTCGTGGTGAAGGACAGGGAGACTTCGGTGGACTGCGACAGCGGCGTTATATTCTACGGCGACACCGTGATACAGCTGGGCGTGAAGTGCACCTACAAGGAGAGCAAGGGGGCGATATATATCTACCCAGTTTAGACCGCCGAACGATATATTCCTAGAAC
>OFEJ01000183.1_pt1 | contig 20034 bp, 25 predicted proteins | sample 1521051 | NCBI WGS metagenome assembly OFEJ01 (sample SAMN06268701, study PRJEB24108) | sediment metagenome | isolation source: Joseph's Coat, Yellowstone National Park, Wyoming, USA | place: USA:Joseph's Coat, Yellowstone National Park, Wyoming, USA | reverse complement strand
ATTAGGCTATTACTTTACGTCGCCAAAGAGGAGAACACAGAGGTCACGCCAACTAAACTGCAGAAGATTTTCTTTTTACTTGAAAAGGAGAAAGGTGTCCAGTTAGGCCTAGATTTTGAGCCTTGGTTCTTCGGCCCCTACTCCTCTAAACTGCAGGATTTCATCGACAAACTGATCGAAATAGGAGAGGTTGATGTTGAGGAGGAGGAAGCAGTAAGAGACCCGCTTAGTGGGGAAGTGATAGCGTACAAGAGGCATTACGTTTTAGTGGGCGAGTTCACGCCTAGTAACGATGAAAAGGAGAAAGAGATTGAGCAATTCTTCAGGGAGTGGGTTAGAAAGAGCAGGTCGGAGATCCTGAACTATGTCTACAAGAAGTATCCCGAATATGGGAAATACACAATGATTAGAGACAAAGTTATGCACTGGCTCAAAGGGAATAGTTAATCCTTTTCAATCAATATTAACTACAATAAAATGCTTATCGATTTCCTTAATCCAACCGTACTCTTTCATCTTTCTCAGAATTTGATAGGCTTCATACGGCGAGACTTTCATATAACCAGACGCCGTATCAATAAGCTCCTCCCATTCAATCGTAAGGTAACCATGCGTGCCTTTAGTGATATTCTTGAGAAATTTATGAAATCTCTTCGCTTTTTCGTACTCATCACTAGTCATCGCATCAAACAAGAACTTCGCTGGTTGTTTATTTTTCATGGTTACTTTCATAATCTGAGCCTAATACTAGAACTAATATAGATTTCGGTTCGAGCTTGGTGAATTGGAAGTTCACTCGGTAGTTGGGCTTCATGCGAATTTAACTCCCCAGTTTATATCATTTAGCTGTAAACAATCAGGGTTTGGACGAGTCTCGCCCTTAAGGGATAGGAGAAGCGAGGACTTTAGGTATACCTTTTAGTATATTTTTAAGCCTTAATGTTTCTCTCTATCTCGCAATGAGAACCACTGGCCTTCCAACCAAAAGATGGTTCATACAAGAGGTATTTGCGGCATTGTTAATAGTGGGGCTCATCGATATGCTAAGAGGGATTAGGGCTTGGTTCGCGAATCCAAAGAAGGTAATGCTTGAATTCGGAATTCCTAAGCTTCCTATCATGATGGCCGATGACGAGGATAACTTCAAGGACCGGTTCAAGTATTTGATAGTGGCCATTGTAGTTCTAGTAGTCGGTGCTGTAACTGTATCTATAGTCAGCGGAGTTGGCCTTTACATCATCGGCGTCTTCAACACTACTGCTGTTAAAATACCGTCCAACTACAACTTCATTGGACCAATAGCGCCAGCCCTAGGGTCAATATTCCAGATACTGGTAGTAGTGCTGATAATTGTAGCGTTGATATACGTAATCAGGTACCTGATGAGGTCAACGGACACGTTCTAAACGCTAGACCAAAACTTAACATGCTCGAAGCTAGATTTTATTTTTTAATTCTTCTACCTACTTTTTCTTGTGAACATCTACAAAGGGAGGAATAGTTGCTATTATAGAAAAGAGGGCATCCTAGTATCTCACGACTGGCAGATCCCAGACATGATAATGAGAGATCTAAGGAGGGGATACACATACGATCACGAATGCAACGTTATCGAAATGAATGAAGACTTAGCGAAGGCTAGATTGGCGTTCCTCATTAGTATAACACTAGACGAATTGGCCAGGGAGAAAGCTAGGAGGTATTTGCGCGAGCTGAAGGAGGGAGAGCGCGTTTTGATTTATTAATTCACACTCAGATTCTCTTTTATGTCCCAGCAGGAGCAGGTATCGATCGTATCGATAATAGTGATGGCCTTATTCGTGGTTTTCATTTTCTCCACGATATTGCAAGGCATATCGTTTATACTTAATCCTACGAAGGACGTCGTCTATTCTACGCCCTCTCCTCAGGTAGCATGGGTTCTAGCAATTTATCAGAACCTTTATGTGGTTTACAGTTACCTCCTAGCAGTGCTTTCGAATCAGTACGCCGTGGCCGTGCTCATTGCTCTCGGCATCGTTGTGCTCGCACTAACGTACTACTGGTACATGAGATATGGTCTTTAAATGAACATTAAGTGTAAATAGTCGAAAAACTTTTGCAACCTAGCTAGGTCATTTTCAACTTCTTTAATTTTTTTCAGCTTTTCGACGAAGTCCACGAAGGAAACTGAGTTCGTATAATAATATAGATCCGTTAACGCTATATGTTTTCTTTCCATGCTTTTGAACTTACCGTTAATCCCACGCCACTTCACAACGGGCACCACATATTGATTATCAATTTTCTCTGGCTTGAACAGCTCAAAACACGTGTCTCCCTTACACATCATTACATGGTTTTCGTTTGCGTCAATAATTTGAATAGGTTTATTTTGGGTCGATACCCTATAGCTAATGTCCTTGATCGCTTTATACGCCTCTATTATGCCCATATGGGGTTACACGGAATGAGAATTAAAAAATAAAACTGGTTCATTCACACTGACTCGTCCCATATTACCTTGTAGTCCTTCAACACACTCTTAGCCGAACTTATCAACACACTATACACAATGTTTAGCACTTCTCTCTCTTGCTCGTCTGTCCTTATGTACCTGCTCTTTATTCTGTTCATCAATGTTTTACTGTCCTTAAGCGCACCGATCAATTTCTCCTTTGCGTTCCAAATGTTGAAGAGCGGTATCGTATAGTCGTTGATGTCGGAAAGCAGTATTCCGAGTGCCTTAGTGACGTATTTTACGAATTTATCATCCACATCTTTACCGTACCTTAGTTCGAGGTCGAGCAACTCAGCCTTGAGGAAGTCCCATATTTGGTCATCGTTGCGTTCGCCATTGAGCTTCGCAGTTAGCAACTGTATTAATATTTCCTCAACGTAACTACGTCTGTGTTGCTGATACTGTTGCAGGTTCAAACAACCTCACTGAATTTCTATTTAAGAGAAGAATGAAATAACTTAAGTTTTCCGTGACTTTCACGAAGAAATACATCGGCGGAATGTAGAAGGGCTTGGATATATCCACATCGATATCGATGGTACTAGTCTCTAAGAACGTGGTATCAGACTCTGGCAGTATTGTCTTCCTTTTAGCTCTTTTCAGTGGCAAATACTCGTTTCTTACTAGGCCGAAGAAAAGGAACGGCCTGCCTATGAACTGCTTCGCAATAAACGCGTAGGTAAGTCTGTACAGAAAGTCATCGTCTAGCTTCGAGGTTCTCGTCCTTTTCATAAGCTTGTCTATGTTCAAACTTATGTTATGAATAGGAGACGTGAGGTATGCATATTGTCCGTATATCTTATCAATAACTTTAGGTTTAGCTGAGTTAAGCATTTTCGGAGAGACATGTTTGTCTATCCACCAAACTACATTCTTTACGGTATAGACAGGTTTCTTCTTTTTTCTTAAAAACAAAGCGGTTACTGTCGCAGTTACCCCACCTACCACTCCTGCCTCTATTATTAGATCTGTCAGTGTTGTTTCCATAGATCGTACCCCGTAAGAATCTCGTTTACCAGACGCGGTGCTTTATCAGCGGGTAAGTTCGTGTTTAAGAGATTCACCACGACTATGCTTATGTTGTCGACCGCTAGGTAGAAGCTGTTTACTATATCGAGGTAGTGATGTATAAGCTTCAGGTCTTCGAGTAGCTTCTCGGTGTCATGGATATCATTACTTATTTTATTGAGGATTTGGTTATACACCGCATCCTGAATAACTATAATGTTCCTGATCACATTCCTTACGGAGTTTTTCAGCAGGATAAGTATAAGCGAAGGAACCGTGATGTAGCGCACTTCCTGTTGTAGGTCTTCGAGCAGTGCTGCAATAATAGCAGACTCAAGTTGTTTGAGCCTATTGATATTGTTGATTACGTCGTTGTCTTTTAGCTCTTCAAGGAGGTTTATCTTAGACAACGGTTGCTTAACAAGCTTTACGAGTCCGTGGTTCTCGTCGAGTGTTAGGGGGTTTACTTTTACTACTAGGGTTTTCGCACTTGTTCCCCTAACTCCAGTCTGTTGCTGTTGTTGCTTCTCGTCATTCATTCTTCTCACCAGTTCTAGGATACCATCTTATATAGGCGTATTTGCCTTTCCTCTTGTAAAAGACTTCAATGTTTGCGTTATGTAGCTTCGCGAGCTCCTCAACTTCTTCAACATAGTCTAGCGGCACCATTATAACATTTTCCTTTTCTGGAGAAAATAAGGGGTTGTACGCGGTAATTATGCTGATAATGTCCACAGATACGCATTTCCGTGTAATAATAAAAGTTTTAAGCTGAGTTATGAATTCATTACACAATGAAGGAGTTTTATGCGGTTTCAAGGTACAAAAAGTTGCTTAGCATGCGGTGGCTGATAGTTAAGGCCGAAAAGAAGAACATCGACTTATTGAAATCCGTAAAGGAGAAAAAATGCCCAATATGTGGCAAAGAATTCACAAACATATTTCTTCTGCAAAGACATCTAGAAACCACGTACTGTGGCACGCTTTTAGAAAAAACCTTAAGGGAATAATTCAAACGAACCTCTTTTTCCAGTAAATATTTTTATTATTAGTAGTATAGCCGACACTATCGTTATGATGAACCCTACCGTGAAGAGGGGAGCGAAGGGATTGGGATTATAAACGGGTGTTATTATAATCGTCGAGTTGTTTATCCTGGTTTCGTTAGTACCAGCCACATAAACTAAACCGTTTAAATAAGATGTGAAATTAAAGATTGCCAGGAAAATCGTAATAATTGCATCAAGGTAGATTGGTGTTCCCTTGTTGAAGAGATAGAGTTGAATTGCAAATGCCACGAAATCGACCGAGAGCGTAATAATCAGCTGGTCACCTATCACTCCTCTCCACCAGCCTCTTCAATTCGTCTATGTTTATCGGTTTATTAAAAAATATCCTGCCGTAAATATAAATCGCAGGCGGATAGTTCTCCTTTTCCGCACAATAAGCTAGCAACTTCGATACACACATCTCTAGGGTGTCATACTTCTTTTCGCACAACTTCACTATCTCCTCATCATCCTGGATGAAGTACTTCAACTTCTTGGCTTGTACACCGTAGTAACTGTACAGCCCGTTCTTCTTATCGCTGAAATAATACACTTTGCTCTTCGCTTTCTTAATAATATCTTTTACGAATTTCTCACATATCTCACGGCCCATTTTCCACAATACCCCTCACATAACCGTTATGAACGTAAATAAACAAGACGTGGTCAACGAATATATAAGAGACATTATATCCTATTACAGTCACGTTTCTTATGTTTCCAAGAACTGGCTGGTAAAATATTGCGGTTCCGTTTACAACAACGCCGTTGTTATAGGAAAGTTTGGTTCCTGGAACAAGCTCAACGTACCAGCCCCACGGCACTGTCTCATTATACTTTCCACTATAATACACTATGGAAAAGTTCGGGTTGACGATAGGAGGCCTAGTTATGTTTGGCGTTACATAAACTGGGGAGTTTACGAAATTATATCCTGAGTAGACCTGGACGAATATCCTAGTAGAAGGTGGTATGAAGTAAAGGGGTGAGGGCGCAGATATGTTGATCAGGCGCCATGAGTGGGGTGGGATAACAGGTAACGTGGAATTGAACGGTGGGAAGGCAACGATCTGGCTTGAGACGACCCACCTTTTCTCACTGCCGAACATATTGAGAAGGAAAACGGGGTAAACTGGGGAGTTTCCGTAGTTCGTGACGTTTAAGCACACCACGTTCCAATACCCCACGTCGCCGACATCGTATACCCCTACGATTTCTACCTCTAGCGGTAAAGTTGGCTTCCACAATAATGAAATCGTCAGTATTTCGAGTACAATAATGCTAATTATTATTGCTACTTTTAGGCTCATTTCCGAACACCCGATCGCTCTCCCATATTATAATTTCGAGTACAATAATGCTGATTATGATAATCGTCATTAGAATCACCACTTCGTTCGAGTTCATAACTGCTCACCCATACTGCGATATAGAATAAGAAATAGTTTAAGTCTCTCCAGCTCACGAGCCAGATGAAAGCTGGGAGAATCCACTTCCACCTAGTGTTAGGTTTGTACAATATCAGCAACACAGTATAGAGCGTCAAGAAGGCAACGGTATATGCGATGTGAGGTATCGGCACACCCACCATACTCAACAGACTGATCGAAGTTCCTTGGTTCGCTATGGGTTGTGTTAGTGGACCTAAAACCTCATAAGCCCATTTTAACGAGATGAATGGTAAGTTTGGGATTAGGAAAACGGCTAGCGGTATGGCGATGTTTTTCGCTAACTCTTTCCATTTGCCCCAATAATCCTTCCATATAAAAGGTAAGTAAAGTAACGCAAATTGCTTTATATCACCGCTCAGTGAAATAAGCGCCGATCTTATCCAGCCTTGCATCGTTAGTGCTACGATCACGATCGCTAGGGATATTATATCAAAACTCGCGCCCGTGAAAGCGGAAAAACTTCCCACTATCAGCATAATGAAAAAGAATAGTTTCTCCTTGTTCTTCCACCTGAGAAAGAGGTAGAGCAAGAACGTCGTTGTGAGTGTAGCAATCTGAGGGTACACCACTGAGGCTATCTCGAAGCTCAGTGCAGGATAACCGAACACATTAACGTAATAGATAGGGGAGAGTGTAGCAGTGACTACAGGTTCGGCTATAGGGAACATCCTGTAAGCGTTAATTAGATCCTCTACATAGGGGTTGGCTCCATGACTAAATAGGTATGCCGCGTATAGTATTAGGCTCTCCTCATCGGTTTGCGATGGAAGCCTGTATACCGAGACAGCAACAAATGCCGCAACGAATGTGAAAAACACGATTAAGTCGGCGAACCTCCTATCTTCTTTTACCAGATAAAGGAAAGCAAACGTCACGCCTAATAGATAAAATAGGTATATTACCAATGAGGCCACTCCTAATGATAAAACACCGTTGACAAACGTCAAAGCCCCTAGAAACACTACTACTCTCTCAACTTCCTTACGCAGTTCTCACCACCTCCTTTACAGTGATAAACGATCCTCTCCAAGTCGGACAGGGTGTACCTTCTAGGTGTTGCCTTGATGTTGTACGCACCGAAGATGATGTTGATCATGTCCTCGTTGTACTCATCCACATGGAAAACTTCCTTAGCTGTTACGTTCTCTCCAACTACAACTATCGGGACGTTCGCAACACGGAACAGTTCCTTTATCGGTATTCCGCTCCTCTCATCTACAATCAGCACGGCGTTGTAGGTTTCGGCAACCTTTATTGCCTCTTCCAGCCCCTTCGCGTTGTAGACAACCACGTTCCCTTTACCAGCAGAGACGAAGTAAGCAGCCAGCACAGGTATTGCTAGATCTGGGTTCGCCTTCACGAAGTAGAGCTCAGGGTAGTCGAGCGATGAAAAGAACCTCTCTAGCCTCCTGTCGGTATACGGTTTCTTAACGTAAATTATCCTGTAACCGCGAAGCGATTCTTCTGGCAATCTGTCTATACCGAATTGCAACCTTTTCAAATAGGACACTATGTTGGCGAAGTTCTGCATTGATGACGCCAGTTTTGAGGCCAACTCTTCCTTTCTTTCAATGAACTGTGGGAACTTCCTCTCTATGAGAATTTCTATTGCGTCCTTGGTAGGCACTGGAACATAGATTGGCTCACCGAAGCGGCCCTCTCTCTTTAGTGCACTGTCAATAAGAGAAGGTGAGATATTAGTTATCGCTATAAACAACACGTCACTTTCCCTCATCCTAGACATCGTGTCTAAAAGCATCGACTTGATGTTCAGGTCGGCAGTAGAGACGCCTATTCTTTGCACCACCAGTTCTCTCGACATAAGTAACGTGTCGGCCTCATCGATAATGAGGGCAGAAGGACGCGACCTTGTAGCTTCGTCGATTTTCGCCTGAAAGCCCTTCTCGCTTTGCCCGACGTAAGGCCCAAGCACTTCAGCGAAGCTGAAAAACACCCTGTCTAAACCTAGCACGTCGGTAATTATCCTCGACAATGTGGATTTCCCAGTTCCAGGCGGGCCTGCGAAGAGCAGGCCAGGATTCGGAAAAACACCATTTTTTCTGAAGTAATCGATGTGAAATTGTATGCGTTCCCAGACAGATTTAGGGTAAACGTACACATCGTCGGCAGTAACGACTATGTAGTTTCTAATCTCCTCCACTTTAACTTCTCCTACTGTTTTAATTTCGGTGTAGGGGGCGATTTCGTCACAGCCGATAGGCCTCCTAAGAATTTCAGCTGAGTAATTTTTCACTACCTTCCTACAGATCATTTATGCAACACCGCTAAAGCCAGCATGAACACGCCCATTACAATGAGTGCTAGGATTATCCACCTCATCCACGAGAAGTCCGAAGACTTGGCGGCTGTCACGTTCTTCTCTATGTTCACTATTTCCTCTAGCTGTCTCAGCGAGTGCTTGACGTTGGTGTGAAGCAAGTCCTCTATCGAATTCTTAAATATGCTAGGGTAATCGACAGCTATAACGAGTTGCGTGTAAGTATCAAGCGTGAGCTCTCTCATTGTGTCGATCCTGCTTTTTATTAAGTAAGTATAGTAATCCACAATCGACTTCCAAGTTCCATCGAACTTTATCTCCTTGTTCCCGATTCTTAGAAGCAGGTCGCGGATCCCGACGTTAATAAGCGTCTGTGGGTCCTTTGCGATATAATAGGGTTGTATACCCCAACCGTAAAGGATGTACCTCCTCCCGCTCTTGACCATCTTCACCGTTGGGTCCTTATACACGCGTATGTTCCCCCTGACACTAACGAAGTTTACCTCGTCTATCCTGGTCAGCGGGATTTCCCTTTCTTCGTTACCATCAATGAGTCTCAGCCAGTACCTGTAGTTGGGTTTGCTGAACGCCTTATACGCGAAATAAATTATTACGCCTGCGGCGATCGCAATCATAGCGTATAGGATAATATCGGGGGAAAACGACGGCACTGAAGACGGTATTAACGATGGTGATGGAATTGTTATCGGTGGCGGAAGTGTAGTTGCGTTGTCCATAAAAGAAAAAAGTGTTTAAATAAGAAAAGCCTTAACCCGACTTTTGGACGCTGTGCCACAGCAATATAACCGAAAACATTACCTCAAGAGTAGGTATCGCGTAAGCCCACGGGTTAGTAACTCCTAGCGCCACCATTTCCGCCGTTGTAAATATAGATGAGACTATCAGGCCTAGTCCGACGTTTCTGAGACCTGCCCGGAGCCCAAACAAAGCTACAGTAGACAGCGGAATGGTGTACATCAGCATCTGCTGAAGGAGAGGTGGCGCGTAATTCCCACCGTTCGCCGTTATATAGAACGGCCCAAACTGTTTATTATCGAAGTAAATGTAGATGACAGTTGTGTTGGAAGGTACTCTCACCACGGTGTAGTTGTTCTGCAACGTATAATTCCCGATTAGCTGACGCGTGTAAAAGTCGTAAAGTAAAAACTTAACTTGCTGTAAGTTCTGCCCCTGGTAGTAAGGTCTCGCTAGGAGGACTACCTGATTAGAGCCGTTGTAAAACGCGTTAACAACATAACCGTCTATGACAGTTTCTGTTAGTGGCTGTATTGTTACTACAGCGCTACCGTCTGACCAATCTAATATAGCGCCTGCTGACCCTACTACTAACAGCGACGCGATAAGCGGGCCTAAAAGTAACAATAGTAACCTTTTCACAAGAGGAAATGTAAAAGAGTGCTTAAAAATAAAAGATTGGTTCAAGGCCAGTATGGATTTCTCTCTCTCAGTATTTTCACTATATATATGAGTATCATGAAAATGAGCAAACCTATTAATAATATCAGGACGTCGACTATATTGTTAGCGAACGGTATAGGGTTGCTAGGCATCTTCACGCTTACGTTGCCTATTTTCACGCTGTTCAGCACAGGCACGGCCAAGCCATAATATATGCCCTCGATCAAGTTAAGGAATGCCGCTATTATACCTATGATAAATATTAGGAGAACGTATGTGATGAACTTCATTAACTGTTCCTCCTAGCGAACCTATACGCCGTAGCTATTATTACGAGTACTGACCCTATGAAGACTATTGGCATGAGATGTATAATAATGCCTACCACTGCAACTATCGCACCTCCTGCAGCTATGCTCCCTAGCAGATCCTGATTAGCCCTGGCTAGCGCGATCACTATCGCTAAAACCATTGCTACCGTGACTATACCGCTTACCGTAAGTGTTGACAGGCTGAACGGCGTTGATTCCGTTAACGGAAGTACTAGTTCTGGTGCTGGTTTCGGGAACGATATCATCTTCGGTGAATAAGAACCTACGCCCGTGGAGATCGGCTGAAGATATATGGTCAGCACTTTCCTATTGGGATCCGCCACAACTTGTGCCGACAGTAGTCCCTGTGTGTTAAAGGGCTGTATTTGTTCCGTTATCGGGTCGTTTATTATCATAGGTGCTCCGTTCTGGTAAACTGTCACGTTCCAGCCCTGCCAACCTATCAGAACGAAGGAATAAGCCGTGAAAATTAGGATGATTGTGAACTGGTAATTGCCAGGCGGTAACGTTACCGTCTTGTAAGGGAAAGTATAATAATTTACGAATGCTTGCGAACCAGTGGAGTTCCTCACGATCACCTCTGTGAACGGTGGGATGTAGATCACAGGGTTCGTGACGTCTGGCTTGAGGAATTTAATAACGCCAATGTAGTCGACCTGTCTAGTCAGAGAACCAACTAGCTGGTAGGTCTGGTTCGTGAAGGGGTTCACGTATTGACCTTGTTGTGTGATGTATGTGGGGTCGAAGAAGAACAGTAGCGAAGAGACTGAAGGAGGTGTTTGTGACGTCGCGACGCTGTTATTTGCTATATATACCATATCGATAAAGCCACTTTGGAAGGAGTAATACCCAGAGGGCGCGTTAGCCCAATTCGTTGTGAAGCCTGTACCGACAACAGCGTAATTCTGAGGCGGTGAAGGACGCTGTCCTAATGAGACCGCGTAATACGTGAAGTTCGTGGTGCCCCAGTCGGTTGTCGCTATCGTGGCACCCTGGTAGTAGTTCATGCTGTTGAGCGCAACTGGAGTGAACTGTGGCGTGTAGTAACCAGCACCTCCTCCTACTTGTCCGTTACTGCCTATATAGGCTAGCGGTTCATAAGTCGTCGGGCTTGATGGAGGTATAGCGTTTTGAGCCTCCAATAAAACACCGTTGCCACGAGAGAACAAAGCACCGTAAGACAGCACGTTTGATGACGTTACCGTTATGTTCACTGGGCCTACTGGGTTGAACGTAACCGTGAACTTCCCGCTAGGATTGGTAAATGGCAGGTTTAGCTCTTTCCAAGTCCCGTTGTACACGCCGAGGATGGCGTAAGAGCCGTTAGAGAGCTGAGAAATCAAGACCGTAACTGAAGAAGTATAGGGCATTGAAGGTAATGAGACTGAGTTGATCGTGTATTTAACTGTGCCGTACTGGAATGGAGATAGACCAAAGTACGATATATAGAATAAGTTACCAGGATCCGTCCTTATCCCTATATATCCAATTTGGTTCCACTTAAACGTCACGTTAGTATTGAGGTTATAGGTTATTGTGCCATTTATTATGACACTTTGTACAGTAACGTTACCTGAAGGATTCTTCGTCAGTATTACGCTCATTGTGAACGGAGGGCTCGGTGTCGCAAACGTCGCGAGCTGAGTACTGCCAGTGCCAGTGAAATAGTACACAGCCCCAGTGTAAAATGCTACCATAAAGTAAGGAGCGTTTTGTAAGTTTGTGCTGTAAAACGCTATACCCGCATATGCGGTTTTAGAAGGATAACTCGGCACGCGGATGGTGACGTTGATGGTGTTACCTATTGGAGAAAACCTCCAGGCAATGTACTGACCACCAGCACTAGCTCCAGTAGTGTTCACCACGAGCTGACCTCCTTGCCAGTAAGGTAACGTTTTCCATGACGTTGACTCCGCGTTGTTCACGAATTGCTCGACACCACCGTAAGGTGCTGGAGAGACGCCGAAGTAAGAGACGTAGAACAAGTTGTTGGCGTCAGCTCTTATCCCTATATAACCTATCTGTGACCACGGCATAGGAGTGTTCACGTTCACCGAGTACGCTGTGCCGTTGATGTACACTGTAGATACCGTGACGTTACCCGCACCGTTCTCCGTGAGGATGACTGTGAAGGTGAAGGGGTAGTTGGGGTTGGGTTGAGGTAGGGAAGAGTAAAGCTGAACCCAACTAGATGATGTTGGAGAATGGAAGTATATCGAGCCACCGTAGAAATCAATAAATAACGCGTAAAAACCAGTATTGCCGTCATATTTCTGGTTTCCTACGTTAGGTGAGTAAACAGCAACGCTAGAATTACTAGTTCTAGATGGGAACGACATCACCTGAACGGTTACGTTGATGACATTGCTCACTGGCGAATATTGCCAAGCGATGTACTGACCACCAACACTCAAACTCACTTCACCACCACGTGTTACGGCGGTTACAGACGGCATTACGTTGTTAGGCGGTGTTGGTATCACGATTACTAGGTTTAGATATATGTAAGAAGACGCACCTCTAGTGCCCGCACCTATGAACACTGTCGGTGCCGTCCTGCTCGTTTGCAGGCTGAAAGACGTGAAACTAGATGGTAATGTTAATTGGAACGGCCACTTTTGATTACTGTAACCATAGTATTGGGTATTCCCCTGAACCGCGAAATACGTTGTCACGTAATAAGTACCTCCGCCGTTAAAGCTTGTCGATGCGTATGTTTGGGCGTTTTTGATGTATGCACGCCCGTTCCAAAATTCGTTCTGTGCTAAAGTACCTCCGCTTGCAGATGGCGTATTACTATCAGCCGTGGATCCTATACTAGATACGTATATTATTTTCGACACGTTTCCGTATAATTCTTGCACTAACGCATCAGCTGAACCGCTATACCACCACGATACAATTACCGCATAATCGTTAGTATTTGGCAATGATGCGTAAACATAAGTTCCCTCACCACTTCCATTGTTTGTCATCTCTAGCCCGTTTGGTGTAGGTGTCGGCTTGAAGGATCCTGAGTATACGCCTATCGTCCATCCGCTAGGTATCTGGTTCCCGAAGTAGCCGTACTGAATGAACACATTCACACCGTTATCGTAACCCGAATATACAGCTGAGTAGATCCCAGTGTAAGGAAATTGGATGGAGTTCGTGAAGTATATGGTTATCGTCACCGAAGACGACGCGGGTATGCCATTAGGCAGTTTTACCCACACCGCTACCCACGAAGAAGTGTAGTTCTGTATCCAGGCGTAGAGCTTCTGTCCGTTTTGTACAAATAATAGGTTGAGGAAACGGTTTGACACCGCTTGTTGCCATAATTGAGACGCGGTAGTAGAGCCTAGAGCCGAGGCTATCTGTGACTGTGTTATGTTTAAGAACTGGTCGAAGGGTGCTGGAGTAGGAATCGACTGTGAGTTGGCCACCGTTACGGTTACAGCGTAACCGCCAGCACCCGCTCCTGTGCTGTTTACTACCAACTGACCGTTCTGCCAATATGGGTAGATTCTCCAGCCTGTGGACTCGACAGTATTAACAGGCTGGTTCTGAATGCCGAACCACGGGGTGAACTGTATTTGATAGCCGTAGTTCGGCCTCACATAGATGGTGGTAGGCGAACTGTAGGCCGTAGTGGAATTCGAATACGTGACGATTCCAGGTACGTTCACCTGTTGGTAAAGGAAGTTTTCTGGTGAAAAACCTGAAACTCCGTACTCATGTATGAGCGCAACTTCGCCACTCCTTAGCGTGACGTTTACCACAGCCTGTAACGGCTTCCCTGTGGTCTGCACCCCTTCAAATTTGGGAACCGACGAGAAGGAGGACGGAATTTGGTAAAGCGTCAACACACCGCTCTGGTTCTGTAACATTATAATCGTTCCGTAGTTCATAATGTTGATATAAAGCGTCAGAAACGACTGTGCCGCGTTTACCCCCAAAGGCAAGAGAAGCGCGAGAAGTAAACTACTCAAGATCAAAAACTTCTTCTTCAACTCCCTTCACCCCCTTAGCAACCACTGGCGGGTACTTGGTGTAAAACACGATGTTCAGCTCGCCCTGATCCCTCGCCTCGTCAACCATCGGGCTCTCGTCTGGTGGGTACGCCTTCGTCACCAGCTTCCTTACCTCTGGGTTGTCGTCTATGAGTACAACGTCTCCTAACCCTTTCAAACCGTTAAGGATTTCCCGCTTATACTCCACCTCTTTCCTGTAGTCGTTGGGGTTCCTCATTATCAAGTAGTCGTACGGTACGTTATACTTCTGTAGCTGTTCGAGTGTCTTATCTCTCTGCGTCTCGCCGTTCCTTCCAGTCAGCAGTATTATGACCCAACCCTTTTCTTTCGCCTTCCTTACGGTGTTAAGCACCTCCTTATTCGGTATGTCGAAGTCCATGTACTTAGGCGATTGGAAACACTCCCAGAACTTCCTCCTAGCCTCCCCTTGTAGAGAGTCTAAGGACGGAACGCCCTGCTCTGCTAAGCACGCGTTATACCTAGCCTGCGTGTTGAAAAGCGTGTTATCGAGATCCACAACTAGGACTTTCATTATTGAAAAAGTAGGGGAAGGAGGTAAAAAATAAATGAATCAGATCGGGAAGAAGAACTGCGCCAGCACTTCTAGCAGGAACAGCCACGCCATCGCCTGTAACAGAGCGCCTATCAGTAACGCGCCCACGATAAGACCAGGGTTCCCGCTGATTGCAGCCAATTGATAAAACACGATCGGTATTCCCGCAACGAAATTGACCAACGCATTGAAGATGAGGAGACCTACCGCATAGAGGATGAAGGCGAAAGGCATGTTGGTGACTGCTGTGCTATGAATAATGGCCGTGAAAGCTTGGGGATTTACAATCGTTGTGAAGTATGGTATTTGTGGGTACCCTACTGACGCTAAGTCGACCTGAATCATTGTGTTTATGATGGTGAACGCTATTATGAAAGCTAGTGCGAACTTACCTAGCGACGTTAGCATAAGAAGAAATGGAAGAGAGGGCTAAAAAATAAAAAATTACTTCAGGAGAGCTTCCCTCACGTTCCCGTACTGATCCAAATACACTACGTGTTTACCGTTGACGCTTAGAATCTTCTTAGCATTCACCGTACCGTTTATCGTGTGTAGTTTTATGGCGTCCTCATCGTTTTCGATGACGTCGATGTTCTGCTCTTTTCGTTTGAATCCAAACATGTTACTTCTTTCTCAAGGAATCTCTCATGCAGGCCCTATAAGCCCTCAGCTTCTCCCCCTTTGGCAACCCCTTAACCTTCGCACTACACATCCTTGCAACTTCGCCAAATCTCATCTGCCACGTTGATATCCTCTTGGTGTGGGTGTGTTCCTTGTACACCATCAAGGTATACGCATACGATCACGTTAAAAAATATAATATGACCCATGAGGGCTTGGAGGATGTCACCTTCTGCGGCTGTACGACAGAACCATGAAGAGAATGAATACTACTGCAGCCGCTAGGAAGAACGCTAGGCCAGATAGGACGCTGTAGACTGGCTGTTCGAAGTCGAAAGCCTGCGTGGGGATATTATATTTGTAATAGCCAGCCGAGAGGTTGAACGTCGCATAGGGGGAGAATATCGGTCCGTTGTCGCCGTTGTTCGACAGCATGGCGCTCCACGTCTCATTGGATATGTAAATGTAAGAGCCCTGCGCTACCTCAATGATTAGTTTGTTTGTCGGCGATTGTGAGATTTGCTGAATTTTGCTACCATTCACAAACCATGTGCCGCTCATATATGTACTTGAATTGAATAGTGTATACACACGCGCGTTGACGTTGTTGATATCCGTTATTATGAGGCTTATATAAGGTAGCAACGTTACAATAATAGCGACTCCGACGAATACGAGCAAAACTAAGATCAGGTACTGCATGAGAAGAATTCGAAATTAATACTTAAAAATATAGGGATTGAAACTCTTTTACGTAACCGCTCGCTATTTATAATTACTCCCGAATGAACGCTTGTCTCTAGATGTTAATCCAACCTTCACTCCTTATCTTTTTTGCCAGAGCGTTGTTAGGGGTATTATCATCTAGTACCACGTAGTTTATCGGCGGTGACTTAGGTATAACAGGCTGAAGCGCATGAAGCATTATGTAAAACATCTTTCCACCTAAGTCATGAGAAACGGCTGGAATAAAAGCTGGTCTCTGGGCGTGAGCCTGAGCTTCATTTCTCGTCTTTTCTACTAGAGTGGACGCCGATCTTTGGACGTGGATCCAACCTTCTCCTCCCATCTTTTCCCACCGTTCATAGGCGTATTACTTCGCCTGCCATCCCGCTCGTTTCCTGGGTGTTATATCCACCTCCTCCTCCAAATCCTCCTGGCATCGCCGAAGGTACTATCGGAGGCGGCCCCATCGGTAAGAGAGATTCGCTAGGATATACTAATAATGGATAGAACACAGGTGATGGTGGTGATTCTGGTTGTATAATGTAATAGTAGACATAATATGGGTATTCGGATGTGGATGTGTCGGATGCTGATGTGGACGTATCAGACGTATATATGATATATGTATATGACGTTTCACTATTACTTTCTCCACTATCGCTTTTATTTTTATTATTGTTAGAATTATTATTGTCGTTATTATTGTCAGATGTTTTATTGTCGTATTTAGTAGTCGTGGACGTATCAGAGGTGGACGTGGATGTAGTCGTGGATGAGGTTCCACTTACTTTACTATTATCTCTACCACCTCCACCACCACCTCCACCTCCGCTTCCTCCCGTTGATGTAACAGATGTAGATGTGTTCGATGTGGTGGAGGATATAGATGATGTTGCACTATTGCTTCCTCCACCACTGCCAATACTACTACCACCTAGAGATATTATAGGAGACGCGAACGTTACAGATTTCGCGCTCCCCGCCGACGACATACTGTTTATCAGTTTTTGCGCGTTCTGCACAGTGCTCCAATTGATCTGTTTCGGTACCCAACCCTTAGGAATGATACCCCTCTCTTCAAACTCGTACCTCAGCTGTTCGTACAATGCCCTCAAGTTGTTATCGTTCTTCAACTCTGCCGCCAACTTAAGCAGAGCTAGGAAGTCTTGGGCGTCCTTAAATCTGTAAGAAGCTGGAGCTGGGTACCTGTACCTCTCGTTGAGTATCTGTTCTATATCACCTCTGATGTCAGGACCGACTCTGGTCGACGGTCTATATATGAGATCACTCTCAGGTATGTTGAATTCCTGTGAGAATCTTTTGAGTAAATAGTTCCTAAGTCTGAGATTTGATATTTGACCCCAGAATTCGTGTAGTACATCCTTAACCGTCTCAAGGTCTTTACCTTCTAGTATTTTCTTAGCTAAGTAGACTATATAGTCAGGATTGTCGATTTGAGTCCTCGCATTTATCTCTTTAAGCAGTTCATTGAGAGACGTTTCTCTCAATGCCCCAATCGCGTTTGCTTTGTCTAGTGCAATCTGCGATACTTTCGCGACGCCTAAATCGGCATAGTTAGGTGTAGGCCTCTGTATTCCTAGATCGGCTCCCGTACTATCACTAGCGTATAAGTTGAAGTAGTCGCTAGGTTCATTCGGCATGTGAAGGTCGACAACGTGCTTCCCTGTTTTTGTGTCGATAACTAGATGACCTTCTGCTTTGAACCTGTTAGTGCCTATTACTTTGTTCATCCTGTCCGCTAAATCCTGGGCGATCTTATCTAGGTCGTTCGGATTATTCGTGTTTATAAAAGCGTCAACATCTCCTGGTCTCCTCCATTGCCACAAAACTTCGTTGCCTCTCTTTATCAAATAATAGTTAGGGTCACTGACAGTGTCAAGGGTGGCTCCTAGCTTTCTCGCTATATCCTCCAAATACTGCTTCACAGAGTTGGATCCGTAAATGATTACGTTCCTCTTACCGACCTCGTTTTCGAAATAATCTTTGATCGTTTGAGCGAGTGTGTCAGTCTTTGCTTTCCCTAGATCTTTCTCTAAGTCTCTCAAACTTAGTTCAATATTTTCATTCGGCCTCAATTTAGACAGCGGCGATTTTACGGCTTTTGCGGCGTTGTACAGGCTCTCTAAGAACTTGGCTTCATTCGATGTCCCCTGTCTTATCAACGCGGTTATGGTGTCCCTAACGTCGCTAGGGTTGTTGTAAATTCCAGCGACGTTCGCTTCTATATTTTGAATGGTTCTTATGTCATTGAAAATTCTCGATTTGCCTGCGCTACCTATCCCTATCTCCCTCTCATCCCCAAGCTTCAGTCTGTATAGTAGCGTCCTGTCGCCTAGTCTAAGCTTCCAACCGCCTACGAGTTCCTTGATACCCTCGTTGTACTTCTCCACCAGCTTCGCGGTGTCCTTCAATAATTGGAGCTGATCCTCTGGTACCTTATCTTTCACGCTTTTTATAAACTCGTCAGGCTTCAGAACTTGAGTATCCGTTATAATACCCTTTTCTTTAAGGTTTTCTACTGTATCCTTATCGAGCGACTTAATAATCTTGTTCGAGAGAGTCGTGTATTTCTCTCTCAATAAGTCTCCGATTTGAGTAGTTGTTTTACCACTTATCTCGTCGGGCGTCAGTACACCTTTCGTAATTCCTTCATTCACTAATTTGTTTCCTAGCTTTGCTCCTCGTTCCGACACATCTATAGCAGTCCTTACAGCCTCACTTTGTTCTAGCCATGGGATTTTTGAGACGAGCCCTCCAGCGGCTCCTCCTAAGGCTCCTAATAATCCAGCCAACGTTAACTGTTCAGGGTTGTTTGTGAAAGGTGCTGTAAGTCCCACGTTAACTGTAGCACCCGCTAGCGCCTTACCTCCTGTGCCAGCTAAGAAATCACCAACCTTACCACCTACCATAGTTCCTAGCTTCCCGAGTGCCCCTCCTAATGCGCTACCTGCGGCACCTCCTATACCAGCCAAAACACCGCCCGCATTGGCCTCGTGCAACACTTCTGGCAACGATTGCCATCTTCCTGTGGTAACTTTCGAAACGGTTTCACCAATTCCTACTGATCCTACTTCTCCAGCAATAACGGCAGGTACAAGCTCTGGCTGAACAATCGCAGTAACTATTAATGGTAATGCGACTTCTGCACCATAACCTACACCTTTAGCGATGTCTTGACCTGAGATGTTTCCCACTCTTGCCATATTGAACTCCGAAATCGCTTGATGGAAATCCTCGAGACCTTTACCCTTAACAAGGTTGGCCAACTCCCACCCTAAACCAGCCGATCCTTCGGCAATGTAATAGCCTAGTAACGCAGATCCTTTCGCAACATCATCCAAGAACCGTAGGAACGGATTACCCTGTTCTTGTTTGGTTGAGTCACCAAACGCTGAGGCGTACGAGCTCTGTATTGCGCTATCCACGGCAGACAACGCCCCAGTTATTGCGTTACCAGCGGTGGACGCGGCGTTGGACAACGCACTTCCAGCATTAGATATTGCCCCACTTATTGCACTACCAGCGTTTTGCGCCACATTGGTTATACCACTAGTGATTGCGGACGCGGCGTTGGCCGCATTTTTGGCAATTGAACTGAAGAACGAACCTATTGCGCTGAGCGGACCGCTTGATTGCGACGTTTCAGAGTTTTGAGAAGTTGCAGCTTTAGCAACGATTGCCTTTTGTTGTGGGCTTAGCTGGGGTAATGGTGAATTATTATTATTGGTTATACCACTAGTGATTGCGGACGCGGCGTTGGACAACGCACTTCCAGCATTAGATATTGCCCCACTTATTGCACTACCAGCGTTTTGCGCCACATTGGTTATACCACTAGTGATTGCGGACGCGGCGTTGGCCGCATTTTTGGCAATTGAACTGAAGAACGAACCTATTGCGCTGAGCGGACCGCTTGATTGCGACGTTTCAGAGTTTTGAGAAGTTGCAGCTTTAGCAACGATTGCCTTTTGTTGTGGGCTTAGCTGGGGTAATGGTGAATTATTATTAGTTTGTTGTTGTGGTGGTAAAAGTGGTGGCATAATGATCGGTTCAGGACTAGGCG
>OFEJ01000179.1_pt1 | contig 20377 bp, 29 predicted proteins | sample 1521051 | NCBI WGS metagenome assembly OFEJ01 (sample SAMN06268701, study PRJEB24108) | sediment metagenome | isolation source: Joseph's Coat, Yellowstone National Park, Wyoming, USA | place: USA:Joseph's Coat, Yellowstone National Park, Wyoming, USA | reverse complement strand
GAGCTCGGCTCGCTCCCGGTCGGTCGAGCTGAATCGAAGCTCGATCATGTTCTGCAGATAGACGTTGAACTTCACCTCGCCGCCGCTCACCAAGACGATCAGGTCGGCGGCGACGAGGCCTCTCGGACTCCGCCGTATACAGTTGATCTCCATGAACCGTCGATCGGGCGGCCGCATGTCGAATCGGACGGCCCGCCCGAGGGCGGGGGCTCCCGACCGAGGGCCTTGGACGCCGACAGGGATATGTATTGGGAAGCCTCACAGGCAAAAATTTGCCTGTCAAGCTTCCTGTGGCCACCCCTGTAGGCTCCGTCGGCATCGCCGATCCCCCTCTCCCTTACAGGGAAAACTTCAGGATCCCTAACAGGCAAAAATTTGCCTGTAAGGCTTCCTGTGGATATCCCTGTAAGGGAGGGGATGGATTACGGGGCGCCGCCCCTCCAACCGCCTCGCGACGGCGCCGACAGGGATGGCCACAGGAAGCCTCACAGGCAAATTTTTGCCTGTAAATCTTCCCGTGGTTATCCCTGTAAGAGTGGGGCGTTCACTCCTCCATCCACCTCATAACGGCCTCCGCCAGCTCCGCGTAGCGGGCGAGGCCCTCCAGGTGCCCCTCGTAGCACTCGACCACCACCGCGCCGTTCCTCTTGCGGTATACCCTCGGCTCCCTTCCCGTCAGGGCCTTCACGAGGGCTGAGAGCCTCTCGGCGTCGGCCTCCCTGCCGCTGGGGGCGCCGGCCCTGGCGTAGGCGTAGCCCACCACCGCGTTCTTCCTCCCGTATCTGCCGAACGTCACCTCGTACTCGCGCCTCACTCCGTCGACCTCCGCCGTTATCCTGATCCTCAGCAGGGGCTTGCCGCTCCTGCTCCTCCCGACCTCGGCGGTACCGCCCAGGACGGTCACGGCGTGCTTCCCGCCGCCCGCCTCCACATTCGCCCTCCTCACGTCCGCGAGCTTTAGGGAGCCCACCGCCCTCCCCGCCTCCACGACCTCAAGGGCCTTTTCGTAGACCTCCCCGCCCTCCTCCCTGGCCCTCCGGAGGACGTAGTCCACGAAGTCCTCGGCCAGCATCCGCCGCTCCTCCGGGCCGTGTATAGACAGCCATGCCGCGTACGCCAGGCCCCCCTTGAGCACCGAGACGTGGCCCCTCCTGCCGCCCTCGGGCATCCTCACCGTGAAGTGGGCGCCCTCCTTGAGCCCCATCTCTGCGAGCCGCTTGGCCTCCCTCTCTATGCTCTCCCGGTTCGTCGAGCGGTGCCTGATCTTAAGCGCGCCCTCGACCAGCCCCACCTCGTATTTCGGCCAGCCCCTCCTCACGGTTCTCCCCCTCTCCAGCTTCCTCAGCCAGCGTCCAGCCGTCCCCTCGCTCATCCACCCCCTCGCGAGGGCCTCCCTGATGATGCCGGCGACGGCGTCCCTGAGCTCCTTGCGGCCCGCCGCAAGCTCGTCCGTGGACGCCGTGACGTACCAGAGCCTCCCGCTCCTCCTCGCCTCGGCGTCCACCTCCATGAGCCTCAGGAGGCGGGCCGCGAGCTCGGCGCGCTCTCGGTTGGTCGAGGCGAACCGGAGCGCGACCTTGTTCCTCAGATAGACGCCGTATTTGACCTCGGCGCCGCCCTCCGATATGGTCAGATCCGCGGCCGCGCATCCCCTCGGGGTGAGCCGCACTCCGCCGGCGATTACGGCCACGGAGGGGCGGGCTCAGGATGTCAAATTGAATCGGCACGCCGACAGGGCGTGCGTAAGAAAGACCTCACAGGGGGCTAGCCCCCTGTCAAGCCTTTCTTTGATGCTCCCTGTAAGGAGGGGGGGTGAAAGAGAGGGAAAAGGGGGAGGCCGCTCCGCCCCCTCAGACGGCCTCTCTGAGGCCGTCGGCTTTGCATGCCGACAGCTTCGTCTCGTAATAATACCTTATCACTGCGCGTACGGCCTCTGACATGGTCAGAAATCCGCAGGCCTCCACGATCTCCTTCAGCATCTTCATTTCGGCGGCGCCTACGGTCGCCGAGACGATCACCGTCTTCTTGCCTCCGCGCGTCATAGGACTCCGCAGAACCTCGGCGCCGCGATCCCCTCCTTTTTCACTTTAGCGGCCGCGCGGCTCATGTCCTCCCCACCAGCTTGCTGGAGACGTCCTCCATCAGCTCCTCGTCCTCCTCCACCAGCACCTCGTCGACCAGGGCGAAGCGGAAGTCTTTCCCTTGGTCAACGAGCCGAGACGCCTTGGTGCCGTAGGTCATCAGCAGGTTTCGGGCGCTGTACGCGCCGGCCTCCAGCCTGTGCGTCGCGGCGTATATGGACGCGTCGTAGTCCCGCGACAGCAGGCTCCGGATCTTCGCCGCGTCGAGCCCCTCGAAGGCGTCGTCTACGTACACGATGGGGACGGCCGAGACGCCGTGCTCCTCCCTGGCCAGCTTCGAGAGCTTGGCCGCGAACTCATACGCGGCCTCGAACATCGCGTAGGACATCTCGCCGTGGCTTGCGACCGTATCGAAGCGCAGCTCTCCGCCAACCTCCTCGCCTTCGAGCTCAAGCTCGCGGCGCTCCTGAATCCCCAGCATGCGCATGTAGCACGGCGAGTAGGCGCGGCCCGCGCCCACCGGCGGCACCAGCGCGGCCGCCGCGAGGCACAGCTCCCGCGGGACGTCCTCCGCCGCCGCGAGCTTGAGCAGGCCCGAGCGGTGGAGCTCGCGGAGCGCGTGCGCGGCGCGCCACTTGACCCTGTCCGGCACCGAGATCACGTGCAGCAGCGCGTGGACCAGGCTCCTGCGGAGCTCGTCGTTGCCCTCCGGCACAGCTACCCGGCCCTCGCCCTCGCTGATCTCCGCCTCGATGCAGGCCTCGCGCCTCAGCTCCGGGACCTCGACGTCGCTCAGACAGATCTCGGCCTTCACGTCGATGGGCCTGATGCCGTAGGCCCTCGCGGCGCTTGCCAACGCGCTGTGGAACCGCTCGTCGTCGAGCAGGGCGCCCAGCGCGTGCGCGACCCCGAGCCACAGGGCCTCGGCCAGGAGGGTCTTGCCGCTTCCCGTGAGCCCCGCGACGAGGTTGACCCCCGGCAGCGGCTTAAGCCCGCGGTGCTGCTCGCCCCTGAGCTTGAGGACCGTCGTATGCGCCAGGAGCTCCCCGCCGGATCTGACCCCGGAGATGCGGATCAGCATGTGCGCTCCTACCTCTTTTTGATCAGCTTGTCCACGTACATATAGAAGAAGAACAGTGTGCCGAAGTGCGCGAAGTTCTTGACGCGCATCATGTCCTCCTTCACTTGCATAGCCTCGCCGTCCGCGAGGGGTACGGTGCGGAGCGTTCTGCGGCTCCCGTCCTCGTCCTCCACCCACATCGTCAAGACGTTGCCCTCCAACCTCATTCCATAGGTCTTGTGGTCGGTGTGCTTCCCGAAGTGCCGCTCCGCCACCTCTACGTAGCCCTCCCCAACAGTCCTCATCAGCTCCCTGCTTTTGGTCTTCTTGACGATCACCATGCCCCATCTGATAGGCTTGTTACGATGTGGCCGAAGTCCTCATCGCAGATGTGGATCCGCCCGTCGTCGCCGGCGCACATCCCGGCGTTCGTGAGGACGTCGAAGAGCCCGTCGAACTGCTCGGAATCCTTGACGCGCTTGAGCGCCTCGAACAGCAGCCCCGCGTCGCCCTCGTCCAGGAGGGTATCCAGAAGGACCTCGCGGCGGCCGCCCCTCTCCGTCCATATGGTCAGCCGGTCGCCGTGGAGGGATATGCCGCGGGCCTCGCTCCCGTGCTCCACGGCCTCCGCGTAGGCGTCCCCGATCACCGTCGCGAACACCTCGGCCCTCATGCCCCCTCCGCCTCGGCCCTCAGCATTTGATAGCGCCTGTCCAGGATCGTTTTGACCGTTATGGGATCCAGGTCGTCGCTCAGGCTCAGCCAGCGGTCGCCGGTCGCTATCTCCATGCACTTGCCCCTGTCCAAGTCGCCCAACCGTCCGCTCATACCTTGTATATGTACATGTTCCTGCCCCGGTCATATTGTGCCTCCGGGAACAAGGCGCTGTCGAAGTGCGGCGGGTAGAACTCCTCCAATACCGAGAATCCCAGGCGGGCGGCCTCCTTGTAGAGGAACCTGGCGGCCTCGCAGTGCCTTTCTAAGTCGCAGTAGAAGAAGATGGCGCGGAGCGTTCCGCGCTCATATCTGAGCTCGGTGGGGTCGTCGGGCTTGACGCTGAATTCGCCGTTCTCGAATCCCCACAGTACGGGCTGCTTGCCTCCGCTGTATATCTCGACGGTCTTGGCGAACAGTGGTATGATCTTGGGAACATCCTTTATGGCGGCCTCGGCCAGCTCACTCCTCTTTCTGGAAAACTCCTCCTCGTCGTATCTGCTCATCTCTACGTTGTGGCCGGGGCACCGCGGGATCTTCCGCCGCCCGCTGTAGTATACCGTATAGGTGCATATGGGGCAGTACCATGTGTATCGCTTCTCGTTCGGCCTCGGCCTCCAGCTCTTCCATGCGTCGAACATGACGATGATATCGGAGATCGCCTTGTCAATGCCCTCCCAGTCGGAGGCGGTATAGCCTCCTTCTATGATGTCCGGATTCGGGATTTGATTCGGGTTTTGTTTGGACATGATCTCAATGTTGCTGAGAACTTAAAAAAGTTGGACTTTCGGTTGGACCTGGGAAACAGACGTGGGCGTTCGATGCGCGCAGTTACAATCTGACGGGCTTGTCCTCATCGGTCACAGCGTTATGTATAACGGCAGATAGCTGCGTTGTGTCGATGCGGCGCGCCTCCTCGTCCTCCAATTGCTCTATAGAATTAAGGCGCAACATTAAGCCGACCGTGGCCCACGCGTTGTGCGCGTTGTTCGTCAGCACCGCGAATTTCCTCTATGGCGTTTTCTGCTCCTCATAAAAGAGGAAGTGCTAGGTGCTTCCGCACGAGCTCCATGACGTCGCTGGGGCTCGGGTCGTGCCCGCCCGACACGGCGTGTTTGAGCGCGGAGCTCCACTCATCCTCGCCGCTGGTCGTCCCGGGGATGACGTACCACTCAGGCCAATGCAACAATTCGCGGCCGCGCTCCTCGGTGCGCTTCTGCTCGTTCAGCCAACTCTCCAGTTCGTCCAAGCCCTCGAACTTGTATAAGCCGCTTGCGCACTCCAACACGCAGAAGTGGCCTACTATGTTGCGCCAGATGAACACGGGCTCGTTTAACACGTCGCCGCGTCCGCAGACCTGTGGAGCGGTGAAGACGACATCGGCTTCGTGCTCGTTCGGAAGCGCGACGAAGATCAGGCCGCCTTTAGGTCGGACGACGTACGGCGTGTAGCCAAGTCTCCTGTTCAGCTCCTCATCGACGTAGCCGCCCCAATCCAGCTTTATGTAAACGTCGTGCTTTATCGAGCGGTCTTCAAAGCCGTCGACGTAATAGCCCGCCGTCCACCGCCTTCCCTCACTTTCCATATCCTCCAGATCGAGTTGCCATAGTCCAGCCAACCTCGACGTCTTGTAGACAATGCGCGCTCTGAGGGGGCGCACCGCAACGAACGCGTTTAGGCTGACTACGTCGTCGAACTTGTTCAAAGCGACTATGGCGTTTTCTGTCCTTACGGACACAGAGGCACCTCTTGGGCCTCTACGTCTACGTGGTATATCCTCGCCTCGCCGCGCCTGATCAAGTCCGCCATCTGCTCCGGGCTCAGCTTCCCAGTGGTGCCGGGGAAGCTGATCCTGTAACCGGATTTGTGCCCCATCGGATTGATCTCCACACAATTCTTTTCGTCGCTGCACGTCTTAACGAACGACGCCGTCGGGATCAGCGTTTTCAGCGCCTCCCTTAACGCGTCGTTGAACGCTGCAACGGTCTTTCCGCACAGCTGTTCCCTCAGCTCATCTAGACACATATATCTGACATCGCCGCCCTTGATTTCAACCGTCTTAAGCGCTTGTGTTATAACTTCGCGTGGATATTCCGTCTTTGGATCGTATGGTTTCCCTGTCAGCCTCTCCACTACGGCGCCATCCAGCTGCAGCAATACCAGCCGCAGTTTTGGCGCCTTGCCCTTCAATGCAACGGCCTTATCTAACGGCAGTACCGCGTACAGCACCGCGCCTTGCTGTGCTGCAACCGGCAATTGGGACAGTATATCTTCAACCGGGTCTTTGTTTCTGTCTTGCCTCAGCCTTATTATCCTCACGCCGCATGCGGCCTCAATCGTCCTAACACTTGTTTCGTGTTGGGTGTACGCATATATGAGGGGATTGGTTTGGTTTGTTTGGTTCGGGTTTTGTTCGGACATGGCCTCAATGTTGCTGAGAACTTAAAAAAGTTGGAATTTCCGGTTAGGCCTGGGAAACAAAAGCGGACGGCGCGCGCCCGCAGCTCAGCATGTTTGCCTCTTCCCTCCCTCCTCTCCGCTCTTCACGGAGCCTTCACTTTTTTTGATGGCGACCTGCGCATAAGCCGCAGCTTCTTCCAGCAGTATGTCGGCTTCGAGACATCCACTGCGCAACGACGGGTGAAATTCTATCTTTAATTGTAGATCATGCAACATTTTACGCGCGCTTTCAATTTTGTGCACTATCATCTCAAGCAGCTGTGGTACATCGAACCGGCGCGCATATATGCACGCATTATGGTAGAAGTATGAGTATGGGAGTAACCTATCATTTGTTGGACAGTCCGACAGTTGTTCTGGCATGATTTCAGCATGTTGGGAACATAAAAAGGTTGGACTTTTCGATTAGCCCTGGGAAACGGGCCGTCCGCCTCCATGCATACGGCACGCGTAGGCTATCAGCTCTCCCCAAATCGCTCCCCTTCCGCTCAGCTCCAGTGCGGGGGCTCCCAGCGATTGAAGGAACCTGTACTTCAGATAGCCGGCGAGGCGCGATGCATCGAAGCCCAATCCCAGGACGCCGCCCACTTCCCTCGTCGTGGCCGCCACGGCGTCGGCGTCCGAAGTCCGCACTCCGGGGCCGCTTCCGCATCTTCGCTCGGCGCAGTCGAGCAGGCTGTCGGCGTCCGCGCGGCCGCACGCGCACATCAGGGCCCCCGCGGCGGCGGCGACTGCGGCGGCGCGGCCGAATCGGCGCTCGACAGCGTGCAGGAGGACCCACGCCGCATGCAGCGGGCAGAGCCTCTCCAGCGCCAGCCCCACCGCGCGGATGAGGGCGTCCGCGTCGGCGTAGCTGATCCCCAGGACGTGGCCGACCCTCGCCGTCGTCGAGTAGAGCTCCCTCGGGTGGGCCGTTTGTTGTTCGGACATGATTCCAATATTGTTGGGGGCTTAAAAGAGTTGGAGCTCGGGGAACGCGCCGTCCGGCGCGCCGGATCGAAGGCGCTCCGCCGCCTCCCGATCCTCGAAGAGGCGCCTCGGGGCCGCGCCGTTCACGTCCCCCCTCTCCCGAACAGCTCGACGGCGCGTCTGGTGTACTCGGCGATCTCCGCGGCCTCTCCGTCGCCCGGATGCTCCCTCTCCATCGCGTCGGCCAGCCTCTCCATAAGCTCCGGCAGGCCGCGCGCACGCGACAGCTCGCCGCGGTGGTTCCTCCACAGCCGCGCCGCGTAGCCGAATATGGGCCTCACGCCGGGCACGCCCGCCCCCCTCCTGGCCGGCTCGCCGCTCCACCTCAGCTCGATGAAGCCGAAGCCGTCCGCCCTCGCGTCGCGCAGGAACTGGGACAGCGGTACGTCGGTGAACGCCACGACGCCGCGGAAGTTCCTGACCGCCTTGAGCGCCGGCCCGCCTCCGCGGAGGCCGGCCATTCCGTCGATCGAGGAGAGCATTATCGCGGCGATGCTCGTCGGCAACGCGGCGGCGCTGTTGTCCGCGTAGCTGCTCAATATCAGCGGCAGGCGGTTCAGCGTCAGTATCCCGGCCGCGTCGGTCGCGTCTCGCAGGTATACGCGGTAGCCCTCAAGCGCCTGGCCGCCCAACAACGGCACGAGCACGTGCCGCACGAGGGCCGGCTCGAAGCGGTTGACGTTGTACACGACGTCGTCGATGAACCCTCCGCCGACGCGCAGCATCGGCGCCATCAGCTTGGCGAGGACGGCCACCACGTTGAACCACGCCGCGGCCGCGTCCCCGCCGCCGTACGCCGCCCTCACCCACCTGTACGCCCTCTTCAGAGGCTCCACGCCGTAGTCCGTCAGGTCGAGGACGTTCAGCGGGTCGGCGAAGCCCCAGTCCGTGAGGCCGACGCTGACCACGTGGTTCATCCTCGGCAGCACCGGCCTCATCACGTCGAGGAGCCTCGGATCGCCGACTATGTGGTACGGCGGCCGCCGCGTCGCCTCCCGGATGAAGCCCTCCCAATCGTCTACGGGCCAGACGGCCACGATCCGCTCCGCGAGCAGCCTCCCCCTGTACGCCACGTACGCCTCCCCGAAGAAGGGGTCGACCGCGACCGCCGCCCTCGGCATAAGGGCCACGGGCGTTGCCCTGTCCCCCCTCGCGAGATCCCCGTGCCCTTCGACCAACTCGATCCACAGGCCCTCCTCGACCTCTCTAATCCTGATCTTCCTGATGCACTTGCCTCCGTCTATGCGCTTAAGGCAGTAGCCCGTCTCCAGCAGCTGCGTGAAGTTCCTCGGAGCCCCGTCCTGGTCTAGGAGGCTCATGGTGTTGCCGGGCGCACCTCGGCGCTGCTTGGGCCGATTCCGAGGGGCCTCGTGGGGGATTCCCCCAGACGGGACATGGCCTTGACGATACGGGAATTTAAAAAAGTTGGAGGATTGGGTGTAGGGCCTATACGGCGGCCTGCGCGCCGGCCCTTGCGACCCTCTCGGCGAACTCCTCGGCACGCCTTTTGATCGTGTCGATTATGTGCTTGAGGTAGGCGTTGCCCGCGATCATCGAATGAGCTGTTTCCACTATTTGCTGCGTCCTTTCCCTGAACACGCTGGGCACCACCTTTATCGTCCTTCCGTCGTACTCTATTGCGCCTAGGTCCGCCAGAAATCTCAAGTCCCTGTCCAACCCAGCGGAGGTGCTGTATATGGATATGCGGTCTTGCCACAACAGCTGGTCGTAGATGAACCTCTCCAGCTCCTCGAACGTGATCGTTTGGGGCGTCTTGATCGCCCGCAGGATGTACACCAGCTCTATCATGCCCCATCCCCCTCAGGGATTTAAAAAGATCCCAGCATGGGGATTCGCTAAAGGGTCATCTTCTGCTTCTGTTCAACATCGCCTCGGACAGCAGCACCTCGGCCTGCTCCACGCCGCCGGTCAGCGCGCGCCACAGGGGCGAGCCCCTCCTGACGGCGTACCTCGGCGCCCTGCCCCTCCGGTCGACCTCCAGGAGGCCCCTCGCCGCGAGGGCCTCCAGGACGGCCTTTATCTCGGCCCCGGCGTTCCTGTCCTCCTCCGCGCCCAGGTCGCGCCTGAGCCTCCTGAGCGTGAAGCTGACCACGTTGCCCCTCGCGGCCAGGACGCGGCGGCGCATGCGTTCGAGGAGCCTGCGCCGGATGATCCGGACGTCCCCCTTGGATCTGATCACGGCGATGCCGCCTTTGCTCCTTATTTTGAATTGGCTATAGGGAGGGCGGATCGACATGCGGCGGCGCGCGGAGGGGATCATGGCGCGCGGCAAACGGAGGCAGAGGGAGGAGGTAGCGGAGGAGCCGGACGTGGATCTTGAGGAGAGGTACGACGAGTGCAGGAGGTCGCCGTTGATCTGCCTGGCCACCCAGGATGAGGAGTATTAACCCCCTCTTTTTTCCTCAGCCTCAGGAGGGTTGGGTTGAGGCCTGTTCCGCCGGGGCGCTTCGGGGGAGCAAGCCGTCCTCCTGCGCCATCTTTACGGCGATCTCGTTGTAGTGCCTCCTGGCCCTCTCGGCGGCCAAATTCTTGAGCCGCCTTATCTCGTCTATCCACTCCTCCCGCTCCTCGGGATCCATGTCGTCCACCCTCTCGTAGTAGGCCTCTATGAGGCCCTTGAACGACCCGAACTGTTTGACGTCGCCGGGCTCCAGCCACCTGTCCACGTCCAACCTCGCCGCGTCGTAGTCGGTGTGGGCGTGCCGGTAGTGGGCTATTACGACGAGCCTCCTGGCCTCCTCCGGGGACAGCTCGCCGCGGTACGCGGCCTCGAAGGCCTCGGAGCCCACGAGGGGCCTCACCTCCCTGCCGCAGCGGGGGCAGAGGAAGGCCAGCCTCCTCCTGAGCCTGTACCTCCTCGCGTGCTCCCTCCTCCTCCGCCTCTCCTCCTCGGTGTACCGCGGCATGGCCCTTATCTCGTCGAGGTGGGCCTCCACGTCGTCGAGGGCCACGAGCAGGGCGGCTCTGCCGTACTCCGTCTCCGCCTCGATTGTCCTCACGAGGCCGGCGGCGACTGCGCGGTACAGCTGGCTCCTCGTGAGGCCGTACCTCCGGGCGGCGTTCGTGGCGTAGGCCCACCTCCGGGGGAGCGCCCTCACCGCCTCCAAGTTGGCCTCAAGGCTCTCCCCGTCCACGAGGAGGCCTCTGCCGGCCTCCTTGCACTTGAGGAGGCCGGCGTGACAGGCGTAGGTTATCTGCAAGGCGTGGAGGCCGCGCTCCCGGGCGGCCCGGGCCCTCCAGATCCAAGCCACGGGAGATCGGGTACGGGGGTTTAAAAGGGTTGGAAAAAGGGATTTTGCCCTTCCTTTTCTAAGGATCGAGGAGCGGAACTATGCTGTCCAGCAGACCTTCCAATTCTTCTGGCTCGACCCCATAGTAGTCAGCAATAATTTTCAACGCGCTCCTCACCTCGGCGGGCGGACGCTTCATCCACAGGTCTCCCTGTTTGTCGGGCTCTTCTCTCTCGTCGGGCCCCTCTCTCATGTGATGCGCCATGGCGGCTCCGTTGTCCCTGCTTAAAAAGAATTGGATAAGCGAAGCCACAAATCCCCGTCGACGAGGGGATGGCCGCGGGCTCGCCGAGGGGGCGCGGAGGGGCGCGGCCGTTTGGTTCGTTAACGTTTTCAGGCCGTATAAGCATCATGGGAAGAAGCGTGCTAATTCCAACGCAATGGTATATTGTCGGCGGAGTTGCTACCGGGATACTTGAGAAGCCGAAGTCGAGTGCCGTACTTGAGAAGCTGAAGTTGAATGCCGGAAAAGTGTATTACTTCGCAAGAATAATGGATGGATACTTTGGTATCGAGGTACTTGATTACTCGCTACGCGAAGGCTTCATGGCGATAGTGTGCCCGCAGGAGGCGGACTTGGCATTTCTGTATGCTCATACGTTACAGCTGGTGACGGACGACGTTGTTTTTGAGGTGGATGATGATGTGCTGGATGAGTTGCGTGCTTGGACAGAAGATCTAATTCTGGATCCAGCGAAAAGGGAAAGGGCCATAAAGAGGGCCAAGCGGACGGGGCTCTGCCCTTAAACTCCTCTTTTTCTAAACCCTTGCACAGTACGGCTAGTGCAGCCGTGGAGGCGGGCGCCTGGATTGGGCAGAGCTAGCCAAAAGCTTTCTTCCGGCCGCGGACCTCACGGCCAAGGGCATTTGTTGATCCAGCATGCCAACAGGGAACATGTAAGAAAGGCTTGACAGGGGGCTAGCCCCCTGTGGGAGCTTTCTTACGCACTCCCTGTAAGCGGACGGGGGCCGGACGGCGGACTTCCGCGCCTCCAGCGGCGGCATCTCCGGCGGGCTTAACCCCCTCGGGAGGGGCCCAGCGCTTTTCCGTCCCCTTCCCGCGCCCCTTTAAGGGATACACGAAATGTCGACTCCCCATCTTCGTGCAGGGAACGACCAAAGCGAAAGCAAATCATCGTGCGACCGGAGGGAAATAGGGGCATGGAAAACCAAACCCAAAACAAAAGTTTATTGATACTAGAGATCGACTCAGATACGATTGCGCTGCAGATATTAAGGACGCTTGCGGAAAGCGGCATAGAACGTGTGTATATAAAGCCGATCGACTTAGAACAGTTACCAAAGAAAAAATATAAGCGCATTTTGTACATCGCGCCGGTTTAAATCTCCCCTTTTTTCCCCATCCTCTTCCTTCATTTCAGGAGCAACCGAAAACCACAGGGAGTTAGTTCCCGTGAAATCCGCCGCTCGGAGGTGACCCTAATCCCCTCCTCCTCTGTCCCTCTCTCTTTCAGGGGGACATTGAAGAGTGCCCTCACAGGGGGCTAACACCTGTGAAGCCTTTCATGGATGCTCCCTGAAGGCGGACAGATGTTGAGTCTCATTTTGACATTTGTTGTAAATATCAGTCCAGAGCGGCCTTTCTATTGGATTGCGCCGGCTCCTCTCGGCGTGTTCCAATAGAAAGGCTTGCCTGTTCGTTTGCCTCGGCGGGAAAATCCGCTTTACACGGATGCCAGCCGAATTTTCTATTGGACTGCGCCGACCATCAACGGCATGCTCCAATAGAAAGGCCAATTTTTCTATTGGACAAACGGCGGAGTCCACGGCGCACTCCAATAGAAAGGCTGATCTTTCTATTGGACCACGCCGACCCTCTTCGGCGTATTCCAATGGAGAGGTCAGCTGGGATTTTTGTCCAGCTCAACTGGCAGCAAGGAGGCGCGCCGGCGGGGCCGCATGCCGCTTTCGGAATCGCTTACAGGGAAGTCCCCGTGCGGCTTCCCGAGGAGAAAAAGACTTGAGTTAGGGGGGTCGACTTCTCGCATTTCGCGACAGCGTCTGCGGACTCCGTGTAGCTGGCGGAGCCGGCCAAGCGCTCTCTGTTGCACCGCCATCTTACCATCGCCTCTGCGGCGCGTCCTCTCTGCTCGTAAAGGCCTTGATCAGCGCCGTCAGTCCCTCAACGTCCACCTCCAAGCCCCAAGCGTGCCGGCCCGTGGCATTTCACAGTGATACTCCCACTGCAACTTAGGTTTCGTCGAGACATGGAGAATAACGTTCCTAAAAAAACAGGCGTATTTGTTGAACCAATTTAAAGAAGTTGGATGTGTTTCGCCCTTTGTTTCAATTTCTCAAATATGGCCGTCGCATATCTATCACCTTTAAGCAACTCCTCTTGTCTTTCGACAAATTTTGTCGCATTAAGGAAGGCCTCTCTGTTAATTATTATTTTACCGTCGTTTATGGTTAAGAAGGATAGCTTTTCTAGCGTTTTTAAGTCTTCGTCCAAATTTTCTATTGTGGGATATATCGCTATATTGTCTTCCTCAAGTAGTTCTTGGAAGATTACCTTTCTGAGTGATTCAATTGTTATTTGAACAATCTCCTTTTGAGTGTCTTTTACGCTTTCTCTGATTAAGTATATGGTTTCGAATGCCATGTATATTATGTTATGACGCGCTTAAATTCATTCGCAACGCCTAAGAATTCCGGGCACCTCAAGAACGGTGCTTTCGATGGTGTAGGGACGAAGAACCCGGTTATACAGCCGAACGGTTAGCGGTTTAGTCGTTGCGACGCCTCTTCATGAGCTGCCTCGGCGATGGTGATCCTGTCGTTGCCAACCCCAGTTCTGGAAAGTTGATGTAGGAAGTTGCCCGACCTGTCTATAAGGGGTTGATGGAGCTGCGCCGAAACTCAACCCCTACCTATTACTGGAGGCTGAAAGCCGCCGAGGAAAACTCCTCTTAACACACGCCGAACAGCGCGTCCGGCAATGGGCCTCCGCACAGAGCTTTTTAGCGCCGGCGGGAGGCAGCGCAGCCCGTCGTCGGCCGCGGCCGAGCGGCTTGTGGATTGGGGGGGGGGACCTCACGCAGACGTAGCCGATCAGCCTCCACACGTCCCACTTGGCGAGCTCCGCGATGCGCCTGCGGATCTCGGCGGGCATGGCCGCCAGGGCGCGGCGCGCCTCCCTCTTGCCCTCTCCGGTGAGGCGGAGCACGTACACCTTCCCCGCGTGCTCGGCGTTAAGCTATCCTTCATGCCCTACCACTACGGGCCGTGGAGCTACGAGGTGAACGAGGCCCTGAGCGCCCTCGCGGACGCGGGGCTGCTGGGGATGGACGCGGAGGTCCGCGAAAGGATCGACGGTGCCCCCTTCAGCTCCGGCCGGACGCGGGGGGCTCGCGAGCCCGGGAGGCCTCGGGTATGCACGTCTCAAGCCCCTCGGGCTGGGGCGCCGGCCGGGTAGGGAGCGCGCCCCCTCCTCCTCTTCATGCAAGGCGTTTGGGCGGGGCTCTCCGGCCCCAACCCAGACGGCGGACGGCCGATCCGGGCCTGCCCCTCGGGCCCGTGGGAGCGCATCTCCTTACTGCTGACACGCGCCTTCTCGCAAGATGATTTGCCGCGCCTCTATGGGGATCGGCGCGTCGGTTCCACCTGCCTTTGCCGTTGCCCCCTCCCCCGGCGCGCCGATTCCAAACGCGGTTCGAAGTGCCGATTTTCCGGCGTTCCCGTTTTGAACCGATCCGCGAAGGTTTTCGGTTCAACATAATGGGAAAGACCTACAGAACGTTGGTGTTGAAGCACGACCTATTGCGACCCCCGCAGAACGCGCCGCCCTTGGATCCCAGCTTGACGATCGACAGGACGTAGTCCCTCACCTGTGCGCCGGCGGCCGCGCCGTCCAGGACGGGCATGCGCTCGCTCACCGAGGCCAATTTATCGATTAAACAAGCGGCGCGTGGGCGCCGTTTATCAGAATTCGAAGGCTTATAAGGCAGTGGATCCGTTGGATCGATGGTTAGTGGATGAGGCCGCCCGGATCGCCGTATATGCATTCTACACCGCGCTGGTGCTTGTGTGGGGGCCGATCTACCTGTTCTTCCTCGGCTCATCGGCGCTCATCATAGCGCTCCGCCACTTCGGCATATTGCCCACCCCGGTCTACAGCTACATATTGCCCATCTTGTCCACCAGCTTTCCGTTGGCCATCTTGATGACGCCCGTGCTGGGCAGCGCCGTGGCCATGATGTCCACAAGGAGGGTCTACGGAGTTCTCGCGGGAAGCGTGATGGCGAATATGGTGGTCTTAATTATGAACATGCTCGCGTGGGGCGCGCCCGCCCTTATGATGCGCATTGCGGCCGCGGTAGCCGCGGCGGATCTGGGCTTCCTCTTCGCCGTCTCCTATCGGCACTGCCGCCGATCCTAAATCCAACTTCTTTTTCTCTCCCCCTTCCTTTTGGACGGATCGCGGCCCCGCTCCTCAGGGCATCAGCATGGCGTGGGCCGCGGCGACCAGGATCCTGTAGAGGGCGTCGACCAGCCAGCCCTCCTCCGGGAGCCCGCTCCTCCTCAGCTCCCTCCTCACCAGCTCCTTGAGCTCCTCCTCGGCCTCCTCGACCGGCATGGGGGAGCCGTAGCTCCGCAGCAGCTCGACCAGGAGGCGCCTCGCCTCCTGGTCGCCCCCGTCCACGAGGGCCTTGAGGCGCTCCGCGGACAGCTCCCTCTCGACCTCCACGTCCGCGCCGGCGGACGTGTGCATGTGGATTCGCGAGAGGCGGCTTGGACGGCCCCTTCGAGGCTTGATCGATAAGAGGCGGCCCGGGCGGGGCGTCGATGGGCGTCCTGGAGGATGCCTTGAGGGCGCTGGGCTACGACGGGGTCGAGGCCAGGGAGGCCGCCGAGCTCTACGCGGCCCTCGTCGTGAACCCCTGCACCACGAGGCTCAAGATCGTCCGCCGCTCGGTGAGGCGGCATTTGCGGCGGCTCTTCCAGCTACTCGGGAGGCCGAGGTGCGACGTGGAGGCGCTGATAAGGGAGCGGGCCGGGCCGATCTTGGGGGAGGAGGGGGTCAGGGCGGCCGCCGCGGTGGCGCGCGCGCTCGCGTCGCGGGGCGCCACGCCCGTGGGGGCCTCGGCCGCCGCCGTCTGCGCTGTGCTGGAGGCCTTCGGCCGCTCCGGATGCGTCCGGTGGGCCTCGGAGGCCTTCGGCATATCGGACATATCGCTCAGGCGCCTCTTGGGCAAGGCGCGGGGCGTATATCGGAGGATCCGGAGAGGCGGATCGGGGGAATCGGCCGGGAGCCGGTCGATCCGCGCCCCCTAGCCTCGGTTCGGGGCTCCGAGGCGGCTTGAACCCCCCTCCTTTCCCTTCTCCCTCTTACAGGGAACATTGAAGAAAGGTTTAACAGGGGGCTAGCCCCCTGTGAGGGCTTTCATGGATACTCCCTGTAAGCGTTGGAGGGGCCGTAGTAATTCCGCAGGTGTCGAGAAGTCCATAGCGTTGCGCTCGACTGCGGCACGCCCGTTCGACGGACGGGGCCGTTCGGCGCTGGGCGCTCTCCGCCTAAAGCCTCAGGTCGCTGAGCTTGATCGTCCTCATGGGACACTCCGGCGCATATCCCGGGGGCACCCCGGCGAGGTTCCTGTAGTCGTCGTCGGCGCCGGCGACGCTCTTGGCGATCTGCACGTAGCCCACACATCTGCCGACGCCGTACGCGCCGCGGGTCTTCAGGGCCTCCTCTATGGTCGCGGCGCCGATGCCCGCGGGTATGGCCATGTGGCAGAGGTAGTACCTGCCCTTGTAGTACACCGCCCGGCGTATGTGCTCGCGGACTTCGCACCCCCTGGGCGCCTCCGCGTACGCGGGCTGAACCCTCACGAAGGCCTGGAGCTCCTCCGGTATGACCTCCTTCAGCCGCCTCAGGAACTGGATCCACTCGGCTGGGGTCAGCCACAGCTTCAGCGACCTCCTCCACGTGGTCGGATCCAGGAACTCCGAGACGGGGCTCATGTACATGAAGGCTATGTTGTCGGCGCCGCTCCCGTGCGCCTTCGCGGCGAACTCCGCGGGGTTCCTCCTCGCCGCTATCCTGTCCACCACGACGGACGTCCTGGCCTTCACGCCGGCGGACGAGGCGAGCCTCACGGCCTCGTAGGTGTCCGGGAGCTCCGGGTGGAGGGAGATGAAGGCCGAGTCCAGGAAGGGCAGGGCCGCCTTGAACCTCTCCAAGGGCTGCCCCCGCGTCAGCAGGCCGACGTGGTCGAAGTGCTCCCTCGCCAGCCTCAGGAGCTCCGCGACGTAGCCCGCGTCCAAGTGGAGCACCTCGCCGCCGTAGATGTGCACCTCCCTCATGCCGTGGGCCGCGGCCTCCTCGAAGACCCTCCTGACCTCCTCAAGGGGGAGCACATACGGCGTCCTCCCCGCGTCGTACGCGCACCAGGGGCACGAGAACCCGCAGACGTCGGTGACGTGGAGGTCTAGGTGCAGGTTGTACCTGATGTAGTTCATCTGCGCGGCCGTTGCCTTGCCGGCAGTTATGGCCGCGCCGGCCGGGATTGCCGACGTAGCGGAGCTCATGCCAGCTCCGCGTCTTCGGCGATCTTGAGGAACTCCGCGGCGTCCAGCACCCCCTCCTCGGGCACCGACAGCCAATCCGTCCTCTTTATATACGCAGGCAGCTGCAGGGCGTAGACGACCGGGTAGTACGGGCTGAAGCCCACGGGCGCGTAGACGCCGCCGTTGGCCTCCGCGGCGTACATGACCGGCGCCTCCGCCCGCCCCAGCTTGCGCAGGATCCTGTAGGTGGCCCTCGCCAAGGTCGGGCTCCACCTCTGCCTGAAGTTTTCGGCGGTGAAGTGCGGCCCCACCGCGCCTATGCGGTGGTAGCCCAAGGCGTCGGCGACCAGCTTCGACCTCCTGTACATTATCTTCTCAACCAAGACCGAGTACGCGGGGTTCTGCCTGTATATCAACCCCTTCCCCTTGTCGTAGCTCTCCACGACCTTCAGCCGCACGTCTATGTCCTCGCGGCCGTCCAGCACCATTCCGAAGTCGTCGGGGCCTAGGTTGAACCTCACAGCGGAGCCGTCCTCCAGAACGGCGTGCCGATCCGCCACGTCGACCACCCTCTTCAGCCCGCCCTCCGCTATCGCGTAGTCAGCGAAGAAGGCGCCGAAGTAGTCCAGGGCCTCGGCCGCGACGATGAAGTTGACGCCCGGGATCCCCTCGGCTATGTTCCGCACGGTCTCGCCGCTGACCAGGGAGTGCTCCACCAGGAGCACCCTGTCCCCGCGCTCGATCGGCCTCCTGATCGCGATCGCCTCCGGCCTGCGCATGTTGCGCTGCCACGATATGTCGATTATGCCGTCCAGCTCCGCATAGCCCAGCCTCCTGAAGACGTCCCTGTGCTTGAAAAAGGTCTTGACCCCCTCCTTGTATACGGCGTAGACCTTCATGGGCCCTACAGCCCGAAGATCGTCGTGGGGAGGTAGCCCAGGTGGATGTAGTGCCTCCCCGGGGCCTGCCTTATGGGCACCCTCTCCGCCTCCCCGTCGACGTAGGGGTCGCGTCCGAGGACCGCCACCCTATCGGCGGAGGCGCGGGGGAACGTCTTCCTGTAGATCTCCTCGAACCTCCTGTACGCCCCGCTGTCCTTGAAGCGGGTGTAGAAGTCCGGCAACTCCACGGGCGCCGTCCACTCGGCCGACGTGAGGTACGTCGACGGCGATATCAGGCCCTCCGGCAGGAGCCTGACGCTGCCCAAGTAGCCCACGGGCTCGACCTGGACTATCCTGGCCACGGCCGGGTCGCTGGTGCCGCGGAGCACGGCGCCGGCGTCCCGGAGGCCCTTGATGAACTCCGATATCTGGGCGGGGGACGGGACGAACCCGTCGTGCTTGGTGAAGAAGTAGAGGTTGAGCCTCAGCGCGTCCGCGCCCAATCCCCTCGCGAGCTCCGCCATCTTGCGCCCGTGCTCATACGTCATGTTCCCCCTCAGGCCGACCATCACGACGCTCGTCTGGATGCCCAGCTTGACCGCGTAGCGCACGGCCTCGGACGCCCACATGAACGCCATGGGGTGCCCCCTGGACTTGTTGTGCAGCTCCGGCTCCGGGAAGTCCAGCGAGACGTCCAGCTCGTCTATGTAGTTGAACGCCTCCTTCCAAAGCACCAGCGTCCCGTTGGTGGTGACGTCCTGGGGGACGCCCATCTTATGGACTCCCCTGAGCACGTCCAGGAAGCCGGGCGCGAGTATGTTCTCCCCGGTTCCCCAGTTCACCTCCACCTCGCCGTGGTGCTGAACCGCGTCCTCCACCACCCTCAGGGCGCTCTCCGCCCTCCACGTGCCCGCCACGTTCTTCGAGTAGCAGAAGGCGCACCTGAAGTTGCACAGCCGGGTATAGCCGAACCCGAGCTTCAGCGGCCCTGCGCCTCTGTGCGTGTTTGTCGGCGCATACGATGAGCTGGGGTTTGTGGTGGATAGTTCGGCCATTACCGTTGTGCCTCTACGGCGTTAAAAGGAATTGGAATCCGGCACGGCTTCAGCCGGACGCCGCCGCGCAGGAGGCCTTGCCTCAGCCCGAGGCGCCGGGCGAGCGCCTCCCCTAATTCCCGCTCCGGCCTCGACGTGAAGCCCTCGGCCGCCTGGAGGAGCGCCGCCAGCCGTGCTTGTGCGCGTAGACGAAGTCCTTGACCTCCATGATGGGGTAGATGCGGACTCCGGAGGAAGGCACGAAGAGCCGCGAGCTCCAGAAGACAAGGAACCGGAAAACACAAAGAGAAGGCAATCTTTGGTTAAGATAAAAAACGCTGAGAGGCGCCGGGCATGGTCGTGGCGGGCTTCGATCGCGGTGTTGCAGATGTTCGGCGGGGCAGACTCTGCGGTAAGATGAGAAGAAAAAAGGGAGGGTTAGAGAAGGAGGTCGTAGACTCTCTTTACGTGAATGCCCATATCATCTGCAATCATAATTCTGTCGCTTTTTGCATCTTCGATCATTGCGTTCAACTGATCAATTTTATTCTCATATTTTCTCATTTCTTCTTTGTAATGGTTCAATTGATTCTGGTAAGCTTCTAGAGCCTCTTTTTCACTTGAATAAACAGTGCCATCCACATACCATACAAAATCAATAGCATCGGCTCGAGCGCTGAAGACGCCCCTCCAGCGCTCAAGCCAATCGCCACGATAACAATTTGTTGTTCTGCTGTTTGGCCAAACATCGTCTAAAACGGATCTCAGTGATTGGCTACAGTGTAGCTCACATGGATTTCCTTTTGCCTTAGATGCGAAATAGTCCTCATAAGCCTCTCTATCTAACAAAACAATATACAGCTTCTCTATCTTAGGCGGCGATGGCAACACCATGGCGTTTAATTTATACCATGGCTCACGTACATGCTTCCACCTCTTTATGATAGGACTATCGTATTTTTCAGATCTAACGATTCTAACCCTAACGCAGTTAGTGCATCTACGCACTATTTCCACTTGGTACTCTACGCTTGGAAGTATTACCTCCTCCTCATCCGGAAATGCGATGAGCCCCCGGAGTTCCGGGGGCTCGACTATTTTCAAAATGTATTTGGGATTACCCCACCTATCGGTGGGGGTTCGCCTGTCCCGTATAGGGACGGCTCTTATCTCCATGAAGGAGTTCAGCGCCATTTATTTGATGAATCATCACGCCGCCACGCGTCGCACATCCGTATGGAGATCCGCAGCTCGCCCAGGGCGGCCCTCATATCGGCATGGGGCTCGGAGGCGCTTGTATCGGCCTTAACCGACATCCTGTATAGAGGGACGTCCGTCG
>OFEJ01000176.1_pt1 | contig 20587 bp, 36 predicted proteins | sample 1521051 | NCBI WGS metagenome assembly OFEJ01 (sample SAMN06268701, study PRJEB24108) | sediment metagenome | isolation source: Joseph's Coat, Yellowstone National Park, Wyoming, USA | place: USA:Joseph's Coat, Yellowstone National Park, Wyoming, USA | reverse complement strand
GCCCGGCACGGCGGCGCCCCACTTGCCGTCCCTGACCACGCCGCGGACGACCACGACGGCCCAGCCCTCGGCGCCCGCCCTGACCTCGACGCGGGAGACCGCGACCTCGAGCGGGTTGGCGACCACCACGGTGAGCCAGAGCTCGCTGGCGTTCACCAGCCTGATGGGCGGGAACAGCCTCCTACCACCGACCCTGACGTTCGCAACCCTGCCGCCGTCGACAGCCACGGTGTAGGGCACCCCGAGCACGCAGGGGAAGCTCTCCCCCACGGCGACCTTCGTCCCGTTGAAGTACGCGTATATATCGTACGTGTAGCCGAGCGGGTCGACCACCGAGGCCAGCCTGCACACCGCCACCTCGGCGACGAGCCCAGACCCCTTCACGTAGGCCCTGCTCCCGTTCAGCGCCACGCCGCCGAGCGCGACCAGCCTGGCGCCCGGCGGGAGCGCGAAGTCCACCGCGCCGACCCCGCTCAGGTTCGCGTAGCCTATCCACGAGCGGGCGGAGGGCAGGGTCACGTTCACCGTGCTGTCAACCTCCAGGGTGACGCTCGTCCCACCCCACCTCGGCAGCGTGAAGGAGCGCCTGGCCAGCCAGCTCGCCGACCAGGGCACCGCGCTCGACCACGTGTACCAGGGCATCAGGGCTAGGCTCCAGCTGGCGGCCCAGGGCATCCCGGGGCTGGGTCTCAGCCAGGGCATCAGGGCTAGGCTCCAGCTGGCGGCCCAGCTCGCGCCGTAGCTCTGGTAGGCGACCGGGGCGCTGCTCGCGCTCCAGCCGGCGCTCCAGGAGAGGGTGTAGCTCAGGGTCTGGCTGTAGCTGGCGGCGAGGGCGGTCAGCGCTGCTAGGCTCAAGGCCGCGAGGAGCGCTGCGAGCCGCTTAGCCCTCATTTGGAGCACCTTACGGCGAGATCCTGAACGCGATCGTGAACTGGAACTTGACCGCCCCGCCCGCGGGCACGCTCACGGCGCTCGCGATCGGGAAGTAGAGCACCAAGAGCTGCTTCGCGTTGTAATTGTTGCTGGCGTCGATGTCGATGCTGTCGATGATCAGCGCGGCCTCGCTGACCGTGGCACTGCTGGTGAACGGGTAGCCGACCGTCAATGTGAAGTAGAAGTGCGTCGAGTTGCTCCTCGCGTCCACCTGCACGCTGCCCGTGGTGGCGAGCGCGCTCCTCACGTCCGAGATCTTCGCGATGTAGCTGGGCGACCCGCTCCCGAACCTCACCTTCGCGTACTCCTTAGCGATGGGGGAGGCGCCGCTGTCAGTTCCGAAGTCCGCGGTGCTTGTGACGGTTCCGTCGGTGGTGGTGAACGTCAGGGCCTTGCCGTAGTACCTGAGGCCGAACAGGTAGTTGAACATGAGGGCGGCGAAGTTGTAGGTCATGGGCGGCTGGTTGTACTTGAACGCGACCGTGTAGGTGACGGCGAGCACGTCGTTCGCCGCCAGCGAGATGGGCTGGCTGAGCACGTCCCTGGCGAAGAGGTAGTACCTGTACGTGTTCGTGTTGTAGTCCGCGGCCTTCCAGTAGAGGCCGACCTCCTGCACCGTCACCGCGCTGCTGGCGGTGTAGCTGACCGAGTAGCTGGCGACGATGTGCGTCCCGTTGTCCGTCGCCGAGACGCCCGACGAGGCCACGTCGATCAAAGTGATCAGGTTCGTCAGGTCTATGTCGTAGAAGCTCGGGCTAGCAGTGCCGCTGCCGATCCCGATCGCCAGATACGGGTTGATGCCGGCGGCGTTGAGGGCGGAGACGTACTCGGTTTCGACTTGGGTTTTGGCGTTTCCGTCCCTGGCGTAGAGGGTTAGGGGGTTGGTGTTGTACCTGCCGAACAGGAAGTTGGCGAGGGCGGCCATGAGGTTCTGCGTCCAGGGGTCTCCAACCTTCCGGTAGGTCTCAACCCTCCCGTCGCTCCTGTACACGGTCAGGGTGACGATGTTGACGAGCGGCACCTCGGCGGCCAGCGGCTTCTCCCTGGGCTTGGGCTGGATGGCGGTAAAGGCGTAGGCTCCGATCACGGCGAGGAGGATCAGGAGGGCTGCCGCTACCAGCCTAAACCTTCCGGCCTTCATCGCCCGAGCTTGGAGGGGCCGGTTATTAAGCCTTTCCCGCCAGCAGCCTTTCGGCGAGCTCCAGCAGCTCCCTGGACAGGTCGAGGAGCCTGCTCGAGAGCTCCGGGTTCTCGCCGGAGAGCATGCCGGCGAGCTCGAACGCGTGCATCGCGGCCAGCAGCGCGTGCTTCGCGTGGCACCACCTGGGCGAGACCTCCTCCCTCCTTTTGCCCAGGATCTCGAGGAGCGCCTCGAGCGCCTCGGCCCTGAGCGCCCTCAGCTCAGCCAGGCCCAAGCCCGATGGCGCCTCGGCCTCGTGCTCCTCGAGCGCGAGGATGTTCGCCAGGAGCCAGAGCGCCTCCCTGGCTACCCCCCTTCCAAGAAGTCGAGGTAGGGGCTGACCCCGCTCGGCGCCAGGTAGAGCTTCCGCGGCCTCCCCCTCCTCCCCTCCTTCACCACCGTCAAGCCCAGCCTCCTCGCCTCCTCCTCCAGCCAGTCGAGCTCCTCCCTCGCCTGGAGGGGGGTCAGCCTCGCGCCGTGGCGGGCGGCCAGCAGCCTCAGCTTCCTCGCGGTCACCTGGACGCACCTCCTCCTCGCCCGCTCGAGGATCTCGAGCCGCCACACGCCCGCCTCGCGCCCCGCCAGTATATAGGGGTAACGCTCGCCGCAACGCTTATCTCCCCGCGCCGAGGCGCTGTGGGCGTGGCGGCGGGGCTGGAGGCCGTCCAGGAGCCCGAGTACGCGCGGCGCTTCCTCGGCGACGCGCTCCTCCGGAAGAGGGTGGTGGGAACCGGCGTCGAGCTGAGGCAGGTCGCGAGGCCGTTCGCCGAGGTTTGCGCCAGGGTGGCGGAGAGGGAGGCGAACAGGGAGAGGGCGTTCTACGCGTGCCTGAGCGACCTGTTCTCCGCCCTGGAGGCGGCGGCGAGGGAGCTCGTCGACCTCTACGCGGGCGAGCCGGCGGAGCGGGCGCAGAGGGCGGTGAGGGAGGCGGCCGGGAGGGGCAGGTTCGCGCTCGTGGTGGACGGGGTGGGGAAGAGCCTGGGCGAGCTCGCGCTCCCGCTCATGGAGGCCTGCGCCAGGTCTCCCCGCACCTTGGAGCGGGGCAGCGCCTCCGCCGCCCTCGTCTGCGCCGCTGACATCGCGAAGCTCCTGAGGGTGAGGGCGGAGGAGCTGGGTGGCGCCCGTTGAGCTGGAGGGTCAAGCACTACAGGGTCGCCAGGGTGGAGGCGAGGCCGGAGGTTCTCGCGGAGGCCGCCCGCTACCTGAGGGGGAGGGGCGTGGAGGCCAGGGTGGAGGGGGGCGCGCTGGTGGTGGCCGGGGGCACGAGGGTCTACGCGGACGGGAGGGTCGAGGGGAACCCGTACTTCTCCTTCCTCCTCCCCCTGGCGGCGAGCAAGCTGGCGCTCGCCTACAGCCTGGGCCGGAGCATGTACCTGAACCACGGGGCGGTCGGCTTCGGGAGGCGGGGCAGGGCGGTCGCCGAGGTCTCGGGCAGCCTGATCGAGCTCCGCTACCGGGACGCGATGGTTCCCGCCTACTACGAGAGCGGGATGAGGAGGCTGGGCTTCGAGCTCGCCGCGGTCGAGCTGGGCTTCAAGCCGGTCAAGATCTGAAAAAGAGAAAGAAAACTCCAGCTTAATCCTCGAGCCACTCGCTGGCCTGGGCCAGCGCCATCGCCGTCCTAGCCCTCCTCCCGCCCCTGGCCGCGGCGACCGCGATCAGCAGCACCAGGAACGCCGCGATGCCGGCGAACACCCACCAGGGCATGCCGCTGAACTCGTAGCTCGCCTCGACCGTGTAGTTGCCGGCGCTGGAGATGGTGAAGCCGTTCTGGACTGGAGCGCCGTTCAAGGTGATGTTGACCAGCTTGAAGCCGTAGACGCTCGGGAAGAGCAGGGTTTCGGGCAGCGTGATCTTGACGCTCGGCTGGGCGTACAGCGCCTTGGCGGTGGAGACGGTGGCGTTCGCCATGGTGCCGCCGACCGTCAGGGCGACCGTGTACTCGATCGGGCCGCTCGGCTTGTACAGGAAGCCCCCCACCACGTTCACCTTCACCGTCACGTTGGCCGCCTGCGTGAAGTTGAAGGTCGCGCTGGTGGCGCCGGCCGGTATCGCGAAGACCGCGTAGAGCTTCTGGGCGTCCAGCTTCGCGAGGTACGCGTACGAGTTGTCGAGGGTGGCGGAGGCGCTGGCGCCCGAGACGGCCGCGGTGGCGACCAGCTTGCCGGTCGAGTCGTAGATGTAGAGCTTCGCGCCGTCGATCGGGGCGGGGGCGTTGGCGAACGAGATGGTCACCTGCACGCTCGCGGCGAAGGCCAAGGCTGCGAGCAGGATGGTCGGCAGCAGCAGGGCCGAGACCTTCGCCTTCATCGGCTTAGGCTCGCGGGAGGCCGGATAAAAAGCTTTCCTAGGGGGGCACCAGCAGCCCGTACCCGTTCACGAAGGTCTTCGGGAGGAGGAAGGGGGAGGTGGGGACGCTCCTCCTCCGGAGGAAGTCCTGGAGGTTCGCGGCCACCGCCTCCCTCCCCACCGCCTCCACCCAGAGCGCGAGGACTCCGCTCGCGGCGGCGGTCGCCATGCTCGTCCCGTCCAGGGCCGCGTAGCAGCGGTTCCAGGGGAGCAGGTGGGGGGTGAGGCGGGTCGGGTAGGTTGGGGCTGGCGCCGCCACGCCGACGCCGAGCGCGGCCACGTCCGGCTTCACGGGGGATCCCCACCCGCCGACGCCGCTGAAGGGCGCGGGCCTCCCCTCCCCGTCGACCGCCGCCACCGCCACCACGAGGGGCGAGACGGCGGGGGCCGCGACCGTGAAGGGCACGGGCCCGTCGTTGCCGGCCGCCGCGACGACGATCTTGCCCGCTCTCGCGAGCTGCTCGGCGGCCGCGACCACCGGGTCGGCGTCGCCGCTGCTCTCGCCCCGAACCGCGAAGGAGAGGTTGACGATGTCGACGGGCTTGTCCAGGAGCCAGTAGAGGGCGTCGAGGATCGCGTCGAGCGTCGCGGTTCCGTCCTTCGAGAACGCCTTGACCACCCACAGCTCCGCGTTGGGCGCGACGCCCCTGTAGAGGCCGCCGCTCGCGGCGCCGCTGCCGGCGATGGTGCCGCAGACGTGGGTGCCGTGCCCGTTCTCGTCCAGCCAGGCGTACGCGCCGAAGCTGCTGTACACGTAGTCGTCGAAGCTGCGCGCGCCCTCCAGCGTCCCGTTCACGCCGACGATCCAGACGAGCGGCGCCCCCCTGCCCGTCCTGACGACGAAGGAGGCGAGAACCCTCACCGCGTGCCGGAGGTCTGGGTGCGTGTAGTCCACGCCCGTGTCGACGACCGCCACCCTGACGCCGGCGCCGGTGAACCTGCTGGGGTAGAAGGTGGAGAGGGGCCTGGGCGGCCCCGAGCTCGGGTTCAGCGCGACGCTCGCCGCCGGCTTGACCGCCCTCTCCGCCACCCTGCACCCGGCGGGGGCCCGCGGGGAGGCGAGCTTGTAGACGGCGACGCTGCCGAACACCCAGCTCCTCTCCGCCCCCTGGACGGAGACCCCGGCGGGGCAGACCGCGTAGAACGCGGTCTCGGCCTTGGGCCGGGGCTGCGGGAGCGGGGTGAGGAGGAGGGCTAGCCCGACCGCGATGAGGGCGGCTGCCGCGGTTTGGAGCCGCACGCGGGCTAAACGGGGGGCGAGAAAAAAGGCTTTCGTCCCGTCAGCCCTCCAGCCACTCGCTGGCCCTCGGGGTCGGGGCGTAGGGGTTCACCATCTCCCTGACCGCGAGGCCGATGTCCGCCGCGAAGAGCGCCGCGAGGGCGAGGAAGCCGGGGAAGGTGTAGTAGGTGGCGAACCTCACGGCGTAGAGGAGCGCCGCGGTGGAGGCGGCGATGCTGAGCAGGCTGAAGAGGACGTTCGGGGCCCCGTACCACCAGGGCGGCCTGACCCCGGCGTACCTCCTGTACGCGTCGTAGAGGTTGTCGGCCCCGGCGGCGAGGAGGAGCAGGCAGTAGAGCGGCTCCTGCTGGATGAAGAAGAGCGAGGCGACTGCCAGCAGGATCCCGACCGCCGCCTGGACTACTACGTCGCCGAAGCCCCCTACTCCAGCCACGGCGAGGCCCCGGCCAGCCTGAGGGAGAGGGGCGCCTTAGACCACTTCTTGAAGGCATGGTTGATGAGGAGGCTGACGGTGGTCGCGGCGGCCGCGCCGACCCCGCCGGCCACCGCGGAGCCCAGCGCGATGTCCCAGAGGCTCTGGGAGACGAGGACGTGCTTGCTGATGTACCAGTCGGCGAGCAGCGCGGCGCCGATGCCGAAGAGGAGGCCGAACACCATGTCCTCGTTGTCGATCTTCCCCATGGACTCGAGCGTCGAAAGGATGAAGCCGGTGAGCCCGATCATGGTCACGAGGACTCCCGCCCTCAGAGGGTTGACTCCGGCGGCGAGGAGCAGGGCGACCGCCGCTAGCGGTACGCCGACGATCAGCAAGACCCGGCTCCAGGGCTTCTTCTCGACCGCCATCGGGTGGGGCTTCCGAGCGCTCACTTAAAACGCTTTCGCCTCTCCCTCTCCCCCGCCTCCAGCCAATCCTCCGCCCAAGCCGGCGGGGCGGAGAAGGCGTAGCGGTCGAGCCTGTACCTGACCGCCCAAGCCCTCGGCGGCGCCGCCGGGGCGGGCTTCCCGGCCCCTCCCCCCTGCTGCTGTTGCTGCTGCCGCTGCCGCTCTCCGGCCGGCTTGAGCAGCTTGCTCTCCGCCTTGGGCGGCTTCGCCATCCTGTACATGTTGAGGACGACGAGCGTGTTGTGGGTCACGTGGAGCAGGTAGGGCACCAGGGGGTTGACCGAGACGCTGTAGGCGTAGAAGGCGCCGGGGAGCGCCAGGCTGGCGATGTAGGCCGCGCTGAAGCTCTTCAGCGCGTCCGAGCTCAGGTGCGTGTTGCTGGCGTAGAGCTTGTGGTAGTGGGCGAGAACCCAGGCGACCGTGCCGGCGGCGGCGAAGGGGAGGCCCCCGATCATGTAGGGGACGACCCTGAACACCGCCTCCTCCTCGAAGGGGGCCAGGCAGGCGAGCAGGCCGAGGGCCGCCAGCAGCCCGGACTTCGTCGCGGGCACGGCCGCGTGGAAGACGGAGAACGGCATCGCCGGCGTGTAGCCCTTCGAGACGAGCCTGCTGTACTCCCAGGAGAGGATGGCGACCGAGACCGCGTCGACCGCGAGGCCCACCGCGATGAGCGCCGCGTCCTGGTAGCCGAGCGCCGTCACTCCTCCCCACCCCTCGCGCCGCCGTACGCCCTCTCCAGAACCTCCCTGGCGGCGGGGCTGCTCCCGGCCGCGCCGAGCGCGACGTAGAGGGCCGCCATGAGGAGGCTGAAAGCGTCCTTGGAGAGGGCGGCGAACAGCGAGAGCGAGATGATGGAGGCGATCAGGAGCGCCGCGTTGGCGGCGCCCAGGGCGCCCTTCGGCACCCAGACGGGCGCGCCGGCCTGCCGGGCGGCGAGCGCCTGGAGGAGGAAGTGGAGGAGGGGCAGGGTGGAGGAGGCGACGAGGGAGCCGTAGTAGAGGGCTGGGTAGAGCTGCATGATCACCTCGGGCGGCAGCCGGATTATCTCCCAGAACCGCTCGAGGAAGAGCCTGAACTCGGGGACGAGGTAGAGGAGCCTGAGCTGGTTGAGCGTGAGGAGGAGCGCGACGAGCGGGGTCGCCTGCCGCCCCCACTCCTCCAAGGCCTCCTCGAGCGATTTCCTCCTCTCAACCTCCATCGCGTAGGTGCGGCTGAACCTCTTTCTCGCCTCCCCGTCGTACACGCGGCTGGAGCGGGCGCGGGCGGATATAAGTTTCGCTAGCCGCAGGGCGACTCGAGCACGACCTCGGCCTCCACCCCCTTCTCCCTCAGCCTCCCCAGCAGCTCGAGGGCGAGCTCGCGGGTGGGCGTCACGAGGGCGAGCTTCCCGCCGCCGACCGCGGCGAGGGAGAGGGGATCGCGAGCTTCTGCGCGACCACCTTGACCTCGACGCCCCTCTCCCTCAGCCTCCCCAGCAGCTCCTCCAGGTCTTCCAGGCACTCGCTCCCGGTGTAGCCAACCCCCTCCACCACCACGCTCCCGTCCCTCCCCACCAGAACCCTCGTGGCCGGCACCCAAATCACCTCACCAGGAGCAGCTCGATCGCCTCGCCCCGCTCGTAGGCTTCGACCCTCATCCCCATCTCCTCCGCCGCGCTCGCCACGGCGGCGGCGACGTAGAGCTGGTGGAGCATCCGGGCGAACTCCTCGGCGGTGGGCAGCCCCCTCCTCGCGGCGCCGTAGTCGTCGACGTAGACGGTCAGGCCGCCCTCCAGCGAGACGCCGTACGCGTTCCCGTAGGGGAGGTTGGCGGGGAGCGCGTACTCGCACCACTTCCCGCCCCTGTGCCCCTTCACGTAGAAGTCGCGCTGCACGCTCGTCCCCAGCCTCTCGGCCAGGGCCTGCAGCGCCCTCTCGAGAACCCGCCTGTCCACCCTGGAGATCGAGACCCTCGCGACCGTCCAGTGGCTCACGGGGCTCCCGCGGGGCCCCGCGTTATATGCGTAGCGCTACCTCTTCTCGGGAGGCGGGAAGTAGTCGAGCAGGGCGCGCAGGAGCTCGTCGATCGAGCGGTAGCCGTTCTCCCTCTTCAGCTTCACCAGGTACTCGTAGAGGTCGCGCTTCACCCACAGGGCCTTCCACTCCCTCGGCACGCCTCCACCCGCCGCCGACCGGTATATAAGCGGAACGGATTTCAGGGGGCGCGGGGGGGTCGGCGTGGGCTGGGTGGCGGCTCGGAGGGTTAGGCTGGCGGTGGAGGCGGCGCTGAAGCCCTGGATCCTCTCGGGCAGCTTGAGGCGCGGGAGGCCGCTCGCCGCTAGGGTGGAGGCGCACCCCTCGCTCTTCCCCAAGCTGGTCGGGCTCGCCTTCTCCCTGGCGGAGAGGGGCATCCTGGCCAGGGTGACGGTCGTGAGGGTGGGCGACCTGGCTCCGGCCAGGCTGCTGCCGCCGATCCTCTTGAGACCGATCCTCTTCAAGCCCGTGAGGGCGATCCTCGAGGCCGGGCCCGCCCGAGGCTAGGGGCGGGCCGCTAGGGCCAGCGCCGCTTGGAGCAGGTTCCAGGGCACTGGGAACCAGTTGATCGCGACGATCGCCAGCGCGCCGAGCCTGCCGGTCGCTCTCAGCCTGCCCTTCCACTCGGGCGGGGCGCGCTCCGCTCCCTTGAGGCCGGCCAGCTCGGAGGCGTGGCTGAGGAGGCCGAGCAGGACGCCCGCCAGGGTCTGGAGGGGGAGGAAGAGCTCCGGCCTCGGCAGGAGCTGCGCGGCCCTCGGGTTCGCCTCCTGGAGGCCGAGCGAGAGGCAGAGGTAGGTGGTGGCGGCGTCCAGCAGCCTGCCGGCGACCCCCTGCGCCAGCCAGACCGCGAGCCTACGCCTCCCTCCTCCCACGCTTCCCCACCCTCGCCGCGAGGAGGGTTTCCGCCGGCGCGAGCTCGATCCTCCCGTCGCGCGGGTAGGCGACGAGGGGGACGATCCCGTACCTGCGGAGGGCGGCGAGCCTCTCCAGCTCCGCCCTCGTCACCCGCCCCGCGTCCCTCTTGCACTCGACCGCGTAGGGCACGCCGCCCTTCACGGCGAGGAGGTCTGGGAAGTGGCTGCCGGCGCTCCTCACCACGAAGAACCCCTCCCGCTCCAGCCTCCTCTTCACCCTGTACTCGAAGGCGCGGCCCCGCTCGTAGCTCCTGCCGGCCACGCGGGCCCTCGGGGGAGGGGGTAGATAAAGGCGGCGCTTTTAAAAGCGGCGCCCGGGAGGGTGGGGCGTGAAGTGGTGGGCCCACGTGCTCTGCTCGGCGCTGCTGGCGGCGGCGCTGGCGCCGGGCGAGGTGGCCGCTGCGCCGGTGCTCGTCGCGGTGGGGGCGGTGCTGCCGGACGTTCTGGAGAGGATCCTGGGGCTGAGGCACCGGAGCCTGCACGAGCTCGCGGTCTACCTGCTCCTGACCGGGCCCCTGGCGCTGTCGGGGACGGTGACGGTGGCGGTGGGCGCCGTCGACCACATCCTCACCGACGCCTTGACCGTCCACGGGGTCACGGTCTTCGGTTTCAGAGTGAGGGGGCCGCTCAAGACCGAGAGCTACGCTCACAACGCGCTGGCGGTCGCGATCCACCTGCTCCCGCTCGCGCTCATCCCGTAACGTTTTTCTCCCTCCCCCTCCCAGCCACCCCGATGGTGCTGGGCAGGGGGCTCTCCAAGAGGAAGGAGGACGATTGCAGCCGCTGCGACGACGACTGGCTCCTGGCCCAGCGCGAGCTGGAGAAGCGGAGGGGGTCGCTGTGGGGTACGCGCCAGGGTTCAAAGTCGAGGTAGAGAGGGGCGGCGCGAGGGCGGCCCTGATCCTGGCGAGGAGGAGGAGCCTGCCCCTGGCGAAGATGGCCCACCTGTCCGGCGGCTACAGGGTTCTCGTGCTGCTGTCGGCGGAAGACCTGTACAGGGTTTCGAGGGCGCTGGGCCTCTAGCCCTCCAGCCACTCGCTGGCCTCGGCGAGCCTGCCGCTGAGGGCGCTGGCGGGGGCGCCCTTCGCCAGACCGAGGATGAAGCCGGCGGTGAACGCCATCAGCCAGGAGCCGGCGGTGGCGAGGATCGCGTTAACGTCGACCAAACCCCATATTTTTTCCGACGCCCACCCGAGCCAGTAGAGGAGCCTCTCGGGGTTCACGGTGATGATGCCGAGCGCGGCGGCGCCGCCGAACATGAGGAAGACGACCGCGAGGAAGGTCTCGATCACGCCGAGCAGCCTCTTGAACGCCCAGCCGCTGACGTAGCCGATCCCCGCCGTCGTGAGCAGGCTGACGGCCAGGGCCACGTAGTCAGCCACGCCTCCTCGCCCTCCTCACCAGTACATAAAGCCTTCCGTCCTCCCCCAGCACGACGCCGGGCCCCCTCCAGACCGCCCTAACCCGCCCCCCGGCTGGGGCGGGGGCGGCCGCCGCCTCGGCCGCCTGGGGCGCGGGCCCCGCGAGGCGGGAGGCGAGCTCGGCGCCGAGCGGGTAGAAGAGCGCGGCCGCGACGACCTCCGCCACGAAGAGCCAGAAGAGGAGGGATGCCAGCGCCGCGTCCGGCCGCTCGTAGTGGGCGGGGAGCGCGCGGTGAACGAGCGCGTAGAGGCCGGCCTCGATGAACTCGGCGGCCGCGCTGGAGAGGGCCGCGGAGGCGGCGACGAGGAAGAGCGCGCCGGCGGCCCAGACGAGCGGGAACGCGAGCCTGTGCCCCGCCCTCTCCTCGGTCAGCCCGAGGACGAGGAAGAGCAGGTCTAGGAACGCCCCCGCCAGCGCCAGGGCGATCGAGTACTGGAGGTGCAACGCCCCCACCGGCACCGCGGCGCGGCGGGCCGGAAATAAGTTGCGCCGCCGCCTTTAAGAGGGGGGCGCCCGGAGCCGGGGGCGTGGGCGCTGGCGCTCTGGTCGCGGCCACGGCGGCGCTCTGCCTCCTGCTCGTCCTCCTAGCCTACCTCGCCTGCCTCAAAGTCGCGGAGGCCTCGCTCGCTGCGCTGGCGCGCGCCCACCCGCTCTCCTGGGAGGCAGCCGGCGCGGCGGCGGCGTTCGCGCTGGCTGCGACGCTCATCCTCTCGATCCTCCTCGCCGCGGTCGCGCTCGCCCTGGCGCTCCTCGAGGCCGCGCTCCGCGGCGTCAGGCGGGTTTAGCCGCGGCCTCCTCCATTTTCCTCCTCTCCTCGAGGCAGTGGTAGCAGAGGAGGTAGCCGCTGTAGCCGCGCAGGTAGTCGAGCGAGTACCTCCCGCACCTGCCGCACCGGAAGAGGTAGATGCGGACGCGCCCCTTGAAGCCCTCCTCGGGGCCCGCCCAGCCCCACGGCACGACCATGAAGCGGGCTAGGAGCCTCGCCCACCACGGCAGCCGCTCCGGGGCCGGCTTCGGGTAGGGCGCCACGCGGCGCCCTGGAGCCGCCGCTATATATCCGAAGCGGCCTCGAGCCGCTTCAGCAGCTCGGCCGCGAGCCTGACGGCCAGCGAGCCGAGCAGCGCGGCGAGCAGCGTCTCCAGCACCGCGGCGAGGAACGCTTCGATCTGCGCCACGCCTTGGGCCCCCGCCGGCGCCCGGATAAAGGTTACCTGAGCGAGAGGGCGTCGATCAGCCTCCTCAGGTTGAGGATCAGTGAGTCGGCCTCCTCCGGGCTCCTCGGGGCCCCGACGACGACCACCCTCCTCGCCTCGCCGGTGGGCGACCTGGCTTCGACGACCATCTGGGGGGTCAGCGCGCCCCTCATGGAGGCCTCGAGCGCCTTCCTCGGCTCGGCGCCCCTCTCCAGCGCCGCCCTGAAGAGCGCCTCCTCGAGCGGGAGCGGCGGCCTCCACGGCCTCGCGGCCTCGAGGTGCTGGAGGATGGGGCCGAAGCTGGTGCCAACCTGGAGCTCGACCTCGAAGGTCACGTCGGTGAACAGGTAGCTGTACCGGTTCAGCGCCTCGACCAGCATCTCGCACCAGGGGCAGCCCTCCCTCAGGTAGAGCTTCACCTTCACCATCAGCCCCCGCCGCCCTCCTCCTCGCCCCCGCCGAGCGCCTTCTGGAGCAGCTTCTCAACGTCCTCGGAGAGGGTCGCCAGCTCCCTGGAGGAGAGGTAGGCGCCCCTGGCGGCCGGAGCCCTCCTCTCGGTCGGGGCCAGCTGCGCCGGGGTCAGGTAGAGGGGGCCTCCCAGCGAGACGCCGACCTCCCTGTAGGCGGCGAGCGGCGGCTCCCTGACCCCCACCCCGTCGTCGACGGGCGGGGACAGCCTCACCGGCCTAGCCCTCAGCCTGGCGCCCCCCGGCCTCCCCCTCAGCGCGAGGAGGATGCGGAGCGCGAGCACCTCGTAGAACACGGTTTCACCTCGGGGCGGGCGACAGCCTGTACGTTAGGCCCCTGGGCCCGGCCTCGACCTCGATCAGGCCCTTCCTCAGGAGGCACTGGAGCGCCGCGCTCAGCGCCTCGGCGGAGAAGCCGTTCGCGGAGGCCCAGCTGAGCAGCTCCCACTCGCTCGCCCCCGGCCTCGCCGCGATCTCCCTCAAGACCCTCGCCGCCAGCCCGCCGCACTCGCCGGCCACGTCGGTCGCCGGCAGCGTCAGCGCCGGCGCCGGGGCCGCCTGGGCGGCCAAGGGGCCCTGGTGGAGCATGTCGACGAGGGGGGCGACCTTCGCCAGCTCCCTCGCCGCCTGGGCCAGCCTCTTGTACCTGCGGCCGGCCAGGAACTCGGAGGCGAGCGCCAGCTTCCCCGCCGCCTCGGACAGCGCCTCCACCATCTTCGAGACGAGCGCCGGCTGCACCCTGCCGCCCCACTGGAGGGGCGGGGGCGCGGTGACGCGGTTCGTCAGCTCGGCGAGCACCCTCCTCGCCTCCTCCTCCAGGTACTCCTCGCCCTCGGCCATCCGCTCGGCCAGCTCCGCGAGCCTCAGGGCCAGCCCCGTCGCCGTGTAGAGCGAGAGCTCAGCCACCGCCCCCACCCCCGCCGCCGGCTCCCCCTCCTCCGCCGCCCGCGGGCGGCGGGGCGGCCTCCTCCTCGGCCGCCGCCGGGGCGACGACCTGGGAGACGAGGGCCCTGACGGCGGCTATCGCGCTGGAGGCGGACTCGACGGTGGCGGAGATCTCGTCGATCAGGTCTTGCAGCCTGCCCCTCAGCTCGCGCTCGCTGGTCACGAGCCTGCCGAGCGCCTGGAGCCTGGAGACCGCCGAGGCCAGCTGGGCCTGGCTCCTCTCGACCGCGCCGGCGAGCTCCTGGAGCCTCGCCACCAGCATCTCCATGTTCGCGGTCAGCTCCATCAGCTGGCTCTCGGCGGCGACCGCCCTGTCGGCGGCAGACCTGTAGGCGCTGTAGAGCCGCGCGTACATCCCGGAGAGCCTCGAGTAGCGGAGGTGGAGCTCCGCCAGCTGCCTCCTCAGCTCGCCCGGCGCGAGCTGGGAGGCGCCGGCCGGGTCGACCCTTATCACCAGGTCTCGGCCGGCGTAGACGTCCTCGAGGTTGACGATCGCCCTCTTCGGCGCCGTCACCTCGCCGAACTGCTGGGCGAACACCCTGAACTCCCTGAAGAGGCCCAGCATCTTCGGCACGTCGGGCGGCGCGACGCCGTTCCAGACCACCGGTATCACGGCGACGCAGCCGTCCCGCTCGAGGACTCCGTACACCGCGTAGACGCCCACCTGGATGTCCCAGACCTCCTCCTCGCCCGCCGGCGTCGCCTCGAGCCTCTCCACGTGGCTGAGGTACTGGCCCACCACGCCGATCCCGTCGACGGCGACGGGGAGGCCGAGCAGCCTGTCAGCCGCGCCGGCCGGCTTGACGACCACCTGGGGCCTCGGCACCTGGACTGCCAGCGCCCCGGGCGCCAGCCTCCTGGCGACCCTCCTGGGGTCGAGCCTGAGCTCGAAGCTCACCGCTCCCCACCGCCCGCGAGATCCTCGATCATCGACTCGACCCTCCTGGAGACCGCCTCCACCTGGCTCGCCGCCCTCGTCGCCGCCTCAGCCGCCCTCCTCGCCTCGGCGAGCACCTGCTCCATCATCTTGACCAGCTGCTCGCCGCCCCCGCCCCTCTGCGCCTGCTCGACGAGCTTGCCCTGCCCCTCGGCCAGCGCCTTGAGCGAGGCCTCGAGCGCGCGCAGCCGCTTGTCGAGGGCGTCCACCTGCTTCGCCAGGCGCTCCAGGCCCTCGGTCGCCTGGCCCAGGGCCTTGGCCGCTCCCCCCAGCTCCTCGACCGGCTTCGCCAGCTGCTCCGCCACGGCCCTGGCCACCTGCTCGGCCACGAGCTGGGGCAGCCTCTCCGCCAAGACCCTCAGGCCGTCGGCGACGCCGTCCAGGCGGGAGAGCACGGGCTCCAGGTTCACCTCGCCGCCCGCCCTGGAGCCTGCGACGCTCGCGATCAGGTCTCTCAGAAGCGCGGAGCTGACCTGGGCCGCGATCTCGGCGCCCGCCCTACGCTGGTCGTGCACCGCCTGGGAGAGCTCGTCCACCCTCCTCTCCACGCGGTCGAGCCTCTGCGCGAAGCCGTCGAGCACCTGCCTCAGCTGCGGCTCCAGCTCGCCGAGTATCGCCGCCGCGAGCTGCTCGAGGGCGGTGGCGTCGAGCGCCACCGCCCCCTCCTCCTCCCCGCCGTCCCCCTTTCTCCTCAGGCTAAACACCCGCCACCACCTTCCTCGTCCTCCACACCGCCAAGTCTACCGCCTCGGGCGGCGCGGGCGAGAGCTCGAAGCCCTCCGGCACGTAGAGGACGACCTGCTTCTCCCTCCCCCTCTTGGCCGCCAGGTAGCCGGCGAGCAGCCCCGCGCCCATCCCCAGCGCCCACGCTCCCACCACGTGGTAGACCGTGAACAGCTGCTCCGACACGTCAACGGTTGCGGTCGAGGGGGGAAATAAGTTGCGCCCCCTGCGCGGGCGGCGCGCATAATAGTGCATAACTCCGCGCGCCCGCCAGCTAGGTTGGGTCTCCGGTGGGCGTATGGAGGGCGAGTGGAGTGAATGCAAAGTGCCGGGCGCCCGCGCTCCGCTAGCTCCGCGCGTCTTCTTTCACCGGTAACTTTATCCCCCCTCCCGCACAGTGGCGGCGTGCTTAAGCCGGTGCTGTTGGCGACGATGAAGATCCCCGACTTCGCGCTGCTGGGCTTGAGCCCGGAGGACAAGGTGAGGCTCGAGGGCGATTCCATAGTCGAGCTGTACCGCTTCAAGCCGAAGCGCAGCTACGGCTACTACGGCGGCGTCCTCTACAGGATGCCGACCGGCAACTACGTGAGCGTCATGGCCAAGCCGATGAAGCGGCCCGACGACAAGCTCGACCTCAGGCATTACGGCAGGTGGATGGTGGAGTACATGCAGCTCTTCGACCTGTTCGGCGTGGAGCAGCCGAAGCCGATCGCCGTCTGGGGGACGCTCGCGATCCACCTGATCCCGCCCACCGCCGCGGTGAAGGCGATCGTGATCGACTACGTGTGGACTGTCTCGAAGCTGAAGGACGTCCTGAAGGAGTACGAGCTGGTGAGGAGGGTCTACAACACCGTCTCGAAGATCTACTCGGAGATCCCGGAGCTGAGGGGGAAGCTGGACTTGCTCCTCTCGAGGAGCGAGAGCGCGGCGGAGGCGGTGGAGCGGATCCTGGCCGCGACGGCGGAGATCCTAGGCCGCCTCGAGGAGCAGGGCAAGCTGCTCGGGCTGATCCGGGAGAGCGCCTCCAAGATCGACACGCTGATCGACGTGCTCGCCGACCTCCTCGACTCCGGCGACGTCGAGGGGGCGAGGCGCGTCCTCGCGCAGATGAAGGGCGAGGCGGTGGTGGTGGAGGAGGGCGCCAGGATGCTGGGCGAGGGGCTGCCCGACTTCGCGAGGGACAACCCCTGGCTGAAAGTCCTCAGCGAGAGGAGGTAGCGGGAAGCTTTTTTTATCTCCCCTCCCGGCCACCCTCACCCGATGGCGGAGGAAGAGGAGGGTGTCGGCGCTTGCTCCCCCTACGACTTCGAGGGAGCCTCCGAGGACGAGGCGCTAGCGGTGCGCGACGAGGCTGAGATGACGAGGCTCTGCTACGCCGGCGGCGGGCGCTGGGTCGTCGTACACTACGAGGACGTCGAGCGCGTCTGGCACGGCCCGTCCCCGGAGCGCGCGCTGGCCGCCTACCTGAGGGAGCGGCTGGAGAGAGCCGGGGAGGAGGAGGGCGAGGAGGCGTGCGAGGAGTACCTGGCGCGGGCCAGGGAGGCGAGGGAGGAGGGCGACCTCAGGATGGCCGAGGGGTGGGAGAGAGTGCACCGGGAGTGCTTGCAGTGGGTGGAGGAGCGCAGGAGGGTGGTGCGGCTTCTCAGGAGCGCGACCGAGGGGTTGAGGACGGGCAGGATCAAGCTGAGACTCAAACCGCTACGGAGGTAGCGGAGCCCCCCTGGTCGGCCCCCTAGCCCTCGAGCCAGGGGCCGGCTTCCGCCACCCAGCTGGATGGTGCGAGCGCGCGAGGGGGTACGGCGAAAGCTTTTTCTCCTTCTCTCGATCGCCGCCGCGATGGCGGAGGAGGAGGGTGTCGGCGCCTGCCACATCTTCTCCACCGAGGGGGCTTCCGAGGGAGAGGAGGGTGTAATATACGACCTGGTGGAGATGACGGGGCTCTGCTACGCCGGCGGCGGGCGCTGGGTCGTCGTGCACGGGGAGGTTGCGGATCACGTTTGGCACGGCCCGTCCCCGGAGCGCGCGCTGGCCGCCTACCTGAGGGAGCGGCTGGAGGGAGAGGAGGGCTACCTGGAGTCGCTGCCGGGGAAGTGCGAGGAGTACCTGGTGCTGGCCAAGGAGGCTAGAGGTAGGGGCGACCCCAGGGAGGCTGAGTGGTGGGAGAGGGAGCACCGGAGCTGCCTGCGGGAGCTGGAGGAGCGGAGGGTGAGGGTGCAGCTGCTCAGGAGCGCGGTTGAGGGGTTGAAGACGGGCAGGATCAAGCTGAGACTTAAGCCGTTGCAAGAGTAGCGGGGCCCTGGATCGAGCCCAGCTCCACCGCTTTTCTCTCCAGCTCTTCGGCGGCCGCCGCCCCGCGCTCGGTCAGGTAGACGAGGACGCCCCTCCCCACCCTCGCCGCGCCGACCAGCCGCAGCCCCTCGAGCCGCTCGACGAGGGCGCGGAGCCTGCCGTAGTCGGACTCGATCGCGCTCAGCATAGAGAGCGAGAGGGCTCCCGTCTTCGCCCAGCGGAGGGCTAGGAGAACCGCCGCCTCCTTCCAGCCGAGCTCGACCGCCCGCCCGCCGAGCTCGAGGATCACCGCCGCCGCCCCCTAGCCCTCGAGCCAGGGGCTGGCTTCCGCCATCCGGCTGGACAGCGCGACCCCGCCCCTCTTGAGGCGGTGGGCGAGCCAGATTGAGCCCACCGCGACGCCTGCGCCGAGGAGGCCGGCGGCCAGCGAGGCGGCCAGGGGCGCGAGGCCGGCGAGGGTGGTGAGGAGGGTGCTCAGGAGGATCATCGCGGCGAGGCCGATGAAGATACCGATCGCCGCGCCGCCGCCGCCGACCGCCTCCAAGCCCGCGAGGCGCGCCAGCGCGATGCCGGACGCGAAGAACGCGAGGAGGGCGACCAGGGACTCCAGCGGCCCGAGAGTGTGCACGGCGAGCGCGACCAGGATCATTAGGGCCGTGAGGTAGGCGGCGCCCGCTAAAGCCCGCTTGAACTCCTCCCAGGACACGGGCATCACCGCTAGCGCGCGCCCTCCTTTAAAAGAGTGCCGCCCGCGCCGACCTCCAGGGCGCCGTCGAGGAGCCCGTTGAAGTACCGCCTCCAGCACTCGCTCCTGAGGGTCACCTGGGCGAAGCGCTGGAGGATCCTCGCGTCCTCGGCGAGCCTGTACCTCCGCATCTTCGCCGGAGGCTTGTAGGGGCAGACGACGCAGTTCACCGAGTCGCCGAACGCCTCGTAGAGGAGAACCACCGGCTCGAACTCTGGGTGCCTCCTCAAAGCCTCGAGCTTCTCCCTGTCGGAGAGCCTTAAGGAGAAGAGGGGGTGCCAGGCCCAGAACCTGCCGCCGCCAGCCTCCGCCTCCTCCAGCTCGCTCCTCATGAGCCGGCCGCGCTGCGTGGCGTCGGAGGGCGCCATCCCGTCGATCTCCAGCAGCGGCTTCGGCAGCTCCCGCTCCGCCTCGCGGAACGCGCCGTGCTTGCACTTGACGTAGCACCAGCGGCGGGGCCCCTTCTGGAGGCCCCACTTGGCGGCGCCCTCCTGGAACACGAAGCCGGTGCACCTGTACAGCGGCTCGAACCCGTAGCTCTGCTTATGCCACTCCATCACCGCCGCGGCGGCGTACGCGTTCAGCGGGTGCGTGTTGCCGGCGACCGCGACGTACAGCACGTAGACGCGCGCCTTGACCCTCTCCGCCAGCTCCCTGGCGAAGTCGCGGGTGAGGAGGAGCGCCAAGGCCGAGTCCTTCCCGCCGGAGAAGAGGTAGAGGATCGTGCGGGGCCTCAGCCGCAGCAGCCTCTCCCTGACCGCCTCCCCGACCGGACTGGGATCCCCCACCTCCGGCCACCCGAGCGGTCAGCCGACGGGCTCGACCCTCCTGACGGTCACCGCGCCGCCGAGGGGGGAGAGGCCGAGCCTCTCCCTCGCGCGCTTCGGGATCGTGACGATGCGGGCGGCGGTCTCCGAGCCGCTCGGCTTTATCAGCGGGGCGATGAACGCCTCCACCGCGCCCTCCCGCTCGACCACGACGAACGCGCGCCGCGCGCCCTCGAGCCCGAGCCCCCTCACGAGCTCGGCGGGCAGGGTGAACTGCCCGTTGACCCACACCCTCGCCTCGAGGGGGAGCCGCGCGGTCGGAGGGGCCTCCCGGCGGGCGGCGGCGGGCTCGACGGCGAGCACGGTCAGCCGGCCAGCGGCCCTCGCGGCGAGCTTCGGCGGGAGCGGCATGTAGCGGGCGGTCTCCAGGGTCTCGGGGCCGAGCCACTTGAGGAGCGGCGCCTCGAGCTCCTCGACCTCCCCGCCCGCGGCCACCCTGGCGCGAGCCCTCTCGGCCCCGAGCAGCCCGAGCCGCTCGACGAGCGGGGAGGGCAGGCACAGCCTCCCGTCCGATGTCACGCGCGCCTCTAGGGGGAGCGGCGGCTCGCCGCCCCTCGCCCTCTTCCGGGCCTCGACCTCCGCGAGGAGGGGGGCGGCGGCGTCCAGCGCCGGCGGCTCCGCGGGCCCGACGTACCAGCTGTGCCGCCCGTGGTAGGCGAGGATCCGCGCCGAGCCGCCCATCCGGCTGATCGACGCGCCGGTCGCGGGCTCCCCGCAGCGGGGGCAGTAGAGCAGGATCTGGCGCAGCGCGTCGGGGTCTCTGAGCGCGCGGCCGCCCGTGAGGAGCACCCACCCGCTCTCCGTCTTCACCCACCGGAGCCGCCTCTCCCTGACTCGGGGCTCCCGCTCCAGGAGGCCGAGCTCCATCAGCCGCTCGGCGAGGAGCCTGCGGATCGCCTGGGAGAGGGAGGCGGTTCCGAGCTCCTTGGCCGCCCGCTCGACCGCCTCGAGCACCTCCCTCGGCAGGTAGACCATAACCTCCTCCGACACCTTTCCCACCCAAAATCTGTTGGAGTTAGGAGGGAAAAAACCTATCGCTCGCGTCACCCCGCCCTCCGCTCCCGCTTCAGCTTGAGGTACAGCAGCCTCCCCTCCTCCGCGCCGAACGGCACGAGATCCGCGCCGCACGCCGGGCACTTGCCCGGGTGGTCGTACATGCTCAGGCACTGTGGGCAGAACGCCCACTTGTGCTTCCTGGGTCGAGCGCTCGCCTCGGCTCCCGCCGAGGGGGGCGGGCTCCCGGCCGCTGGCTTGGGAGGCCGGTAGCGTGCGCGCGCCGGTTTCGTGGTGACCGCTTTCAGGAAGCCGGCCAGCTCGACCGCCCTCCTCAGGGCCTCGACGGCCACGCCCAGCTCGCCGATGTACTGGGTCAGCTGCGGGTGCCTGAGCTTCATCTCGTCGTGCACCCTTCCCACCCTCACCTTCGCCTGGAGCAGCAGCGTGGCCAGCTCATCCCACGAGCTGGATAGGGCGGGCTTCAGCTCGCCCCTCTTCCGCATCCGGTAGATCCTCGACTTGACGGTCGCGAC
>OFEJ01000171.1_pt1 | contig 20852 bp, 31 predicted proteins | sample 1521051 | NCBI WGS metagenome assembly OFEJ01 (sample SAMN06268701, study PRJEB24108) | sediment metagenome | isolation source: Joseph's Coat, Yellowstone National Park, Wyoming, USA | place: USA:Joseph's Coat, Yellowstone National Park, Wyoming, USA | reverse complement strand
AAGAACCCAGACGAGTTCCGGAAGAGAGTCAAGATCCTAAGACTGGCGAGGGACTACTTCTCTAGATTCATGGCGATCACGCCGACCTCGCTAGTGCACCAACAGCTCGTCAGCTTTTACGGCGGCACCAACGGTGTGACGAGGATGACGAGCGAGAAGCAGTTGCCCGACATCCTCCCCAGCGAGCTCGCGGTCGCACAGCTGGGAGACGTCGGCCGAGCGCTCCTCGCCGTGAAGATCGCTCAAAAGCAACTCATGACGTACCAGAGGGCCGCCGCCATCAAGCCAGTAATCTTCGTTGACAAGAGCGGTAGTATGGCTGGGAACTTCCCATATAACGATGTCCCGAAGATCTCCGTTGCCGCTGGCTTCGCCTTAGCCTTGCATCGCAAGCTCAACGCCGACGTCTACCTCTTCGACACGGAGTGCGAGCCCGTCTCTCCGGCGAAGGTCGTTGAGACCCTGCTGAAGATCGCGGCCGACGGCGGGACAGACATCGATCCAGTCCTCGAGGAGATAATGCGCCTCGGCAAGAAAGAGTACACCTATATCATCGTCAGCGACGGAATAACCGAGGCCTCCGAGAGCGTCCTGAGGAAGTTCGAGGCCTCAGGGCTCGCGAAGCGAACCAAACTGATCGCCGTACCACCGTGCTCTACGAGGTTCAACTGGACGAACCTTCTCATGGCCTACAAGAACATCAAGTACGTCAGCGACGACATCACTAGCGTGGCAAGCTTCAAGAAGGCCGCCGTGAGCGCGATAACCTCCTGATTCTTCTGATTTTTCCCTCGGGGTGGGAACATGTCCAACCCCAAACCCGAATCCAGATCCGAATCCAAACCCAAACTCAAGAAGAGGAGGGAGGTGATGGAGGTGCTGAGAAGGGCTGGCTTCCGCCCTCACAGATACGCGCCCTCTAAGGATTTTCCGTTCGAGGAGGTTTTTGGTAGCAGGTACTACGTCATCAAAGGCCGCGAGGTCTCGGTATTAGTGAGCTACCGCTTCGACAACGAGAAGAATAAGGAGGTCTGTAAGGTGATGGTTCCGGGCATGGACATACACAAGGTCATCGAAGACGTCACCCCCGAGGCCATTCTAAAGACCATCAAGGACGTGAAGAGGGAGGTCGCCAAGACCTTTGCCAGAATCGATGCCGTGGCTAAGGCCGAGCCCCTCGGTAAGGAGTTCGCCGTCAGCAAATACGAGGACGAGGTCTCGCTGGTCGCCGAAGCCGTTGACAGCGAAGGGTGTGTGGGCAAGCTGAGGCTCACAGTAAATCCGTTGATCTCCCTTATGGAGATCAAGCTCCCCACGCATGACCTCCCGACCGCCTTAAGGGTAATGAGGAAGGTAGTGAAGGTAGTGAAGTCTGCTGGCTACCAAGTGAAGAAACCGTGGTAACAATCCCCTCCCCCTCTTTCTTTACCTCGGGGTGGTGACCTTGACCAAGATTGAAATCATAAAGAAGAGGGCCGAGGAGAGGAAGAAGGCCGTAGAGGGCCTCGTAGAGGAGGCCTTGAAGGAGGGCTGGGCGAGCAACCGCGACCAAGCGTACCTCTTCGTGCCGAAGAGCCTGACCAAGAACGTCGTCCTCGACGTCATCGAGGTCGGTAACGTCGCGGTGATCCTCCGCGGCGACGACCGCTTCGACGAGGGCTTCGTGAAGAAGATCGAGCTGAGGCTCAAAGTGCCCGTGCCCCTCTCGGAGTTCAGGAGGTGGGCCGAGGAGGGCATCCACAAGGCCATACAGGTCGCTCTCTGCGCGAACAGAGCGGCCTCTCCTCCGAAGACGAAGGAGGAGGAAGAGGAGTACATCAGGTTCAGGGAGAAGCTGGCGGTACTCAAGCACGAGCTCGGCCTCCTAGGTGATCGTCCATGAGGCTGAAGTTCTTGAGCGTGCGCTTGGAGGGCGCAATGCTCCTCGCCATGATCGACCGAGTCCGAGGCCGAAGGTACAGGGTCTACTGTAGCTTCTGTTCGAAGTTCTTGGATAGGGAGTTGCCTTACAAGAAGGCCGTGAGCTTCGCTCGTGAACACCTCGAAGGCCACGGCATCTCCGAGACCCTGCTAGCAGAGGTCACGGCTAGGACGCTGAAGAATGAGTGGGTCGAGTGCGCCGCGCTGTTCTCAATACCACTCCACCTCGCCGAGAAGGTGGCAAGGCTCGAGGGCGAGATCTCAGGCCAAGAGCTCACAATCAAAGAGCTCGTAAAGGAAAACGCCGAGCTCTTCAAGAAGGCCGTCCTCTCCATGTAGTTCTCCACATCTTCTTTGCCTTCGGGGTGGGATTATGGCCAAGAAGAGGGTCGTGAAGAAGCTCTTCAAATTGAAGAGCAAGGACGAGGTGGAGGAGTTCCTGAAGAGTCAGGGGTTCGAAGTGAGGGTCGAGAGGGAGGAAGAGGAAGTGGACGAGGGGATCGTGGGGGTCTTCGAGAAGCTCACGGCCTTCAAGTGGTGCGACGGTTACATGATCGAGGTCGATTACGAAACCTATCCTAGCGAGGAAGGCGAGTGCGAGGAGGTCTGCACCGTCAACGCCCAAAGAAACAGCTACACCCTCGCCAGTAGAGGAGCCAACCCGAACCCCCAAGACCTTTTGGAGGCCATCACGGAGGTCTCGAAGGAAGCTGATGCCAAGGTCAAGGAGTGGCTCAAGAGCGTTTCGACCTTCAGGAAGGGCCTCGAGGAGATGGGCTTCAAGCCGTGGATATCGATGGAGGATCGTGTGGAGGCAAGCGCGGATGTTAAAGAGGGGGGTAGGAACCACGGCTACATTAGAATGATCGCAGATAATGATGGAGTCACGATCCACGTCCAGCTATGGAAGCTGAATCCAGCGATGGGCTTGGAGGTCGCGAAGAAAGTCGTTGAGGCACTAAAGAACGCCTGCCTAGAGGTCGTCCAACTTCAACCATGATTCCTTCTTTGCCTTCGGGGTGGGAACATGTCTAAGACCGTCTCGGCCTTTCGGCTAAAGCATGGGAAGGAGGTGGCTAGGGCCCTCAAAGAGAAGGGCTTCTACGTGCGGAGGGTCAGGCCTAGGCCCTCCATCCGACTGTTCGAGGAGATCGTGGCCGACAAGCTCGTGAACGTACGCGGTCGCGACGTCGTGATCTGGGTCGAGTACCGCTTTGACGACTCCAAGACCAAGGAGGTCTGCGACGTCTACGCGTCCAGCACCGGAATAGTCAAGCGGCTCGAGGGCGAGGTCACCCCCGAGGCCGTCCTGAAGGCCGTCAGGGACGTGAGGAGGGCCGTCTCCAAGGCCTTGGCTAGGGTGGACGCGATAGCCGAGGCCAACCCCCTCGAGGCGGAGGGGCTCGCGGCGTCCACGCGCAACGACCAGTACTTCGTCCGCCTCGGAGCCCAAGTCCTCGGCAAGGAGAAGGATCACGCCGGCGTCCTAGAGCTCGCCATCGACACGAAGAGCGCCTACATAACCTTCTACCTGACCATCCCCGTGCGGGAGCGCAGGAAGGCCCTGAACATCACGAGGAAGATCGCGAGGGCGGTGAAGAGGGCGGGCTTCCAGCTGAGGCCGTAACGACCTCGCTCTCTTCTTCTTTACCTCGGGGTGTCCGAAATGAGGGGGAAGCTCGGAAGGTTCGCGAGGGCCTTGATGGTCGAGCACCACTACGTCCCCATGGCTCCTCTGAAGTACGTGCAAGCCACGCTGAGGGAAGTCGCCGAGAGCGACGACCCCGTGGGCGAGCTGAGGAGGCTCGCCGTGGAGGCTTGGAGATCGAACGAACAGCTCCTCAAGGAGTTCTTTGTCTTAGGGCCCCGTCGTCTCAGGGCCGTCCCCCGCGTCATCCTCGACCGCCTGCTCGCAACCGGCTTCCTCAGGTTCGAGGGCCTCATGTGGGATCTTGTGTGGGAGGATCCGACCGTTGGCCTGACCGCGCAGTCGCGGACGCTCCTCTTCGCATTCCTCTTCGCGCAAGATCACGACCGCGAGGACGTGGAGAAGGCGTTGCCCGAGGTCTTGGACGTCTGCTTCGAGGTGAGGAGGGGCATTACTAGGCTCTTCATTATAGAGGGCGTGAGGTGTCCGCACGAAGTCAAGGATCAGGCCATGTACGAGGCTCGCAAGCTCTTCGAGGCGAAGCTCGTGGAGCGCCCGAGGATCCTCAGGGCGGTCATGAGGGCATTTGACATGAGTGGAGGGGCGGTGTTCGGCGATGTCGTGAGCACGAGGGCCTCGCTCCACTATAACAAGGTCATGCCTTTGAACTTTGTGGAGGCAATAACCCTCCTGAAGTTTTGAGATCCGCCGTTCTGGAACATGCGCACAGCTGTGAGCACCTTAAACGCTAAGCGCACCTTCTTTACCTTCGGGGTAGGAGGTGATGTGAAGTGAAGAGATGTCCGAAGTGCGGTAGAGAGCTCAGATATGTCCTTGCCTGCGAGGTTGTGAATGGCAAAGAAATATGTCAAGAATGGTCGGTGGAAGGGGAATTCGATGTCTACGATTTGAGAGAGCTCGGGCCTAATGGAGAGTTTGTACCATTTCGACCGAGGCGGCCGGAGGTCAGGGCCATGAAGTTCTACTGCGCGGAGTGCGAGGCATGGCTTGCGACGGTAAAGTACCGATAAACCGTTTCTTTACCCGGGGTGGTGGCCGTGAAGGTGACCGAAGAGTCGATTAGGGCTAAGGAGGAGCGCGTGAACGGCCTGCTGAAGAGGATAAAGTTGAAGGCGTTCATCAGGCTGGGCGTCAGGCAGACCGTGGACATCAAGGTCCTCGACGAGAAGGGGTGGATCGTCGGCGACTTGGCGACAGGGCTCACGCCGAGGAAGGCCCTCGACATCCTCGACGCAATAGAGCTCGTCCTGCGCTACGAAAAGGGCGAGCTCCCCTAGAGATCCCCTAGGGGGTGTGGTTCTTGAGCCTGAGCCCCGGCGAGAGCGCGTTGCTCCAAGTCGTCTCGAGGCTCAAGCTGAAGGTCAGGGCGCCCCCGAACGCCTCCTTCGCCAGAGTACTACCGCAGATCGTGAAGGAGGACGAGGGGCTGAGGAAGAAGGTCCTAGCGGCCCTCGAGCTGAAGAAGGTCTACGCCGCCCACATCCTCGAGCACTACAGCGAGAAGTTGAGGAGGGGCGGCCTCTCCCCATCGGCGAGGGCTTGGTGCGAGTACAGGGTCGAGGCGGCGAGGGCGGAGCTCAGGGCGATAGACGAGGCCTTGAAGCTGATCTCCTAGATTTCCTCTCTTTTTTACCTCGGGGTGATGGTCGTGAAATCGGATGGGGAAGATGAAATGAATGAAGTGGAGGAGGGGATGAGGAAGTTCTACGAGGCCTACGCCTTCACCAGAAAATTGATCGAGGAGACCGAGCGAAAGCCGATATGGATCGTCCTGCGAGAAGCAAAAGATCTCCCCCACTACATCAAGGAGTCGCTTGCCCACCAGCTCGTTGACATGATATTCAGCGAGCTCGGCCTGTCCTTCGCCCAAGTCCTTGGGATATGCGAGAACATCAAGTTCATCCGCTTCGCCGCCGTGCAGAGGTTCATGAGGAGGCACAGGAGGGAGCTGATGGAGTACTTGGCGGAGAGGGAAGTAGAGGAAGGGGAGGAGGGGTCGGAATGACGGTCTCCTTGGAGAAGGTCTACGAGACGCCCGTCAAGGACTCTAGAACCGTGATCCTGTGGGTCTCGAGGCACAGGCCCCTCAAGGCGCAGATAGACGAGCTCGAGAGGAGGCTGGGGCCCATCGTCGTCTACCAGCTCTCGGGAGTGATACCCTCGGCGGAGTTCGTGGCCGAGCGCGCCGAGGGGCTGGGCGCCAAGTACGTGGTCCCCGTCCTCCCGCTCTCCTTCACGGCTAGGCTCGTGGAATTGGCCAAGGCGAAGGGCTTCGAGGTTCTAATTGCGAGGATGAGGAGCGTGGCGGTCGTGAAGGACTTGAGCGAGGCGGAGAGGGTCGTGGGGGAGAGGCCGGACAGGAGGACCGTAGCCGCCCACGCGAACGGGACCGCAAGGGTCTTCGAATTCGAGCGCTTCGAGAGGCTTTTGAGGGTGGAGCTCGTGACCGAGCCGTTTTAATGCGACAGTTTTAATGCGACATGCTCACAGCTGTGAGTCACCATGCCCCATTTTTTTACACGGGGTCGCGAGTGAGGAGCAAAAAAGAGGGATGTTTGTCGTCTGCGCTGTCTGGGCTAAGGCGAGCCTACGAGCTCACTCGAGCTCTTCTCTGAGCTCTTCCTCTTCTTTGCGGAGCTCCTCGACGACTTCCTCTATCCTCTTTCTGACGTGGGAGTCGAACTTCTTGTAGTACTTCTCGGGCATCTTCTTGAGGAGCTCGAGATCCCTCCGGGTTATCTGGCTGGCGGACCAGTCGGCAAACATGTCCGCAAGCTCGTAGAGGCCCATGTCCATGTGGGCTGAGTAGCACTCCAAGAGGGTGTCGCCGCTCACTCGATGGCACCAGTAGTCGAGCGCGCTAAGAACCTTGCCGACGATGTCCCAGCCGAAGCTCTCCCAATCGAACCTCCCTCTTCTCTCTCTTCGAACCTCCCTTCTTCCCCATTCTTCGGCCACGAAGACCACCACTAAATACCCGTCCTCGGTCGTTAAAAAGCTTGCCTTGCGAGCGAGCGATCCTCGTGGACTCGTCGTTCGTCGTGCGCACAGCTGTGCGACGACGTTGAGGAATGGTTTAAATTGATGGGAAGAGGTAGGATAAATGAAGGGCGGGGTGAACGAGATGACTAGGTACGCGCACAGGATCGTGGAGGAGATCTACAGGCGCGGCGTGGTCCCCACACCCGCCAAGGCCCTCGTCGAGCTCCTCCGCTTCGAGTACGGGCTGGAGAAGAAGAAGGCCTCTAGGCTCCTCGCGAACGTGCTGAGGGAGCTCGTGAAGAAGGGGCTCGTGGAGAGGGTGGGGAGGGGCTACTACCGAGCTCCGCCCTCGCTCCTCCCGCTACCGCTACCGCCCCCGCCTTCGTCCACGCCGTCGAGGGTCGAGCCGAGGGTCGAAGCGGGGGCCCCGGGGGTGGAGGCCTTGCGCGAGCCGAGGATACCGAGGATAATCTGCCTGCGCCGGAAGGACTCCGAGTACCCCTTCGTGACGTGCAACGACCCCGAGGGCGTGGTCAAGCACCTGATGGAGAAGTTCAAGGTAGAGGACCTCTTGGCGAAGTTCGTGCTCTGCGCCTACGTGGATTGGCTGAGCGGGCTGTACCGCCTCTACCCCTCGAGGACCCTCTTCGGCATCCTCGACTACCACAGAGACATCATCGAGGAGCTGAGGAAGATGACCGTCTTCGTGGAGAGCGTAGAGGAGCTCGAGCGCCTCCTCGGAAAGAAGGAAGTCCCCCAGAGCGCATCGACGTCGGCACCGTCTGCGGAGGCGACGGCGACATCGACGCCGTCGGAGGCACCTCCTGAGCGCGCGGAGCGCGCGGGCACCGCGGGCTCATGATGCTCACAGCTGTGCGCACCTTCGCATACACGAAGTCCCCTGCTTTCTTTGCCCTCGGGGTGGTGGCGTGTGACGTATGCGGTCCTGATCTACGTCTACTTCTGTGAGAACTGCAGGAGGTGGAGGTACGTGGTCAACAACAAGGGGCACAGGTGCGGGAGGAAGGGCGGGTGGAAGATCGTGTGCCACGACTGCGGCCACCTGATGGACTACAGGGGGAAGGTGAGGGTCGTCCTCCCCTACGAGGACTACGTGGCCCTCGTGGAGAAGAGGGTTCTGGAGAAGGCGCCGGTGCCCCTCCCCCACGCCCTCGGAGGGGGCTTCAGGAGCTGGCGCGCGATACACGACGCCCTCAGCAAGGAGGACGCGATAATGGAGGTGTCGTGATTGGCCGACCTCGTCGCGGAGGCCTTCAAAGTCAAGTCCGTGCCCGGCCTAGGAGACGTGTTCGAGTGCAAGCTGTGCGGCTGTCTCTCCGTCTCGGCCAACGACGCGCAAAGGCACATCACTTTATACCACAAGGTGACGACGAGCCTGCGACTTCAACAACTCCTAGAGGGGGCCGTCAAGGTTGAAAAGAGGGAAGGGGGAGGGGGGCGAGGCAAGTGAGGGAGGGACCCTCACGACCACAGCAAAAACAATACAAGCTCACCTTTCGCCAGAGGGTCGCGCTGAGGTTGAGGGGCTACTGCTTCTTGAGGTGGGAGAAGAGGCCCGGTTGGAGGGACTACCTGCCGATATACCTCGTGAGGTGCCCGGACTGCAAGAGGCTCTTCGAGGACTACCCGCACGGGTATTCCGGCTACTTCAACTGCCCTTACTGCCGCGAGCAGAGGAGGGGTGGAAGTTGAAGTTCATGATTCGCACAGCTGTGCGCAAGGCCACCCTCGCCATCGCCGACGCGACGCGCCCCCTCCTCGCCTTCCTCAGATCCGACGCGGTGGGGCTGGTCGCCTGCTCCCTCGTGGCCCTCGCCGACATGCTCACGACGTACGCCCTCCTCTCGTCGAGGGCCGGTTTCGAGCGCGGTGTCGTGGTCGGGCTCCTGATCTCGGCGCTCGGCCTCCAGTCCCTAGCCCTCTACGCCCCCGTGGAGGCCCTGCTCATGTACTCGATCCTTCGAGTGATAGGGAGGCTGAGGGTCAGGCTGGGGCTGAGGAGGAGGTGCGAGTACGCCTTCCTAGCAATCGTCGCCGTCGCGCCGGTCAACAACTTGATCGTCCTGCTCCTCGGTGTTGACCTGCCCTCTCTCCTCTCCTTTTTCTTCTCCGGGGTCTGAATGCAGGGAACGAGAGGTCCTGCCTCGTCCGTTCGCGGCGGCGGGCCCTCCCCGAAGCCCTTTACCTTTTTTGTCTGCGCTATATGCTGAATATTGCAGTGTTGCACAAGTTCTTTCAGAAGAAGTAGGCGAAGACGGCTATTATCATGTACGCTAGGAGGGCTGTGAAGAGGGAGACGAGCATGAGGGCCGCCGGGCTCTCCACGTCCAAGAACCTAGCGACCACGGGGAGGGAGTGGGCTATCACGACCCTCATGAGCATCGCGACCGTGTACGCGAGTGTGTAGGTCAGGAGGTCTAGGGAGCCGGAGAGGGCGGCGAAGACCACGAAGCCGGTCGCGTACCCGGAGATCACGGCGGCGAGGCTCCTCTCGAGCCTCCCGAGGCCCGTCGTCGGCCTCGCGGGCCCCCCTCCCCTGCGCCTGACAAAGATGAACTCCCGAGGCCCCCTCTCGTAGTAGTAGGAGAGGGCGTAGGTGACGGGGAGGGTTATGGTGGAGAGGAGGGCTATCGTGGAGAGCTCGGAGAGGCCCGTTATCCTCACGAGGAGGGCGAGGATCATTATCGAGAGGAAGAGGTAGAGGTTGGCCTGCTCCGAGAAGGCGAGGTCGTCCGCCAGACTGGCGAGGCGCCCGGCCCTGCTCGGGGAGCTCACGACGCCACCTCCAGCTCCGAGGCTCGGGTCTGGGTCCAGACGCGAAGAGGGCGGAGAAAAAAGGAGGGGAGGATTGGGGGCCCGCTACTTGACCTTCCCGAGCGCGGACTTGAGGGTGGTGACCGCCTCGGTGACGCACCTCTTGAACTCGTCGGCCGTCTTCGAGAGCTTCGCGCACCTCTCCAAGAGGGGCTCGAAGAGCTTGCTCAGCTCCTCGTCCCCTATGGTGTACTCGCTCAGCTCCTTCATCAGCTTGTCCACGAAGTCCTTGTCGCCCTTGTCCGGCAACGTAGCTCACCCGCTCACCAGTCCTCTCTGTCCGACCTCCTCACGAACTCCTTGCGCCTGACGAACCAAGTCTGAGCTTGAGAGCTCTGGCCCGAGTGGTCGATCGTGTGCTTGTGCTTCACGAAGCGCCTAGTCGCGTCCCTGTAGGCCTCGATCGCGTGCTTCGCGGCCTTGGGCGCGGCGACCACTATGACGCAGGCGACCGCTATCACCGATATCATCGCTATGAGAGCCCAAGTCGGCAGGACTTGGAAGACCAGCACCTTGGAGTACTGGGCGCTGACGGTCGTGTCGGCGGTCACGGTTATCTTGAGCGTGCTGTTGGTCGTCTCGATCGTGTCGTACTTCACCTTCTCGAGCTTCCAAGCGTACGGGAAGCCCCACACGGTCGCCGGGAACTCCAGCACCACGACCGTGCCGGGGTCCGTGTAGACCGTGGCGTTGGCCTTGAGCGGTATCTTCACGGAGGCCAGCTCGTCCCTAGCGATGTTGAACTCGACCGCGAACGGGGCGCCGACGGCCACCTTCTTCATGGTGGTGGCGTTCACGGTGGCGCTCACGGTTGTGCCGGTCACGTTGATTACCGAGAGTATGTAGTAGCCGCTACCGACGGCCAGCACGTCGTGGAGGCCCGTGGCGCTCACGGTGGCGCTCGCCTCGCCGGAGGCGTCGGTGGTGGCGTTGTACTTCTTGCCCGCGGAGTCGTAGAGGTAGACGGGGGCGTTGGCCAGAGCCGTATTGTCCGGAGCGATGATCGTGAGGGTCACCGTCGGGTCTGGGGCCTGCGCGAACGCGAAGCCCGCGGGCGCCAGCAACAGTACTGCCAGCACCAATACCGCTAACATGCCCTTCTTCATATCCTTGCCCACCTACGTTAGAGAGAAAGCGAGCCAAAAGAGATAAACTTTACTATGGGCGTGCACGCTCCAAGCCCGTGGAACTCCTTGGCGCCCATTTTTCGCTCGCATCATGCGCACAGCTGTGCGCACGGTCGCTGTATTCGTTGTCGCCGTGCTCGCTCAGCGGGGGGAAAGAGGGATGCCCCAGCCGGTTATGAAGTCCTTGTAGAAGACGTTCACCCTCCTCCCGTTCGTGATCATCCAGTTCACGAAGTCCTGAAGGGTCGGGCTCCTCCCGCAACAGCGCTCGTAGTACTCTATGAAGTTGGCCGCCACGCCCGCGACGCAGGGGGTGCTCATGCTCGTCCCGCTCATGGGTATGTAGCGGTCCCCGAGGTCGCCTAAGGTGGGGACCTGCGGGAGCTGGGCGTAGGCGCTCTTGGGGGCGACCGTCATGACCCCGGCCCCGACGAAGTCCGGCTTCATCCTCCCATCGACCGTGGGGCCCAGACTGCTGAAGGGGGCGAGCCTGTCGCGGTAGGCGTCCCAAGCCCCGACGGTCACCGCCTTCCTCGAGACGCCGGGGACGGCTATCGTGTTCGGGGCGTTGCCAGCGTTGCCAGCCGCCACGAAGACCCACACCCCCTCGTCCACTATCGAGTCCACGGCTAGGGAGAGGGGGTCCGAGCCGTCGCTCGCGAAGTAGGCCCCCCAAGAGAGGGAGAGTATCCTTATCCCGAGGGGTCGGGCGTTGTCGTGCACCCACTCCAGAGCCGTGAGGCAGAGGTCTATCGAGGAGGAGCCCGTCTTGTCGAAGGCCTTGACGATCACCAAGCTGGCGCCCGGCGCTATGCCCCTGTACTTCCCGTTGGAGGCCCAGCCCCTCCCCGCGACTATCCCCGCCACGTGGGTTCCGTGCCCGTTGGCGTCCAAGAAGGCCGGCTCCCCGTACTCGCCCCAGTACCTCTTGTCGAAGGCGAGGAGGGAGCTGACGGAGCCGTTCTTGGAGAAGTCCCAGATCACGTAGGGCTGGGAGCCCTTCTTGTACAGGACGCTCACGAGGAGCTTGACCACGCTGTTGTTCCTCTCGTCGAAGAAGTCCGGGTGGGTGTAGTCTATGCCCGTGTCCACTATCGCGACCACGACCCCCCTCCCCGTCCAAGCCCCCACGGCCTCGTGGAACTCGTTGTCAACGTCCCTGCTCAGGTCGTAGCCCGAGGCCGAGTAGCTCACGACGGCCGGCCTCAGCTTCTTCTCCGCGTAGACGCTCCTCACGCCCGGGGTGTTCAGGAGGGCCTCGACCTCCCCCGTCGAGCGGACGACGGCCTTGTAGACGTAGAGGCTCCCGAAGCGCCAGACCTTCTCGGCCCCGATGGGGAGGGGGGCCTCGCTCGACACGTACACCTCCGCCGAGCCCCTCTCGGAGAGGAGGGAGTAGACGTCCGGATCGACCCTCACGGAGACGTAGGGCTTCACGACGACGAAGGCCCCGAGGGCGGCCAGCGCGAAGACCACCACTATCGCGACGACCAAGGGCAACGAGACGGCGTGGGCCAGCCTCCTGACCCTGTGCTCCAAAGTGCTGTAACTGTGACCACCGTAAGAGCCCCACCCGCGCCGCTCCTCGTCCTTCCTCCTCACGAACCTCTTTCTCTCCACGAACGGCAACTCCTCAGCCCCCCTTCCTCCTCACGAAGAGGAAGCCGCCGCTCCTGTCGTCGCTCTTGCGCCTCACGAAGGCGAAGCCCTCAGGGGGGAGCGCGGAGTGGGCGTGGACGGCCGGGCTCGGGGCGGAGGGGGAGGGCAGGGGTGGAGGGGGTGGGGGCGCCGCGACCTTTGGAGCTCGCGCCCACTCTATGACGTCCTCCACGGAGGACCACATGATCATTATGGAGAGGAAGAGGAGGCCCCTGAAGAGCCAAGTCGAGAAGTACGCGTAGTACGAGACGGAGAGCATGAACATGGCGAGCCCGACCATGAACATGACGCCCTCGAAGACCAGATCTAGGGGCATGAGGGCTCTGGGCATCAGCCTCCTGCCGTAGACGTAGTAGTAGACGTCCTCCAGCTGGTCGAACGAGGCGGCGAGGAAGAGGAGGGCGAGCCAAGGGTTGGCCTCGAAGGTCGTGATCGCGAGCAGTAGGCAGAGCACGAACGCGAAGCTGTTGATCACTACCCTGAGGATCCTGTACACATCGACCACCGAAAGAAAAAGGAGGGGTTGAAGTAAAAAGCGCTTCGCCCGCCCTCAGCTCACCGCACGCCACCGCGCGGTCCGCGCGGTTCGCACAGCTGTGCGCATGGTGGAGGGCGCCCCTCAGGGGCCTCTCAGTAGCGCCTCTTGGTCGTGATGTGGTAGAGGGCCACCGCCAAGCCGACCAGAGCCATGATGAAGAGCGTGTAGAGGAAGGCGGTCGTGAGCTCCAGCTCGAGCACCGAGAGGCCAGCGCCGGCCACGGCCAGCGGTATCGCTCCCTTCTGCGCCAAGCCGTAGAAGACCAGCACCAAGCCCAAGACGAAGACGTACCAGAGCGGCTTCGCGCTGGGCGACATCACCCCGGCCTTGACGAGGTAGTTGCCTATGAAGACCAGCAGTATCGTCAGCGTCAGCGCGACCCCTACGAGCATGGGACTGAAGAGCCCCGAGGCCGCGGCGGCTATGGCCCCTAGGACGGCGAACGCGAAGATAAGCGCGATCAGCGCCTCCCTAGCCCCTATCTCCAGACCCCTCGCCCTCTCCGCCATCCTCACCACCTTCTCGCCGGACTCAGGCCTCGATCATATGAGGGCGGGCACGACTAAAAACCTTTGCGTTCTCGCTCGGAAGCTCGCAACGAAGACCTTCAAAACTCTCGCGGGATACTGCAATAATCAGTTTATAGCACAGACTAGTGAGGGCGCGATCAATCCCTCCTCCTCTTCACGAAGAGCAGTTCACCGAGCTCTTCCTCCTCGCGGAGGGACCTGAGGGAGCGCCTCGGCCTCACGAACATGAAGGTCTCGAACTCTATCTCCTCGGCCCCCTCTCTCTCCCCCCTCTCCTCCCCCTCGCCCTCGCTCTCACCCCCGCCCCTCTTGCCCCTCCTGATCCTCAGCCCCCCGCCCGCCACGGTCCTCGGCCTCACGAACTCGCTCTTCCTCCAAGGGGGCGGGAGCTCCCTCAGGTAGGCGGAGAGGGTCACCAAGGCGTTGTGGAGGGAGTGGTAGATGAAGGCGACGACGCCCGTGAGCGGCGGGGAGGCCAGCCAGACCATGGAGTAGAAGGCCGCGCAGGACGCGTAGTAGGACGAGCAGGTGAGGAGGAAGAGGGCCTTCTTCCTCGGGGGGAGGTGCTCGACGAGCTTGACCTGCCAGACCGGGTGGAGGACGATCCAGACGACCGAGCCAACGACGAGGCCGGGGAGGCCCATGATGAGGAGGGGCACGCCCCTGAAGAAGACCTCCTCGAAGAAGGGGTAGTAGAGCACGTCGATGGCGACCCTCGTGAAGAGGCCCTCCTCGTCGATCTGGTGGGCGTAGCGGCGGTAGCGAGCGCGACCACCACGACCACCACCGCGATCACCGCGACGACCATTTCCACCATTCCCACAGCTGTGGGCAAGGTGCGAGCTCCCCGCGCTCCTCACGACGCGACCGTACAGCTCCGGCGCGATCCCCAAGGCCCTCTCGACCAAGTTCCTGATTATCGCCGGGACCAAGACGAGGCCGAGGTAGCCGGGCAGGAAGTAGACGAGGTAGTAGAGCACCGCGTAGAGGGTGCTGGCGAAGTCGGCGGCGAGGTTCACGAAGGATCCCTCTGACATAATGCGAGCGGTGAAAATTTAAGACTTCCTAGGAGGCGTTTCCCCACTAACGGTACTTAACGGTATCTGTAAATACTTGTAAGACCGTTAGCGGAGTTGCACCTCCGTGCGGGGTCACCAGCATCACCCGCACGTCATGAGCGCCGGTCGAGGCCAACGCCACGGGCCTCCCATCTGAGGATAGATACCTCAGCCCGATGTTTATCGCCCCAGCCACGTCCCTCTCGACGACCCTACCACAAACTCTCGCCACCCTCAAAGTCGTCTTCACGACCCTCACCCTCTTGAGCCCCCTCACCGCATTGCGGATCACCAAGGGCTCGTAGTCCTTAATGAGAGTGCCCGTGAATGGGTCTCTAGAAGAGGTTCCACTCTCAGAGACCTTCTCAACGCGTATCGGCTTCTCGTCGAGTAGCTTTATTAACGTCGAGACACTCCACTGGTGGATTCTATGTCGCAACTTATTGTTAGCGTTCTCCTCCATCCTCTCCTTCGCCTTTCTATTAATATTGCCAACCACCACGACTGCCCTGTTCTCTATGGCTAGTCGCTCTACGAGCTTCGCTGTCTTCCTCAATACGTCGAGCTTCCTCTCACCCTCCCTCAACTTCTTCAACTTCTTCCTGACCTCCCTAGTCTTCGTCGAGTTGCCCCTCGTGATGCGCTTCCTCCTCTCAGCGTAGGCTACGACGATTCTCCCGAGGCCCGTCTCCACTCTATAGACCTCGCTCAAAACGCCATAATTGAACACGGCTATCGTGGCGTTGTTCTCGTTAACGTCTACGGCGACGATGTTCTGAGGCTCGTAGGCGACTTCGAAGACCTTTGTGAAGGTCAGGTAGGCGATGATCCTCCTCCCAGCGGTCCTCAGCCCCAGCTCGCTAGCAAGCCTCCAACCACCGTAGACGTACTTGCGCAATAGCTTGTAGCTCTTGTAATGTAGTTGGACCCAGCCTTCGTGAGTCCTCAACTTTACGACTCCGTTCTCCAACCTCCAGTCCTGAGAGTCCGAGTATGTTATGGTTACCCTCCTGACCTCTGGCCTTTCAGTGTACGCCCTCCCCCTCTTCTTGAGCTCTCTGAAGGACTTGGCCCTCCTAACGGCGTCCCTATAGGCGCCCTTGACCACCCTCGTGGGAAGCCAAGGGAAGCGTTCTCTAAATCTCTCGTAGAAGACCTTGTGTAGAGTGCTCTGTGAAGCGCCGTGTTTTAAAGCGTACTCGACCATCTCTTCAAGCATCTCTTTGTAGGCGTCCTCGATCTCCCTGAGAGCCTTCCTAGCCCTCTTGTTCGCGTAGCACTCCACTACGACTGTCCTCTTAACCTCCTTTGACGAGCTCTCCAATAAAAGACACCACCTTCTCGTACTTCCTTGACCTCTTGCCGTAGATCCTAGCCGCGAAGGAGGTCACTATCTCAACGAAGTCCTCCACCAATTCTTGCCTGTAGTCTTTGGGCTCCTCCTCAAATGCGACGAAGAGCTCTACTCCCAAGACGTTGAAGAGCGTCTTCAAGTACTCGAAGCCGAACCTCGTCAATCTGTCCTTATGCGCCACGACGATGGCGTTCACCTCCCTCCTCCTCGCCATCTCGATGAGCCTTTTCAAGCCCCTCCTCTCCTCGTTCAGGCCACTAGCTATGTCCGTCACGACCACGTACTCTGCTTGGGGGAAGTTCTTGGCCGTCCAAAGCTTCAGCGCTTCTACTTGCCTCTCCAAGTCGTCTTTTTGAGCGTTCGAAGAGACTCTGGCGTATATCGCTAGGCGCCTTATCCTCTGAACTCCTCTTAGGATCTTCTCGACCTCGCTGTATGGGATCCTCCACCTACCGTGGACGTTTTAGGCGACTATCTTTCCCTTCTTAATCCACTTGATTACAGCGATTCTAGAGACTCCGAGCAACTCTGCAAATTCTCTAGTGCCTAGGTAGCACTGGTTCATCTTCTTCAAGTACTTACAAATATTTGTAAGTATTTAAATGTATTGCTACCCTTGTAACAGCCTGCAACTGGCCTATCCTGATACACCTGCGCCTCCTTGCCTTCTGAAGGTCTCCAGACCCACGAGAAGGTTTATAGGCGGAGCCCTCTACCTCAGTCACGGCTCCATCCTCCGGTTCCATCCTGCCTCCCCGGCCCAGAGCTCGAAGCGATGAAGGGTAGCAGAAAGCTTGTGCGAGCTCGCCTTTTATACCTTGATCGCGACCTCCACGTCGCCCTCACATAGTCTCTCACCTCCGCTCTTCATTCCCACAGCTGTGCGCACAATCGCGTCAACACGGTTTTAAACGGACCAGTCCACGAGGTGGCGCTTTGTGCGAATTCCGCACCTCTCACGTTAAAAAAGGTTTGAAGATCGCACTCGGAGCCCGGGAATTCGTACTCGAGCCCTCTTCAAAGTGCGAGGTTTGCACTCAGCCCCTGCGCAGGGTGTAGATCAGGGATATCGCGCTGAAGACGGCTATGAGTGTCAGGGTCGCCGTCCTGAAGAGGAGGGCCAGCCAGAACGAGAGGAGGAAGGCGGCTAGCGAGAGGTACTTGGCGTACGAGGGCGGCGGCATCCTCTTCATGGTCGAGTACCTGAAGTAGACGGCGTAGTCAACGACCATGAGGGCGAAGAGGCACCAGTACATGCCGTACCAGAGCGGGTAGTAGGCCGTTATTATCTCGACCGGTATGACCCAAGGGGTCGTGATCGCCCTCCACATGAGCTCGGGTATGCTGACCCCCAAGAGGTCGCCGAGCATGGAGAATATCAGGAAGAGGGAGAGCGCGTTGGCGACTATCAGCGAGGCCTTCTCCGCTACCTCGAGGGCCCTCTCCGCCTCGTAGAGCTTCTCGACCTCGTCCTCCTCGGGCACGACCGCTCGCGATAGGGAAGGGGGAGAGAAGATTTAAGGGTTCCCTCCGCCGAGCCTAGGGCCTAGGATCCCGTCATCTTCTCGGCTTGAAGGGGCGGCAAGAGCAGATCTCCCTTATCGCCTCGCGCATCAACCTCTCCAGATCGTCGAGCTTCTCGAGGAGGCGCCTGTACTCCTCCTCCTTCTCCTCCGGTACCTCGCCGGACCGAGCGGCTTCTTCGAGCCAATCCTTAGCGGACTGGAGGTGTCGGCCCACGTTAATGATGTCGTCCGGCGCGCAACCCTCCTTCACGAAGAAGTAGGAGCGCCCCGCGTCGGTCAGGCCGCCCAAGGCCCTCCACAAGTAGCGCTTCTCGGTGGCCTTGAGCTCGTGGAGCTCGTCGGCGATCTCGTGGATCAAGGCGTCGATCTTCTTATCGAGCTCTTCGGCCAAAAGAAACACCCGACAAAAAAGGCGAGCGCGAGCCCTTAAACCTTAGCTCGCTCTCCCAGCCTCTCGGCCAGCTCGCGCCACTTCCCTTGTAGGCAGTCCTTGTCCACGGAAACGAGCCAGACGTATCTTTCACCGCTCTTTATTTCTTTTACCGGCTTGCCCTTCCTGTAGAGCGTCGTGACAACGCCCTTCAAGAAGAGCATGGGCACTTCCTTCCCGTCCCTCCTCCTCACGGGCTTGACCTCGCACTCCTCGGCCCTTATGAACTCCTCCCTTCCGAACGCCCAGAAGCCGTTGGTGTAATCGACCGGGAAGCACTCCTTGAGCAGGGCCTCGACCTCTTCGGCGCTCACCCTCTCCTCCTTCGGCTCGATCAGGACGTCGCCTTCCTTAAGCGCCTTAAGCTCGGGCCTTTCGATAGGAACGTACGGACAGTTCGACGGCTCGCACACAGCCGGAGCGCCCTCGCTGTACGTGCAGATGGGCTCGCCAAATTGGTCGAAAGTCCTATAGCGACACGTACAGTACGGCCTTACGGACCATATGTCGCCCTTGACGATTCTGCTCCACCGCCCAGTCTTGTGGTGAAGTCCTAATGGCAGTCTAACGAAATTACCTACCGTCTCGGCTTTTATGGAGCGCTGTTTAGGGAAGAAGCGTATCCACAGCTCTTTTTCGAGCTCGTCGAGGACGGGGGCTATCTGCCAGAGGGGCGTGGGCTCTAGGAGAACCCATACGTGAGAGCCCCTACCGCCCGTGTGCTCGAGGAGGACGCTCCTCTCCCCGAACCTCTCCACGACCATCTCGTAGACGTAGTCTCCCTTGGGCTGATCCACGTCAGCGCAAATCCACTTACAGACGCCCTTCGCGTTGAAGGGGAGGACTCCTAAGGTCAACTCCCCCTTCAGGTGCTTGACGACGAGCTCCCTAGTCAACTCGCCTTTCTCGGTCCTCCAGCCCCTTTCGTCCTCAACGCCGTAGACGTCCGTGCGAGCTACGAAGAGCTTAAAAAGCCTCCCCGCCAACCTCCCGAGGTCATCCGATGATTGGTGGCTTGAAGCCACACTCCCCAGCCCTCCTTATCGCCTCCTTGACGCAGGCCTCCCTCTGCTCCTCCTTCAGGACCTCCCACCAGATTATCCAGAAGAGGGCTATCATGACGTCCTTGAGGTAGGGGCCCTTGTAGTCGTGGTAGACGTAGTCCAAGATGGGGGGCGGGTAGTACTGCGAGAGTTGCCTCAGCTCCTCCCTCGTAACCCCGGTCGGCCTCTCCTCGACCTTCGGCTTAACGAGCACTTCGACTTTTGTCGGTGGAGGCGTCGGTCGGGGAGCTTGGACGGCTTCGACAACTGCCTTCTCCTCCTCGGGCTTTGCAAGCTCCTTAACCCTCCTCTCCAAGGATCTTGCGGACGGGGGCCCCTCCCCCTCGATTATCTTCTCGACTACCTTCTCGACGAGTCGCCCTCTCACGGGCTCAGGCTGTTCTAGGATCGCCCTAGCATGCTTCTCGGTCAGCTTGTCCATTACTCGGCCAACAGTTTCCCGGGAAACTGTTGGCCGAGACTCCAAGGCCTTTGCGACCTCCTTCTCCAGCTCCAGCATCCTCAGGTGGTTCTCGACCCAAGCCCTGCTCTTGCCTAGGAGCTGGGCGATCTGCGTGGGCGTGAGGTTGAACCTGTCCCTCAGCTCCTTCAGCCTCTTGGCCACCTCGTAGTCGCTCAGGTTCACGCGTTGCAGGTTCTCGATGAGGAAGAGCTGGTAGGCCTCCTTGTCGTCGCACTCGACCACGACAGCCTCTATCACGCTCAGCCCCAGCCTCTTGTGCGCGAGGAATCGCCTGTAGCCGCAGATCAGCTCGTACGCATCCCCCTCCTTCGAGGGGCGGACGACGACGGGCTCCACGATCCCGCCGACGGCCTCTATGCTCTTCGCCAGCTCCTCAAGCTCCTCCTCCCCCACGTCCCTGACGAAGAGGGGCTTTATCCGGCTGAGCTCTATCGATTTTCGCCCGACGATCCTCATGGCGCTCGCCTCGCCTTAGGCCTTCCTCCACGCGCCGTCCCTGTCCCTGTAGATCAGGCCAGCCCTGTTCAAGAGGTAGGCCCTAGTCCCGAACTCCACGAACGGCTCCTCGGCGAACATCGCGTCCAGCTTGGCCCTCTCGGCCTTGTCGTCGAGAGCGCCCGCGGGCACCTTGAGCTCCGTGAGCTTCTCGCAGTACTTGTCCACGACCTCCGGCGTCGTCCCGAAGACGACCTTAACCAGCTTCCCCTTCCTCAGCACCTCCACCTCGCCAGTCACGGGCCTCCCGTTGGCCTCCAGCCACCTCTTGGCCTTCTCCAAGTCCTTAGGGCTCCAGAATATCACGAAGGGGCGTAGCTCTGTCCTCGCCTCGACCCTCTCCGCCTCCTCCAAGGCCTTCTTCGCCTCCGGGAGCTCGGAGGCCGGGGTCAGCTTGGGCTCCGGCTCTTGAGGCTGTTGCGGGGGCTGGGCTTGAGCGGGCGGAGGCTGAGAGGGCTGTTGTGGTTGAGCCTGCCTCTCCTCCATGTGCATGTCCATGAGGAAGTCCACGTCGTTCTTGAGCTCCGCGAGGGCGGCCTCCAAGCGCGCGATCCTCTCCTCCAGCGTCGGGGGGAAGACCGCCCTCCTCGCGAAGTCCCTCAGCACCTCCTTGACCATATCGTAGAGGGCCATCCCCCTCTCCTTAGCGACCCGGGAGAGGGCCTCGTAGGTCTCCCTGTCCAAGTACACGTTCAACTGCGGCATAATACCACCGATAACGTTATCGTTAGCGTTAGTTTATAAAGATATCGATAACATCACCGATAACGTTATCATATAGAATTAGCGATAACGCCTACCGATAACGTTATTGTTAGCATTAGCATTGTTAGCATTAGTTGACAACCAATAACATTATCGATAACGTTATTGACTACTGCCGACGAAGCGTTCAATAACATCGCTCGATAACGTTATTGACTATTGCTGACACGTTAGCGATAATGTTATCGCTAATGTTATCGCTAACGTTATCGATAGCGTTATCGCTAATGCTATATGATAACGTTTTTTCTAACGATAACGTTATTGACTATTGTTCTACAAGAGAAAGCGCTTGCACAGCTTGCGAAAGCGCTTACGTAGAGGCGTAGAGGAGCGGTCAGCTCCGCCCGAAGAGCTCCCTGTACAGCTTGACCGTGTACTCCCTGACCTCGGGCGGGACGAGCCTCAGGCCCTCCAAGACTATGTCGTTGAGCACG